>Ga0326721_10000235_pt1 | contig 18564 bp, 15 predicted proteins | sample SGPome_FD_203951 | JGI IMG/M metagenome (GOLD analysis project Ga0326721, IMG submission 203951) | Soil microbial communities from Southern Great Plains, Lamont, Oklahoma, United States - SGP_1_2016 | ecosystem: Engineered > Artificial ecosystem > Soil microcosm > Unclassified | place: USA...
GAGTGATCCCCGGCTTCTCCGCTTCTCCATTCGACCCTCCCTGGCCGATTCCCCTAACGGTGCGTGGCGATGAACACGTCCGGATCGATCTGGCCCTGCGGAGGTGTGGCCGTTCTCGACGACAGATAGCCCGGTCCCGGAGTGACGTTGTCGCCAACCCTGATCTCCAGGTGCAGGTGGTACGGGTACAGCCCGTTTCCGTTGCCGACCCGCGCGATCTGCTGCCCCTTGCTCACCGTCTGGCCCTTCGCCGGCGGGCCGGAGGTGTTCCAGTTCACGTGCGCGTACATGGAAGTGATGATTCCGAATGACGTAACGTGCCGCACGAAGATGATGTTGCCCCACCCCGACACGTTCGTGCGGACGTCGCTCACGGTCCCGTTCGCCACCGCGTACACGGGCAGGTTGGCGTCATCCGAGCCCGATCCCTTGTTCCAGTCCGCGCCGAGATGGTAGCCGTGCCCGTCATAGAGGTGCCGCAGGAACGGCTGTACGTCCCTCCACCCGTTGCTGCTGATCCAGAAGCACCCGTTCGAGTCGCCGGGCCAGTCGCCACATGCGCCATTGAAGCCGTTGGACGAGTTCGACGGGTCGACGGGCCAGGTGAACCCGCTGTCGCCGCACCCTCCGCCGGCCGTCACCGTCTGCGAGACCGTGTTGCTCGACTTCCCGGTCGCGTCGTCCACCACCCAGAGGGTGCTGGTGACCGCGGGCGTGGTGCAGACGGGCGTGAACGTCCAGGCGATGTTCCCCGAGCCATCGGCACTAAGGATCGGCGAGAGCGTGATGATGTTCCCGCTGGGGTCCTTCAGGTAGCGGGTCACCGTCCGGTTCGGGGTGTATCCGCCGCCCGTCACTGAAAACGTCTGGCCGGGCGCCTTCGAGCTGGACAGCGAACCATCGACGAGAAGCCTGGGTGCCGCGGCGGCGCTGACGAAGCTCCAGACGGGCGAGTATTGGCCCTGCGTGTAGGGAGATGTGCTGTTGTTCCAGCCCTGGACCCGCCAGTAGTAGGTCGTGCCCGCGGCCAGAGATGCCGTCGCGGTGTAGCTCGTGGACGTCGTGTTCACCGAGATGACGCATCCCGCACACGTCGCCGCGCCCGGATCCGTCGGGAGCGCCGACGCGCTGGTCGCGATCGTCACCCAGTAGTGGTTCGCGCCGGCGACGGGCGACCAGCTGAAGGTGGGCGTGGTGGAGACTCCCGTCGCCCCGTTCGCCGGCGAGCCGAGCGACGGCGCGGGGAGCAGCGTCGGTCCGGTGACGGTGAGATCGACGCCCACGCTCCGCGGGCTCCCGTCCGCCCCCGGCGCCGAGAAGTCGATGCTTCCCGGGTACGGGCCCGCCGCGAGCCCCGCCGTATTGGGCGAAAGCGTCACCTGCGCGCTCTGCCCGGCACCCAGCGTCCCGCTCGTTGGTGACAGCGAGAGCCACGCGATCGATTCGTCCGCCGACCAGGAGAGCGTCCCGCCGCCGGTGTTCGTCACCGTCACCGTCTGGCTCGCCGCGCTGGAGCCCTGCGCGGCGGAGAACGACACCGACGGCGGGGAGACGGAAAGGCTCGGCCCGGCCGCGATGGTGAGCGAGACCCCCACCGACTTCGGGCTTCCCGCCGCTCCCGGCGCGGAGACGTCGATCGTGGCGTTCCAGGTGCCGGCGCCCAGCCCCGTGGGGTCGATCGACACCGTCACCGGCGCGCTCGACCCGCCCGCCAGGCTCCCGCCCGCTGGCGACACCGTGGCCCACGACGCGTTCGACGACGCCGACCAGGCGAGCGAGCCGCCGCCGGTGTTGCTGACCGTGAACGACTGCGGCGGCGGCGGGGAGCCCTGCTGCGTGGCGAAGCCGAGCGACGCCGCGCTCACCCCCAGCGCCGGCCCGGCCGCCACGGTGAGCGAAACGGCCACCGTCTTCGGGCTCCCCGTGGCGCCCGGCGCGGAGATCGTGACGGCCCCGTTGTACGTTCCCGCCGCCAGCCCCGCCGAGCTCACCGAGAGCGTCACCGGCACGGCCCCGCCCCCGGCCAGCGTCCCGCTCCCCGGCGTGGCGGCGAGCCAGGCGGCGTTCGACGACGCCGTCCAGACCAGCGAGCCGCCGCCGGTGTTGGTGACGATCACGCTCTGCGTCGCCGGGTTCGATCCCTGCGCGGCCGAGAAGGAGAGCGAGGCGGGGTTGACGCTGACCGCCGGCGGCGCGGAGACCGCCAGCGTGACCGCAAGCGCCCGCGGGCTCCCGCCCGCCCCGGGCGCGGTGAGCGTCACCGTGGCGTGGTACGTCCCGGCGGCCAGCCCCGCGGTGCTCACCGACAGCGCGGCCTGCGCGCCGGCGTTCGAGGCCAGGCTCCCGCTCGCCGGGGTGACGGTGAGCCACGGCGCGTCGTCCGACGCGCTCCAGGCCAGCGTCCCGCCGCCGGTGTTGGTGATGGTGACGGGCTGCGCCGCGGGATTCGTCCCCGCCAGCGCCGCGAAGGAGAAGGTGGTGGCGCTCACCCCCAGCACCGGCGCCGAGCTCACCGTCAGCGTCACCGGGATGCTGCGCGGCGAGCCGGACGCGCCCGGCGCGGAGACGTCGATCGTCCCCGAATAGGTGCCCTGGGCCAGGCCCGCGGTGTTCACGGTCACCGTCACCTGCGCGCTCGCCCCCGCGCCCAGGCTTCCCGTCGGCGGGCTCACGGTGAGCCACGGAACCGCCTCCACCGCGCTCCACCCCAGCGTGCCGCCGCCGGTGTTGGAGAGGGTGACGGTCTGCGGCGCCGCGTTCGCGCCCACCTGCGCGAAGAACGCCAGCGGCGACGCGCTCACCGCCAGCGCCGGGCCGGGCGCCACGGTGAGCTGGACGGCCACGTGCTGGGGCGCGCCGGTGGCGCCCGGCGCGTTCAGGTCCACGGTGCCGCTGTACGTTCCCGCGGCCAGCCCGGCGGCGCTCACCGACACCGCGAGCGCCGCGCTGCTCCCGCCCGCCAGCGACCCGGTGGAGGGAGAGACGATCAGCCAGGACGAAGCCGACGACGCGCTCCAGGCAAGGCTGCCGCCGCCCGTGTTGCTGACGATCAGGCTCTGCGGCGGGGGCGCGGCGCCGGGCTGCACGGAGAAGGACAGCGAGGCCGTGCTGGCGGCGAGCGCCGGCGCCTGCGTCACGTCCAGCGTGATCGTCACCGCCTTCGCCCCACCTCCCCCGCCGGAAAGCTCCACCACCCCCGAGTACCGCCCCGGCGCCATCCCCGCCGTATTCACGGTGATGGCGACCGACGCGCTGGCGCCGGGCCCGAGCGTGCCGCCCGACGGGCTCAGGGTGAGCCAGGCCATGCTCTCCGCGGCGGACCAGCTCAGGGTGCCGCCGCCCGTGTTCGTCACCGCCAGCGTCTGGGTGGCCGACGCGGCGCCTTCCTGCGCGGCGAACGCGAGCGCGGTCGTCCCCACGCCCACCGCGGGGGTGGGGTCCGGGCCCACGGGGCCGGGGCCATTCGCGCCGCCTGCGTCGCATCCCCCCACGAAAAGGACGAGTCCGGCGGAAGCGAGTCGGAGGAGCGCGGTCGTGCGTCTCATGGCATCACCATCCTCGAGAAGAACCGGGTGGACGTGCGCTGCGGATGAAGGGCGGTGCGATGTGGAAAGAGGGAGACGCGCGGCGCGATCACGACTCGCTTCCGCCGGGAACAACTGGCGCATATCTTGGCCGAAGAAGTCTGAACGGGGCAGAGGAGAATCCCGAAATCCCCGTCGCCTTTCCTGAATGTGCTGAACCCATGGATTCAGATTTCCCCGGCGCGCCGGAAAGCCGCTACACCCTCCGCGTCTTCGGCACGCCTCGTCTCGTCGCCCCCGGCGGCGAGCCCGTCCGGCTCTCCGCGCGGGCGCTGGCGTACCTGGTCTACGTCCACCTGGCGCGCGACGGCGAGCGCACCAGCACCGCGATCGCCGCGAAACTCTGGGGATCGAAAAGCGCGCGCTCGCTGCAGGATTCCCTGCATCACGTTCGTCGCGAGATCCAGGTCGCGGCGCCGGGGCTGCTCGGCCGCTATCAGCGCGACCACCGCCTGGTGGGCCGGGTGGAGTGCGACGCCGACCGCATCGCCCTCGCCTCCCCCGCCGCCGGCGACCGGCTGGCGGCGCTGGAGGTGCTGGCGGACGGCTTCCTGCGCGGCTTCGAGGATCCCCCCGGCGCGCAGCGGTTCGCGCGCTGGGCGCAGGAGCAGCGGCAGGGATACGACGCGATGTTCCGCGAGCAGTGGGCGGAAGCGGCGGAGGCCGCCCCCGCCCCGGAGCGGCTGGTGGCGCTGGGGGAGACGGGCCTGCGGTTCGATGCGGCGTGGGTGGAGGCCGCCCGGCTGCTGGTGCGCGGGCTGGTGCGGATGGGGCGGATGGACGAGGCGGAGGAGCGCGCGCAGCGCTTCGTCTCCGCCGCGCCGCAGGCCCGGACGGTCCTGCGCGAGGAGCTGAACGCGGCGCATCCGCCATCACCGGCGAACGATGCGGCTGCCGCGGGAGACGGCGCGGGACGATCAGGCGATGTGCGCCCGGCGCCGATGCCGCCGGGCGCGGCGAATCCCCCGTCCTCGATCCGGCGCCGGCCGCGCTGGCGATGGGCGGCCGCCGCGGCGGTGCTGGCGCTGGCGCTCGTGGCGATGCGGGCGATCTCGCAGCGGGTCCTTCCCTCGGCGGCGTGCGGCGAGCGGGGATACGCGGCGCGGTCGGCGGGGCAGGATTACCAGCCGGGCACGGCGGTGCGCCCCGGCCAGCCGTTCACCAAGGGGTGGCGGCTGCGCAACGGCGGGGCGTGCGCGTGGTCGCCCGGCTTCTACCTGCGGATGGAGGGCGCGCGCCGCGACGGGATGCCGTGGGACGGGCACCTCAGCCGGTCACAGGCGCAGGTCCGCCTCGGCCACGGCCTGGCGCCCGGCGCGGACTGGCAGGCGGTGGTTCCGATGCAGGCGCCGATCGCACCCGGATCGTACGAGGAGTTCTGGTCGCTGCGCCGCGCCGATGGGAGCCTGGTGGAAACCGACGGCGCGGCCACCTTCGCGGCCTCCGTCGTGGTGCTTCCCGCCCGCGTGGCGGAGTGCCGGCCGGGCGAAGCGCGCAGCGGGTACGTGGCCGTGACGGTGGACGCCGGCCGCACCTTCTCGCCGGGCGACACGGTGGAGCTGGGGATGTCGCTGCGGAACCGGGGCGACTGCGCCTGGCCGGCGGGGTCACGGCTCTCGCTCCGGCTCCCCGCGGGCTTCACCGTGGTCGACTCCTCCCACACCCGCGCGGGCGAGCCCGTGCCCCCGCGGCACATCTTCACCTACACGCAGCGCGTGGTCCTGCCGGCGGCGCCCGGGCGGTACGTCGTCCCCACCACCCTCGCGGGGCGCGGCGGAGAGCGCATCGCAGCGGACTCGCCGGGCGTGCGGGCGATCCGCGTAAGCGTGGGCAGGCGGGACGATTACGGGAAGTACCGCGTGTGCCGCCCCGGCGAGCTGGGCCCGCGCTTCGTTTCCGAGACGATCCAGGACAACGCCGTCGTGCCCGTGGGCGGCGCGTTCGAGAAGCGCTGGACGCTCACCAACGCCAGCCCGGGGCTGTGCGCCTGGGCGCCCGGCGTCACGCTGAACCGCGCCGGCGGCGACTCGCTCAGCGCGGGCGGGCGCATCCGCCTGGACCGCGTGGTGCTCCCCGGCGAGGTCGTCACCTTCTCGGTGCCGATGCGGGCGCCCCGGAGCGCCGGCGTCTACCGCGAGGACTGGGATTTCCGCGACTGGACCGGACGCACGATGAACATCAGCCAGACGGCGACCATCTGGGCCCTGATCGTCGCGCAGGCGGAGACGGAACGGCAGAGGAAAACGAACTGAAAGAGATGGGGATCAAGTAGAGAAGCAGAGGAGCGGAGACGAATTCTCCGTTTCTCTGCTTCTCCGCGTGCCACCAGCCGGTTGGCGGAGTCAGTACGGCAAGCTGCACGCGGCCAGCCGCGCGTTCTTCTCCGCCTCCGCGCCGTGCGCGAACGCCTGCCGCAAGCACGCGCTCTCCGCCGCCATGTGCCGCTCGGCCTCGGCGCGCGTGGGCGGCGGCCCCACGACCAGGCGTGCCTCGCGCTCCACGCCGCCGCGGCGGATGCGCACGGTATACGCGGTGCCGGGTGTCCTGTCCGGGAGTAGATACGGCTCGCGCGCGTCCCGCCCGTTCGCCGAGACAATCACGTCACCCACGCGCAGCCCGGCCCGCTCCGCGGGCGAGCCCGGCGCGACCAAGCTCACCGTGGGCAGCACGGTGGGCGGAGGCGAGTCGCGGGTGCGCGGCTCGCTGCCGTACCGCCATCCGAGCCCGACGATACCCTCGCCCTGCACCGGCCCGGCCACCACCAGCGTCATGCCGTCCGGAAGCGGGTCGCTGCGCATCAGCTGGCCGCCGACCGTCCCCAGCTCCGGCGCGCGCGGCGGAGCGGCGGGCTCCGGCGCGCCCCGTGACGCCGCGCCGCACGCCGCGGCCGCGAGCACGAGCGAGATGCCGGCGAGCGGGAGCGCCCGCGCGGCACGATGGCGGGGAGGGTGCGCGGTCATGGCGATGATCCTCCGTTCGAGGTGAGACGCCGTGCCGCCCCAGGCCAGGGCGGGCGCGGGAAGGGAGACCGGATGGCCGGCGGTGCGCAGCAGCACCCGTCCGTATTCGCGGTGACCAGCGCCGCCGGCCAGCACGCGCGCGTCGCAGTCCGTCTCCACCGCCAGCCGCAGCCTGCGGTGCTGCCACCAGAGCGCGGCGCTCCACGGCATCGCCGCGACGGCCACGGCGCCGAGCGCCAGCAGCCACGGATCGCCCGCGCGGACGTGCTCGCGCTCGTGCGCCACGATCAGCCGCAGCTCGCCCGCCGGTGCCTCCATCGCCCAGCGCGGCAGCACGATGCGGGGACGCAGCACCCCGATCACCAGCGGTCCCGCGCGCTCGGCCAGCAGCACCGGCGCGCCGTCGACGGTGCCCGGGACGAGCGTGCCGCACGCCGCGCGCAGCCGCCGCTGGCTCCAGCCCAGCGCGCCCGCGGTCGCCAGCGACGCCGCCGGCCAGAGCGCGGCGAAAAGCAGCGGGGGGATGGATCTCGATGGCAGGGCGATGCCGTCCCCGGGTGCGGCGGCCGGCGGCGGTCCCGCGTCCGGCGACGGCGCCCGTGCGGCACGAGGATGGGGTGGCGCGCCGATGCGCGGGAAGCGGAGGCGCGGAAGGACGCCCGGCGCCGCGAGTGCGAGGGCGGGAAGGAGCAGCGAGCCCGCGAGCGCCGCGGCCCAGATCCACCGCCGTGGCAACCGGAACCACGCCGCCACGCGCTCCGCCGCCAGCGCGGCGACGCCGAGAAGCGCGCCCGTCGCCAGCGCGCCGAGCATCCACGCGATCGTCATGCGTCCTCCTCTCCCGCCAGGCGGCGGTCCAGCAGCTCCCGCATCCGCTGCAGCTCCTCGGGCGGCAGGTCGCGCTCGCTGACCAGCTGCGCCAGGAGCATCGACGCCGAGCCGTGGAACACCTTCTCCACCAGCCGGTTGAGCGCGCTCCCGCCCGCCGTCTCCTGCCGAACCACGGGAAGGTAGCGGTAGGCACGCCCCTCCTTTTCGTGGCGGACGTGCCCCTTCTCCTCCAGCGTCTGCAGCGCCCAGAGCACGGTGGTGTACGCCAGCCGGTCCGCCAGCGCCTTCCGCACCTCCGCCACGGTACCCGAGCCGCGCTGCCAGAGGATGCTCATCACGTCCAGCTCGCGGTCGGTCAGCCGGGTGTCGTCGGGTGGCATCGCTCCTCCGCTCCTCTCCGCTACGGGTTCTCCCGTAGCATAAACACACGCCTCGCCGCTGTCAACGGGTCTACCCGTAGATCGATCAGTGGAGGCCGGTGCCGTCGTTTCCCGCGCCGCTATCCGGCGTTGCGCGGCGCGCGACGGCTCCAGCGGTCCAGCATGGCGATCACCGGCGAGCGGGTGAGCAGGTCCCGCCCTGCCGTGGCGATCCACGAAGCCTCGTTCTCCGGGTTCGGCTCCAGCGTGAAGCCGATCTTCCGGTACATTCTCACCGCGGCCGTGTTCGCCTTCTGCACGCCGGTCTCCAATCGCGCGAAATCCTCGTCCGCGACCCGGCGCCGGAGCTCGTCCAGCAGCCGGAGCATGAGCCGGCCGCCGCGGTGCCGCGGCTCGATCTGGATGGAGCCGATGTAGAGGTTCGCCGGATCTCGCCAGCTGCGCTGGAATCCGAGGTAGCCGGCGACCGACTCGCCGTCGAACGCGACGATCAGCGTCGATTCGCCAAGTCCCCTTCGCCGCTTCTCCTCCGGGAAGTCGATGCCGGCTGCGTCGAACACCTCCCGCATGTTCGCGCGGTCGAGGTCGAGGATCCGCTCGGCCAGGCCGGATTCGATCGCCTCCCGGCCGGTCAGCGTACGGATCTCCATCTCTCGACTCCTGCTCCGTCCGAAGGGCAGTCTATGCGAACCGCTTCGCCGACCGCTCCTTCGCCTTCCGCATCTCCTCCTCACGGTCGCGCGGCTCCGACCGGATCTCCAGCGAGTCGATCAGGCGCCGGGCGGCGGCGGTGACCTCCTCCACCGCCTGGTTGAACGCGGCCTCGTTGGCCTTCGAGGGATGCGTCATCCCGCTCAGCTTCCGCACGAACTGCAGCGCGGAGGCGTGGACCTCGTCATCCGTCGCCGGCGGCTCGAAGTTGGCGAGCGTCTTGATGTTGCGGCACATGGGGACACGGGTTGAAATGGGTGCGGTTGGCGAGCACTTCAGCTAACGCAATCTATCTACCTCACCACGATCGTGTCCCGCAGCCAGTGCTCGTTGTCGCGGTAGGCGTAGTCGGTGCTGTACTGGAGGCCGCGCGACTCCTTCCTCCGCAGCGCGCAGCGGACCACCAGGTGCGCGCACTGCACCACGTTGCGCAGTTCCACCAGCTCGGGCGTGGGGCGGCTCGCGGCCCACCATCCGCCCACGCGCTCGGCGATGGCGCGGAGGCGCGCGTCCGCCTCGGCCAGGCGCTCGTCCGAGCGCACGATCCCCACGTACTCCCACATCAGCCCGCGGATCTCCTCGCGCGCGGCGCCGATGCGCTCCGCATCCGCATCTCCGTCCCCCGATGCGGTTTGTGGCAGCGGCGCGGGCTCCAGCATCCGTGTGGCGGCCAGCTGCGGGCCGATGCGCTCGGCGGCGCGGTGCGCGAAGACGATGGCCTCGAGCAGCGAGTTCGACGCGAGACGGTTGGCGCCGTGCACGCCGGTGCACGCCGTCTCGCCCGCCACGTACAGCCCGGGGACGGAGGTGCGCCCGTCCGTGTCCGTCAGCACGCCGCCGCACAGGTAGTGCGCGGCGGGGACCACCGGCAGCGGCTCGCGCAGCATGTCGATCCCCCGCTCCGCCGTTTCGCGCAGGATGTTGGGAAAGCGCTCGCGGATCTCGGCCGGGGCGATGGCCGAGCAGTCCAGCAGCACGTGCGGCGTGCCGGTGCGCTTCATCTCGGCATCGATCGCGCGCGCCACCACGTCGCGCGGAGCCAGCGAGGCCAGCGGGTGATACGCGTCCATGAACGCCGTGCCGTCCAGCCGCCGCAGCACCGCGCCCTCGCCGCGCACCGCCTCGCTGATCAAAAAGGTCTTCTCGCGCGCGGGATACAGCGCGGTGGGGTGGAACTGGATGAACTCCATGTTGGCGATCCTGGCACCCGCGCGGTACGCCATCGCCACCCCGTCGCCCGTGGCGATGGACGGGTTGGTGGTGTGGCGGTAGATCTGGCCGCAGCCGCCGGTGGCCAGCATCACCGCCTTGGCCAGGATCGGCACCGCCGCGCCCGTCTCGGCGTCCAGCACGCGCACGCCGCAGCAGCGCTCGCCCAGCGTGCCGGGGTCGGTCGCGGTGAGGAGGTCGACCGCCGCGGTGTTCTCGTAGATGGAGATGTTCCCGGCCGATGCGACCGCGGCCAGCAGCCCGCGCTCGATCTCGCGCCCGGTGAGGTCGGCCGCGCGCACGATGCGGCGCCGCGAGTGCCCGCCCTCGCGCCCCAGCGAGAGCCCGCCCCCGGCGGCCTCGCTGAAGTGCACGCCCAGCTCGATGAGCTCGCGCACCCGCGCCGGCCCCTCGCGCACCAGCACGTCCACCGCGTCGGGGTGGCAGAGGCCGGCGCCCGCGACCAGCGTGTCCTCGCGGTGCAGCGCCGGCGAGTCGTCCGCCCCGAACGCCGCGGCGATCCCGCCCTGCGCCCAGTTGGTGGACGACTCCGGCCGGCTCTTCTTGGTGACGAGCGCCACGGTGCCGTACCGCGACGCCTTCAGCGCGAAGAACAGCCCCGCGATCCCGCTTCCCACCACCACCACGTCGGCGCGATTCATCTGTGCCCGGATCGATGGATGCCGCGAATTGCGGATCGATGGATGCCGCGAAAATGCGAGTGAACTCGCGGCTACAACTGCACGCAGTCCGCCTTCGCGGACTTCACTTCGGCTTCGCCTCCAGCGCGCGGCGCAGCGCCTCGTCCAACACGTCGCCGCCCGATTCGATGCGCACCGCCTGTTCCAGCACCCACACCGCGGCCGGCGGCGAGATCAGCGCGCGCAGCTTCACCGCGTCCTTACGGGTGATGACGATCGGGCGCCCCATCGCCCGCGACACGATGCGCAGCGCGTCCGCCGCGGAGAACGGATGGTGATCGGGATACGCATCCTCCTCCACCTTCGCCCCCACCCCGCGCAGCGCGTCGAAGAACGGCCCCGGCATCGCCAGCGCGGCGACGGCGAGCACGTCCATCCCGGCGAGCGAGGAGAGCGGGCGCACCTCGCCACCGTGCAGCGGCGCCAGCCGGTCCGCCGCGAGGTGGCAGATGGCGATCGGTTTTCCCGGCGCGGCGAGCGCCACCTCCGCGGCGACCTCGCCGGCGCGCGCGGCGGGGGCGGACTTGCGGGTGAGCACGACCACGTCCGCGCGCGCGAGCGCCGTCACGTCCTCGCGCCAGGGGCCGCGGGGGATGAGGCGCGGCGCGCGCTCCCACGTCTCCACCGCGACGAGCACGACGTCGAGGTCGCGCGCCAGCCGCCGATGCTGGAACGCGTCGTCCAGCACCACCACATCGCACCCGGCCGCCACCAGCTCGCGCGCCGCCTCCACCCGCCGCGCCGCCGTCGCGACGCGGACGCCGGGGTTCAGCTCGCGGTGCAGGATCACCTCGTCGCCGCCGTACCCGCGCAGCGCGATCCCCGGCGTGCGCCCCCACTCGCGCAGCCGCGCGACGAGCCACGCCGAGAACGGCGTCTTCCCCGCCCCGCCCACCCCGATGTTTCCGACGCTGATCACCGGGACGGGCACGGATTCGACGCCGATCCCCCGGTCGAATCGCCGATTCCGGGCGCGCACGATGCCGCGGAATGCCCACTCCGCCGGCAGCAGCGCCGCGTCGAGCACCGCGGCCGCCGCGCCGCCCTCCCCCGCCCACCAGCGCGTGACGAAGCTGCGGAGGCTCATCGAGGGCCTCGCGGGAGAAGCATCGGGGCGCGTCCGCAGCCTCGCGGAGCCCTCCCCCCGCGGCTCAGGCCGCGTACCCCCTCCCGATAACGAGAGGGGGTAACTTCGATTGCGGCGCGCGGGGTGTGAAGCGCGCGGAGGCTGTGGTGTGGCGCGGGGCCCCATCCAGCGCTCACGCGGTCCGACGGCATGGAAGCGCGGAGTGCGGTAGAGAAACAGCCAGGCGGGCAGAATGGAGCCATCCCGCGCAGACCGCATCCAGCTACCTCTCCCGGTACGGGAGAGGTGGACGGCCTAAGCCGGCCGGAGAGGGCGCGAGGCCGCGGAGTCGCTCCACCGCCTCTTCTCGGCGCGCCGAGCATCCTCACCCCCACGGCCGGTCCACGCGCGCCATCAACCCGCCCAGGCGCCGCTCCACGTCGTCCATGATCGTCTGGATCTGGTCTTCCGTCGCGCGGCGGGGAACGAACACGGGTTCGCCGTAGGAGATGCGGAGGCGGGCGAAGGGCCGGGGGATGAGGAAGCGGTCCCATCCCCCGAAGTACCACGCGCGATCAGCGCCGCTGACCACGGGGATGATGGGCGCGCCGGTGCGCTGGGCGATGAGCACGGGGCCGGGCTTCATCTTCTCGCGCGGGCCCTTGGGTCCGTCGGGGGTGATGGCGAGCGAGCGGCCGGCGCGCACGTGCTGGATCAGCTCGCGCAGTGCCTCCAGCCCGCCGCGCGTGGTGGAGCCGCGCACCGCCGTGAACCCCCACCTGCGCACCACGCGCGTGATGTACTCGCCGTCGCGGTGCTGGCTGACCAGCGTCACCACGCCGTTGTGCCGGTGGAAGTGCGTGCACGGCAGCAGCCGCCCGTGCCACAGCGTGAAGATCACCGGCTTCCCGGCGCGCCAGAACTGGTCGTAGTTCTCCACGCCCTCGCGCTCGTACCGGCAGGTGCCCATCAGCGCGTTCAGCGCCGCGCCGCCCATCCCCGCCACGAACCGCTCGTGCGCCCGCAACTGCGTCGACTGCTCGGACGGACGGACCTTCGACACCCGGGAGCCGGGGGATGCGGGCTGAGGAGCCGAGTCGGGCGTCATCGCGTCTCCCGGCCTCGCGGGGCCCTCTCCCTGGCTCGTTCCTCGGCTGTCCCTCCCCCAAAACAGCCTGGGGGAGGGACGGAATCAGCGCGCCCAGCCAGCACCTGCGCACGAATCACCCTCTGAGTGGCAGGATGCCGGAACTCCGCGGCAATGTCCGCCAGCAGTCCGCGAAGGCGGACTTTGTGCTGTTGTTGCCGCGAATTCATTCGCCTGGCAGAGCTGGTGAAGCCGGTTATGCCGGAGTGCGCTCTCATCGCTTCCCCCGCGCCAGCAGCTCCCCCGCGATCTCCGCCACGCGCGCGGATGCCCCCGCCCCGCCCAGCTTCCCACGGATCAGGCGCAATCCCTCCACCATCTCCAGCCGCTGGTCCGAAGTCTCGTCCAGCAGCGGCAGCAGCGCGTCCGCCAGCGCCTGCGGGGTGGCGGCGTCCTGCACGAACTCGGGGGCCACGCGCCGCTCCGCGATCAGGTTCGCCAGCGCGATGTGCGGCACCTTCACCACGCGCCTGGCCAGCGCGTAGCTCATCGGCGCCATGCGGTAGACCACCACCATCGGCGTCGCGGCGATGCCGGCCTCCAGCGTGGTCGTCCCGCTCTTCACCAGCGCGGCGGTCGCGTACTGCAGCAGCATCCCCCCCGTGCCCTCCACCCGCGGCCAGCGCGCGCCCTCGTACACCGCGCGGTCGATCCCCCGCGGCACCGCGATCGCCGGCTGCACGCTGGAATCTCGGGCGACGACCAGCTCCGCGGCGGCGGAGAACAGCTCCAGGTGCCGCCGCACCTCCTGCGCGCGCGAGCCGGGGAAGAGGCCCAGGATCGGGCGCGCGGGGTCCAGCCCGTTCGCCCGCGCCCACGCGTCGCGCGAAAGCTCGGGCGCGGCGCGGTCGAGAAGGGGGTGGCCCACGAACTTCGCGTTCACCCCCGCCTGCCGCAGGAACGCCTCCTCGAACGGGAGGACGACCGCCACCTCGTCCGCATCGCGCGCCAGGTCGCGCACCCGCCCCTTGTGCCACGCCCACACCTGCGGCGCGATGTAGTACAGCACGGGAATCCCGCGGCCGCGCGCATGCTTCGCCAGCCGCAGGTTGAAACCGGGATAGTCGATGGGGATGACCAGGTCCACGCCCTCGGAGTCGATCGTCGCGTGGACGCGCTTCGTCAGATCGCGGAAGAAGGGGAGATGGCGGATGACCTCCACGAAGCCCATCACCGCCAGCTGGTCCAGCCCGGCGAGCAGCTCCACCCCCTCCGCCCGCATCCGCGCGCCGCCCAGGCCGATGAGCCGCGCGTCGGGAAAGCGCTGCCGGAGCGCACGGGCCAGGGCGGCGCCGTGCAGGTCGCCGCTCTCCTCGCCCGCGGAGATGAAGATCACGGGCGAGCGCGAAGCGGGCGCGCTCACCGCCCCGCCTGAGACGCGCGCAGGAGCCAGTAGATCGCGCCCAGGATGACGATCAGGAACAGCACCAGGCGGATGGGCGAGGGCGGCTTCGGGGTCGTGCCCCAGCGCCCCGCCTTACGCTGCTCCGGCCACGGCGACAGCATGGTCCTCGATCTTCTCCATGATGCGGAGCGCCACGGCCAGCGCGTCGCGCCCGTCGCGGCCGCTCACCACCAGCGGGCCCTCGCCGCGTACGGCGGCGATCCACGCCTGCAGCTCGCTGGTCAGCGCGTCGGTGCCGTCGCCCTTCAGCTCGATCCGCTCCACGATGTTCATCAGCGACAGGAGGTTCACGTCGCCCTCGGGCATCGTCGCGCCCTTCTTCAGCCGCAGGAACTCGCCCGTCCCCTTCGCCAGGTCCAGCGAGATGTACCCCGAGCGCTGGAAGAAGCGGATCTTCCGCATCCGCTCCATCGACACGCGGCTGGCGGTGATGTTGGCCACCGCGCCGCCCTCGAACACCAGCCGCGCGTTGGCGATGTCCACGTTCCCCGTCAGCACCCCCACCCCCACGGCATCGACGGACTCCACCGGCCGGCGGACCAGCCCCAGCAGCAGGTCGATGTCGTGGATCATCAGGTCGAGGACCACGGCCACGTCCGTCCCCCGCGGCCCGAACGGCGCCAGCCGGTGCGACTCGGCGAAGCGCGGATCCTCCAGGTACTGGTCCACCGCCCGCAGCGCACCGTTGAAGCGTTCCACGTGCCCGGTGGCGACGACGAGGTTCCGCTCCGCCGCGCGGGCCACGATCGCGTCCGCTTCCGCCACCGACGCGGCGATCGGCTTCTCGATCAGCAGGTGCACCCCGGCGTCCAGCGCCGCCAGCGCCACCTCCGCGTGGTTCGTGGTGGGCACGGCGATCACCGCCGCGTCCACCGCCTCCAGCAGCGCCTCGCGCGTGGGGAACGCGTGCACCCCCAGCTCCGCGGAGACGGCCGAAGCGCGCGCCGCGTCGGAGTCGAAGATCCCCACCATCTCCGCCCCCGTGATCCCGCGCAGGATCCGGGCGTGGTGGAACCCCAGCGACCCCGCCCCGATCACCCCCGCGCGAACGGCGCTCACGCGGCACCTCGCTCATCGCCCGGCGAGGACGCCGCAGTCCCTCTGTCCCCTGTCCCCTGTCCCCTGTCCCCTGCGCTCACACCTGCACCCCGCGCTTGGAGTTCTCGAAGAACGAGAGGAACACCTCCACCTCGGGGATCTCGCGCAGCTCCTCGCGGGCGCGCGCCAGGGCCTGGGCAACGTTGTGGTTCGACGCGAAGAAGATGCGGTACGCGCGCTTCAGCTCGCGCCGCACCTCCTCGGGAATCCCCCTGCGCTGCAGGCCCACGGAGTTCAAGCCGTACAGCTCCATCGGGCTCCCCGCCGCCTTCACGTACGGGGGAACGTCCTTGGCCACGCGCGTGGCCCCGCCCACGAACGCGTGCGCGCCGATGCGCACGAACTGGTGGATCGGCGTCAGCCCCCCCACGATGGCCCAGTCGCCGATGGTCACGTGCCCGGCCATGTTCACGGCGTTGGACAGGATCACGTGGTTCCCCAGCTGGCAGTCGTGCGCCACGTGGGTGTACGCCATCAGCATGCAGTCGCTGCCCACCGAGGTCAGCCCGCTGGCCGCCGTCCCCCGGTTCAGCGTGGCGTACTCGCGGATCACCGTGCGGTCGCCCACGGTGAGCAGCGTGGGCTCGCCCATGTACTTCAGGTCTTGGGGATCGGTGCCCAGCACCACGCCCTGGCTGATGGTGCACTCCTCGCCCACGCGGGTGTCGCGCTCGATCAGCACGTGGCTGGCGATGCGCGTGCGCGCGCCGACCCGCACGTTGGGGCCGATGATGGAGTACGCGCCCACCACCACGCCCGGCGCCAGGTCGGCCGACGGGTCGATCAGCGCGGTGGGATGGATGTCGGACGTCGCGTCCGTGGAAGGAATCGTCATCGCCACCTCAGCGGTCCACCACGCGGGCCATCATCTCCGCCTCGGCCACCACCTGCCCGTCCACCCGCCCCACGCCCTTCATCCGGCAGTTCGATCCGCGGATCTGCAGGATCTCCACCTCGAAGCGGATCTGGTCGCCGGGGATCACCGGCCGGCGCCACTTCACGTTGTCGAGCGACATGAAGTAGATCACCTTCTCGTCCAGGTTCTCCATCTGCTCCAGCACCAGCAGCCCGCCCACCTGCGCCATCGCCTCGATGATCAGCACCCCCGGCATCACCGGGCGGCCGGGAAAGTGGCCCACGAAGAACGGCTCGTTGATTGTCACGTTCTTCAGCCCCACGATGCGCCTGCGCTCCTCGAACTCGATGATGCGGTCCACCAGCAGGAACGGGTAGCGGTGCGGCAGATACTGGAAGATCTGCTCGATCCCCAGCATGGGCCGCGTGTTCTTCTTCCGCTCGGCGCGCTCCACCAGCTCCTTTGCCAGCGCCACGTTCCCCTTGTGCCCCGGCCGGTCGGCCACCACGTGCGCGTTCAGCCGCGCGCCGACCAGGGCCAGGTCGCCGACCACGTCCAGCGCCTTGTGGCGCACGAACTCGTCCGGAAAGCGCAGCTCCGTCCCCGCCACGATCCCGCCGTTGTCGCCCAGCACGATCGCGTTCTGCACCGTCCCCCCCTGCGCCAGCCCGCGCGAGTACAATTCCTCCACCTCGCGCTCGAAGCAGAAGGTGCGGGCCGGCGCCATCTCGCGCGTGAACGAGCCGTCGCCCACGCGGAACGAGGCGAACTGCCGGCCCACCGCGGGGTGGTCGAACTCGATCGTCGTCGACAGCCGGTACCCCTGCGACGGGGCGACGACGTACTCCGCCGTCCCCTTCGTCACCGAGAAGGTCTCCTCCACGGTGATGAACTTGGCCGGCGCGTCCTGCTCCTCCACCCCGGCCTCGGCCAGCAGCGCGTCGAAACCCTGGGCGCTGCCGTCCATCGCCGGCGGCTCGGGGCCCTCCAGGTCGATGATCAGGTTGTCGATCTGCCGCGCCACCACGGCCGCGAGCAGGTGCTCCACGGTGTGCACCTTGGCGTCGCCGGAGCCGAGGGTGGTCCCCCGGTCGGTGCTGCTCACGTTGGCCACCAGCGCGGCCACCTGCGGCGCGTCGGCAAGGTCGGTGCGGCGGAAGACCACGCCGGTGTTCACGGGCGCGGGGTGGATCCGCATCTTCACCGGCGCGCCGGTGTGCAGCCCCACCCCCTCCAGGCGCCCCTCGCGGGCGATGGTGTTCTGTCTGGGCGTCGTCGCCATCTATCTCGCAGTCCGTCGGAAAGAACGATCGGTGTTCACGAAACGTTACGAGCCCGCGGCGCCCTTACCCAGCACCGCGCGCTCGAGCTCCTTCACGCGCCGCATCAGCTCCGGCAGCTTGAACGTGGCCGCCTGCACCCGCAGCGCCTCGCGGTGCGGCCGCGCCGGGTAGCCGGAAACCGTCTCCCCCGGCGCCACGCTGGCCGTCACCCCCGCCTGCGCGCCGATCCGCGCCCCGGCGCCCACCTCGATGTGCCCCTGGAACCCGCTCTGCCCGCCGAGGACGGCCCCGTCGCCCACCTTCGTGGACCCGGAGATCCCCGCCTGCGAGACGATGACCACGCTCCGGCCAATGCGGCAGTTGTGCCCGATCTGCACCAGGTTGTCGATCTTGGTCCCCCGCCCCACCACCGTGTCGCCGATGGAGCCGCGGTCGATGGTGGTGTTGGCGCCGACCTCCACGTCCGCCTCGATCCGGCACCCGCCCACCTGCGGCACCTTCACCAGCCGGCCGCCCTCGGGCACGAAGCCGAAGCCGTCCGAGCCCAGCCGCGCGCCGCTGTGGATCACCGAGCGCTCGCCGACGGAGACGCCGTCGTACAGCGTCACGTGGGGATGGATCAGCGCGTCCGCGTCTACCCGGCACCCGCGCCCCACCACCACGTGGGCGGAGATGCGCGCCCGTGCGCCGATCACGCTTCCGTCGCCGATCACCGCGTACGCACCGACGGTCGCGGTGGGATCGATCTCCACCCCCTCGCCGACGACCGCGGTAGGGTGCACGCCGGGCGCGGGGCGTTCCTCGGGGTGGAGCGCGGCCAGGATGCGGGCCAGCGCGCGCCGCGGGTCGTCCACGCGGATCACGGTGCGCCCCTCCACCGGGGCGTCGGAGCCGCGCGCCACCAGCAGGGCACGGGCCTGCGACGCGGCAATGTACGGGAAGTAACGGGGCTCGGCAACGAACGACAGGTCGCCGGGACCGGCCTCGTCCAGCGGCTTCACGCCGCGCACGGTGAGCCCCGGATCGCCCTCCACCTCCCCGTCGGCAACCCGCGCCACCTCCGCGATCGTCAGCTCGGCCATCGTCTCCGAAGTTCAGTAGCGAAACTGCTTCAACCGCGGGGCTTCCCCGTGTTTGGCGCTCAGGTGCCCGTCCGCGGGCCTCGCGCCGCCCTCACCCCGCGCCGGAGGGCGCGACCCTCTCCCGTCCCGGGAGAGGGTGGCTGTCCAGCATCCGCGCGGGTCCTCGCTGGCGGAACGGCGGAAAGACCCAGCCGGGCGGGCAGAATGCCAATCCCTGTGCCGATGCCCGTCGAGCTACCTCTCCCGGTACG
>Ga0326721_10000236_pt1 | contig 18517 bp, 26 predicted proteins | sample SGPome_FD_203951 | JGI IMG/M metagenome (GOLD analysis project Ga0326721, IMG submission 203951) | Soil microbial communities from Southern Great Plains, Lamont, Oklahoma, United States - SGP_1_2016 | ecosystem: Engineered > Artificial ecosystem > Soil microcosm > Unclassified | place: USA...
GTTCCGACGCCGTAGATGTAGGTGAGCGCGATGACCATCCGCTTCTCGCGGGGCAGGTCAACGCCGGCAAGACGTGCCATTCGGGGCGTTCTCCTTCGTTCCTTCGGAGGTGTTGTGCGCATCCGCCCGCTGTTGCCCGACCGGGTGCCGACGAATCAGCCCCGATGCAGCGGCCCCGGCCTCCGACCGGGGGTGACCCCGTTCCGCGCCGGGCTGGCCGGATGGAACGGGGAGGAGTGCGCGTGCTGGGGTAGTGCTGGGTGGTGCTACCGCTAGCCCTGACGCTGCTTGTGGCGCAGGTTGTCGCAGATGACCATGACCCGACCATGGCGACGGATGACCTTGCACTTGTCGCAGATCGGCTTGACGCTGGGCTTGACCTTCACGTCTGTTGCTCCTGTGTTTCGAACACGATGGCCGCCGCACCGGGCGGCAGCCATCTTCATCGGTCGGCTTACTTGTAGCGGTAGACGATCCGGCCGCGGGTCAGGTCGTACGGCGAGAGCTCCACCACGACCCGGTCCTCGGGCAGGATGCGGATGTAGTGCTGCCGCATCTTGCCGCTGATGTGAGCGAGCACCTTGTGCCCGTTGCTCAGCTCCACCCGGAACATCGCGTTGGGCAGTGGCTCGACCACTTTGCCCTCAACCTCGATGGCCCCGTCCTTTTTGGCCATGTCCTCCGCTTTTCGTTGCGTATCGTCTCTACAGTTCGGGCGCAGTCAGCAGGCACGGCAGTACCGCATCGACGAACCGCGTCCGGCGCTTGTCGATGAGGGCCGATCACCCACTCGCGGCCACAGCGAGAGAACCCAAGACTCTGGGCATGGAAACCGACGGCATGCGCCAACGGTTGAGTTTACTCACGAGTCGTCCCGATACCAAAACCCGGAGAAGCGACCCGGGTCGGCGGCGGGCAGAGGCCGCGGCGACCACCCGCTTGGCTGCCGGGAAGACCACCGGCTCGGCCCCCGGCCGGGAAGACCATCGGCTTGACCCTCGGCCGGGAAGATCACCGGCACAGGCACGGTTGCAGCCGAGGTGACACACGTTCCGTTATCCATTCTCGACCTGGCGCCGGTCAGCAGCAACGGCGACACGACCGAGGCCCTGCGCAACACCACCGAGCTGGCCCGGCGGGCCGAGAGCTGGGGTTATCAACGCTTCTGGGTGGCAGAGCACCACAACATGCCCGCTATCGCCAGCTCGTCACCGGCAGTGCTGCTCGCCCACCTGGCAGCCGCCACCAGCACCATCCGGGTCGGGTCGGGCGGGGTGATGCTGCCCAACCACGCGCCGCTGGTGGTGGCCGAGCAGTTCGGCACCCTGGAGTCGCTACACCCCGGCCGGATCGATCTCGGGATCGGCCGGGCGCCGGGCGCTGACCAGCGGACCGCGCTGGCGCTGCGCCGCACCATGCAGGGCCTGTCGGCCGAGGACTTCCCCGCCGAGCTGGCCGAGCTGATCGCCATGCTGGCCGGCGACCCGGCGCGGCTGCAGGCAGTGCCGACCGCCGCCGGGCTTCCCCAGATCTGGCTGCTCGGCTCCAGCGACTTCAGCGCTCGGCTGGCCGGGCTGCTCGGCCTGCCGTTCTCCTTCGCCCACCACTTCTCCGCCGCCCACACCGAGCCGGCACTCGCCGTCTACCGGCAAAGCTTCCGACCGTCGCAGTGGCTGGACAGGCCACACGCGATGGTGGCGGTCAGCGCGACCTGCGCGGACACCGACGAGCGCGCCGAGTACCTGGCCAAGCCCGGCTGGCTGTCGTTCCTGCGGCTGCGCGCCGGCGCGCCGATCCGGCTGCCCACCCCTGACGAGGCCGCCGGCTACGAATTCAGCCCTGCCGAACGCGCCTTCGTCGAGCAGCGCAGGGTTGGCCAGGCGCTCGGCTCGGCACAGACCGTGGCCGGCCAGCTCAGCGAGCTGCTCGGGCGTACTGGCGCCGACGAGCTGATGCTCACCAACCAGATCTACGACCTCGAGGACCGGATGCGCTCCTACCAGCTGATCGCTGAGCTCAGCGAGCGACAGACCTCGGGCCACGCCCTGTGCCTCAGCGTCTGAGCCCGCCGTCGACGACGGCTCGGTCAGCTGTCGCGACCTGCGGCCCGGGTGTCGGAGTCGGCCCACAGCCGGTACATCGCCAGCCGGTCGGCGTCGGTATCCGGCGAGAACAGCAGGCCCGGCGGGCAGTCGAGTGCGCGCTCGATGGCAACGGCGGTCCGCAGCGAGCAGCTGTTGCGCCGGCCTGTGACGAGATGGTTGACGGTGGAATGGCTCAGCCCGGCGCTGCGCGCCAGGTGCCGCTCCGAGATCCCCAAGAGGTCGATGTAATCAGCGAGTGCTCGCCGACTCCGCAGTTGCATGAATCCCCCGTTCGACACAATGCATCCGGCACCGGCCGGATTCGGGACTCAAGGTACCCGATATGTCTGACGTCTTCTGACTTATCAGACACGTCGTCGTGTCGCGCGTGACTATCCTCAGAAATCCGGGAGTCAGCGCTGCTGTCCGGACCGTCCAGCCGGCGCTGCCAGACGGCTCATCCTTCCGGCCTGCTCAGGGCGCAGGGGCGCTCTTCGGCCGAGCCTGGCGAGGTCCCGAGCGGCTCAGCGTCCGGGAGGCTCGGCCGGGCCACGCCGAGCAGCCTTGCCGCGGGCCGGCCGGCTGCCTCGACGGGCATCGAGCTCGGTGACCGGCTGGCTGGCCGGCGCCGGCTGAAGCATCGCCCGGATGACCTCGTCGACCGCCCGGCGCTGGCGACGGCTGAGCCGGTCGGCCTCGACCGGTGGCCGGTAGGGCTCGGTGACGTCGGCCGGCAGCGAAGCGGCCCGGCGCAGCTTGGCCAGCGACACTCCCAGCACGGTGGAGAACGCCTGCAACGTCGACTCGTCGGGAGTGCCGTGCGCACCTCGCAGGTAACGGGCGGCCGTGTCGTGATTGAGGGTGAAACCTAGCCCTCTGGCCTCCTGGGAGATGGCGCGAGCGCTCAAGCCCTTGGAGTTCTCAGCCTGGAGCAGTTCCGAGAGGGCGCTCATCGCGGCGCGGCGGGTGCCAGCCAGCCGGCGCGGCCGGCAGCGGATCCGGTTTGTGCAGACATGATGTAGACAGTATCGGCTCGCGCCGCTTTGCGGGGCAGTTCGCGAGGCTGACTTTTCGACCGGTCGCAGGTGACCCGAGCCCCGGTGTGCCGGGAGGCGGCCAGTCCCGAGGGGGCCAGAATTCGAGGTCGCCCAGAGCGCCAGCCGGAGCGGGTCCGATCGCCAGACTGCTGCCAGTGACAGACGATTTGGGGTGATGTACCGTCGGTCACACTGAAAACAGACCGCGCGGAATTTTCTTACCGGAAGCAGGGGTGCACGGTTGAAAATGACCACGTACCCCCGCCTCCGGGTACCTCAGATCAGGGCCATTCAATGCTGTTCATGCTGCATCCCTCCCTGCGCTAGCAAACCTCGGTGGCGGGCATGACGGCGCGCCACCTCGACGTGTTCATCCTGCTGGCAGCGCTCAGTGTCTTCCACTCCCTCGCGGCCCGGCATCTCGAGCGGTTGCGGCGCTGCCTCACCGAGGGCAAAGCACACAACCTGCTGGATGTGTGGACGATGGCCGGGGCGCTGCTGCTTCCGACCATGCTCGTCGTGCCGCTGGTCATGATCGCCTACGGAGCCGAATGGCCGTCCCGCAAGAGTGTCAACGGCGGCCGGCCGGTGCGGTACCTGATCACCATCGCCATCGTGACCGCCGCGGCGTGCGCTGCCGCGGCAGCGCGCCACCATGCCACCGGGCCACTCGGCATCGCCGCGGCGGTGCTGTCCTGGACCGCCGTCAATTCGGTCCTCATCGCGGCCGTCGTGTGGCGCTTCGATGACCGTGGCCTCCTCGGGGAACTCCTCGGCCTGCGCAACCAGCTAGCCGACACCCTCACCAAGTTGACCGGGGTCATGCTCGCCCTGCTGATGGGTTGGCACCCGATCACCGGCCTGGCGGTGTTGCCGCTGGTGTTGGTCGGGCACCGGCTGGCGCTGCGGGACTCGATCAGGAAAACCTCGGCCTACGACCCGAGCGTGCGGATGTGGTCCGAGCCCGGCTGGCGGCTCCGAGCCGCCGAGAGCATCGCGACCGCGCCGGGCTGCGTGGCGCTGGTGCTGATCGATCCGGAACAGCCCCACAGCGAGGCCGTGATCGCTCAGTGCCTGCTCGGTGTGCTGCGGCCGAGTGATCCGGTGGGGCGGTACGGAACGCGGCAGGTCGCGGCGTTAGTCCAGGTGGACATGGAGGCCGTCGGAATCATCGTCACCGAGCGGGTCCGCGCCAGGCTCGACCGTGCTGGAATCGCCTGCGTGGTCGGCGTCTCCATCAGCGTCGGCGAGGGGCTGGGTGAGTTGCTGATCCGAGCAGGATCCGACCTGATGGCACGCCGGGAGTCAGCAGGCATCTCCGCTCGCTGGTAAGCCATGCCCGGACAGGCGCGCTGGTAAGCCATGCCCGGACAGGCGCGGGCCCTCATGGTTCACGCCCTGGCGACACGGTTCCTGCGCCAGATCCGACGATCGCCCACATCGCGGGGTATCCGAGCCGCTACTGTCTACAACATGGCTGCACGACAGGACGTCCATAGCGGGTTCGGATCGACGAAGCCCGAGCCGGCCCGATGACCGCCCTCTCCGAGCTGTTGCAGGCCTCGAACACCGCCAACCTGAGCGCCCGCACCATCGCTCGCAGCGCCCAGGAGCTGGGTTTCAGCCTCAATCACGACACCGCGGCGCGGTACCTGCGCGGCAATCACGGAACCCCCGACGAGTCCACCCTGCAGGCGTTGTCGAAGGTTCTCAAGGTCCCGATGACCAAGCTCCGGACAGCGGCCGCCCTCCCCGACGAGGTGACCGAGCCCTACCGGCCACCGGCCGAGTCCAGCCGGCTCAACCGCCGGCAACGACGTGCGGTGGACGAGGTCATCCGGGCGATGCTCCAGCCTTCCACCACCGGCAAGCCGGTGACCGAGCTGGGCAGCAAGCGCGTCTCGAAGGCAGCGCCGAAGACCGCCCCGAAAGCGGCGGCAACAGCAGCCCCGAAGACAGCGGCGCCGAAAGCGGCCCGCCGCGGCTCGGTGGAGCCCCCTCAGCGCTGACCCGGCACAACCGCGCAGGATCGTCAGACGCCTGCTCAATAATCCCCCCATGACCTCGCCCTCCAGAACCCGGCACCTTCCGAGCAGCGCCTCGTGCCACGCCTCCCCCTACGATCCGTGGGCCGATCTCCGGCAGAACTGGCCGCACGTCAAGGTCGTCATCGAGCGCATGACCGGTGACCTGCTGGGTGAGGTACGCGACGACGGCCGCGTGATCGCGCTGCGGGCCGATACTTCCGCGGCCCAGCGGAGGTGCACCCTGACCCATGAGCTGGTTCACCTCGAGCGGGGCATCCTCGACTGTGGGCCTTGGCTTCAGCGCGAGGAGGACCTGGTGCATGCCGAGGTCAGCCGTCGCCTGATTCCGCTGGCCAGCCTGGCCGCCGCGATCCGGGCGCTGGGCGGCGCCGACGACTCCGCCGCGCTCGCGCATTGGCTCGAGGTCGACAGTGAAACGCTGGCGGTCCGGCTCAACCGGCTCAGCAGCGTCGAACGCAGGATGCTGCGGCGCTCATTGGCCCGGCAGGCCCCGCTGTGGTCGGTCGCCTGAGGGCGCGGTCGGTTTCGGCCGGATGCTCGGTCGGCGCATCCGGCGTGCCAGGACTTGACAATGCTCGCCGCGCCAGGCATCTTTGGCCTGTCTGACGTATGACCAGATGTCAGACCCGCGATGACAGCCCGGTATCGGGAGATATCACCAGCCTCGGGGGAGGGCCGGGCGGCATGGCGCTAATCGGCGACTGGGTGGGCGCCGATCGAGGCGGGCGACGATCGGCCCGTCGATGCCATGCCGCCCGCTACCGACTTATTGCGACAGGCTGAGCGCGAAGTAGCGTGCCGGGTCGGCCCACCAGTGAGTCAGGCTCAACCCGGCCTTTGCCAGCTCAGCGGTGACACCGTCACGACGGAACTTGGACGAGATCTCGGTGAGCAGCTCCTCGCCCGCGTCGAAATGCACGTCCAGGCCGATTCTGGCGAACCGCGCCCGGATCTCGCGATCGGCACGCAGCCGCATCTCTATCCGCTCGTCCACCGGGTTCCACACCGCCCGGTGGTCGAATGCCTCGATCGGCAGGTCACCGCCGAGCTCCCGGTTGAGCACCCGCAGGACGTTGAGGTTGAAGGCGGCCGTGATGCCGGCCGCGTCGTCGTAAGCCGGCACCAGGATCTCGGCGGGTTTCACCAGATCGGTTCCCAGCAGCAGCACATCCCCCGGGTCCAACGCCGACCGGACAGCGCCGAGAAAGGTGGCCCGCTCGGCCGGATCGAGGTTGCCGATGGTGGAGCCCAGGAACACGATGGCGGTACGCCCCGACTTGCCCAGCACGTCCAGGTGGCGGGTGAAGTCGGCGCGTACCGGCCGCACTTCTGCCGCCGGATACCGCGCGGACAGGCCAACCGCCGCCTCGGCCAGCGCGCTGGTCGACACGTCCACCGTGACGATCCGGCGCAGCGTGCCGATCCGTTGCCAGGCATCCAGCAGCAGTTGGGTCTTGGTGGAGGAGCCGGACCCCAGCTCGATCACGGTTTCCACCGGCGCGGCCGCGGCGATGTCACCGGCATGCTCACGCAGGATCTGCGCCTCGGTGCGGGTCGGGTAATACTCCGGCAGCTCGGTGATCTGCTCGAACAACTCACTGCCGCGGGCGTCATAGAACCACCGGGGCGGCAGCGACTTCGGCGTGCCGGTCAGGCCGGCCCGCGCATCACAGGCCAGCTCGTCGGCCGCGCTGGTGGAATCGAGAAAGCTGTCATCAACGCTGATGGACATGGCTCTCACTCTCTGCGTCATCAGGGACTTCCTGCCTGAGCGGGCGGTACCGCACCCCGCCTCGATCAGCGACCACCAGCTGGCCATCCGGGATCGGCTGCCATGCCGGGTTGTCGTCGAACGGCTCGCTGGCAAGCAACACGCCCGCAGAGGTGTGGCGTGACCACAGCGAGTGGGTCACCGTGGTGCTGTAGAGCTGGCGGCCGTCGGTGAGCAGGGTGGTGAGCCTGGATCCCGGAGCAGCGGCCAACACCTCGGTGACCAGCTCGCCTAGCGCCGAGGCAGCATCGGTGCAGGCTGCCAGCCGCTGGCGCAGCAGCGCCCAGAGCAGTGAGGCGTCCGTCATCACCTGCATGCTGAGCAGCTCCCGACGCGGGACCTCCTCGACCAGGCCGATCGCGGTGTCGGGCCAACCCGCGATCAGGCCGTTGAGGCTGAACAGCCACTGCCCGTCGGTGAACGGGGCACACGCGGCTTCGGCCACCGGCATGCCGGTGGTGGCGTTGCGGACGGCGGCCAGCACCCCGACAGCCGCCGTCGCCCGCGCCAACTCCGCGAACGGCGCGTCCTGCCAGATCGGCACCGGACGCCGGTACCGCCGGGCCCGCGCGACCTCGGGTGCGCCTGTCGGTCCTTCCGGCGAGCCGGCTGCCGGCTCCGACCCGAGCCTGGGCTGCGGCTCGGCGGCGAACCAGCCCACTCCGAAGCCGTCGACGTTGACAGTGCCGCCGCCGCGCATGTCGCGAGGGGCATAGCTCTGCACGGCGAGCGAATGAGGTGGGTCCAGCACCAGCTCCGCCAGCGTCACCGGCAGCCCGAGGTAACCGATATGTCGGCACATAGGAGGGGTGTCAGCTCAGCTCTGCGTCACGGGCGGTCCGGAATCCGGCGAAGATCTGCCGCCGGATCGGGTAGTCCCAGTTCCGGAAGGTACCCCGGCAGGCCGCCCGGTCGGTGCCGAACGAGCCGCCGCGCAGCACGTAGTAGTCCGCGCCGAAGAAGACCTTGGAGTACTCGGCGTAGGGGAACACCTCGAAGCCGGCGTAGGGCCCGAACGTCGACGAGGTCCATTCCCAGACGTCGCCGATCAGCTGGTGCACGCCGTGCGGGGACGCCCCGGCCGGGTAGCTGCCGGCCGGGGCGGGCCGCAGATGTTGCTGGCCCAGGTTGGCGCGTTCCGGGGTTGGGTCCTCGTCGCCCCAGGGGTAGCGCCGGGATCGCTGCGACACCGGATCCCAGCGGGCCGCCTTCTCCCACTCGGCTTCGGTGGGCAGCCGGCGACCGGCCCATGCGGCATAGGCCTGTGCCTCGTACAGGCAGACGTGCACCACCGGCTCGTCGTCCTGGACCGGGATCATGGTGCCGAAGCTGCGCCGCCACCACGACCCGTCGCCGTCCCTGCTCCAGAACAGCGGCGCGGTCAGTCCGGCGCGCTGGCGGTACTCCCACCCCGGCGCGGTCCACCAGCGGGGCTCGTCGTAGCCACCGGCTGCGATGAAGCGCAGGTAGTCGCCGTTGGTGACCGGCGTGGTGTCGAGATAGAAGGCGGCCACGTCCCGGAGATGGGCGGGCCGTTCATTGTCCAGCGCCCAGGGCTCCGTCGAGGTGCCCATCGTGAACGATCCGGCGGGTATCAGCACCTCGCGCGCCAGAGCCGGGGTGACGGCCGGCCGTGGCGGCGGCGCCTGCAGCGGCGGCCCGGAGCGGCGTAGCTGATGGGTGGCCAGCATGGTCTCGTCGTGCTGCTGCTCGTGCTGCACCACCATTCCGAACGCGAAACCTGCCTCGGTCAGCCGGCTGGTGTTCAACGGGACCCGGTCGAGAACGCCGAGCACCTTCTCCCTGACCTGGCCGAGATAGCCGCGGGTGTCCGAAGGCGACAGCAGCGGCAACGACGGGCGCTCGGCCCGCGGGTTCTGGAACGCGTCGTACATCTGGTCGATGTCGGCGCGCACCGCCTGCCGGCCACCGATGTTGCGAACCAGCCAGATCTCCTCCTGGTTGCCGATGTGGGCGTAGTCCCACACCAGCGGCGACATCAGGGGCGAGTGCTGGCTGACCAGCTCCGGCTCGTCGACCGCGTCGGTCAGCGCGGTGCTGCGTACCCGAGCCCGGGTCAGCTCGGTGGCGATGTGCTCACGCAGCGCCTCGTCCCCGAGCTGGCGCAGGTCGGCGGCCGGGGCAGGCGGAGTCATCGGCGTCCCTTCAGCAGCAGTGCCTCCGAGCCCGGATTGATGCCGTCGCAGAGCCGCCGGCGAAGCACCCGGTCCACCAGTTCGCGAACCGTCGACGGCAGACCGAGGCCGTTCAGCCCGGGGGTGGCGATGTCGAGCAGCTGGGCGGCGATACCGCGCAACACTGGATCGGCCAACCCATGTTCGGTCGCCTGCTGCCAGCGGTCAGCACCCTGGGCGCAGCAGCGCAGCACCTGTCGGACCGGTTCCGGGCCGGCGAACAGCGCGGCCAGCAACGCCAGCGGCGCGATCCATTCGTCACCGGGCTGAGCGTCGAGGTAGCGAAACTCCAGGTAACCCTGCGGCCGCACCGGCGGGAACAGCGTGGACAGGTGCAGGTCGAGATCGGCTGTGCTGAGCTGCTCCCCGGAGTCGATCCATTCACGCGGCGTCAGCGGCGGCACTCGCCAGTCGCCGGTATCGCGCCGGCGAGCCAGCATCGGGGTGTCCAGCGCCCGCTCGGCGTAGCCGTCCAGGGCGTCCGACGCCGGGGGCCGGGTCCGTTCCGGGTCGAGCTGCCACCATGCTGACATCCGGGTTGAGGCCGCTGGCGGCACCAGGTCACCGGCCGTGCGCGGGGAATTGGCGAAGGCCGCCAGCAACACCGGGCCCAGGTGGTGGGCCGCTCGCCAGCGGTCGGCCGCCTCGGCGCTGGTTCCGAGGTCCAGGCAGACCTGAGCGGCTGCGGTGGAGCACATCATCACCCGGCCGGCCGGCCCGAACGCGTCGAAGCGGTCGGCCATCGCGTCATAGCGGGGGGTCTGGAGGATCCGGTGCGGGAGCCGGTGCGGATCTGCCGCGGTCCCGGAGAGTTCGAGGCCTGCGGGGGCGAGCAGCGCGCGGAGCGCCTGGATGTCGGCGCTCATAGCGGTGATCAGGTCGGTGACCGAGGGACGGGGCACGGACGAGATCTCGAGTTGACCGCCGGGTTCGACGGTGACCAGGCCACCGTGGGGCAACGGGACGCCGGGGCTGCCGGCGACCAGGGTGGCCGGAGCGTGCGGCCCGAGCAGCGACGCGAGCGCCTGGACGTCCGGTCGCCAGTCGGGATCGTGCGGGTCGAGTACCAGCCATTCGAGCTCGATGCCGGTCTTGACGGGTGGACCGTGCTTGAAGCACACCCGGGTCACGTGGGTGCCTGCTTCAGCGATGGTCCGGATCGGCTGAGAACGCGTGGCAGTGCTCATGGCCGTCTCCGTTCCGGTGGGCGAAATAGGTCATGCCAACCTATCGCGCGGCCCCGAGAACGGCCACCGCTTGCCAGCCCACCCGCTGGGCGGGGCCCCAGCTCAGTCGGCGAGGGCGGTTACCGCCACCCCACGGCTGCTGAGCTCGGCGCGTCCACCGTCCTCGGCGGTCAGCACCCAGAGTCCGTCCGGCAGCACCGCCACGGTGTGCTCCCAATGCGCGGCCAGCGAGCCGTCGACGGTTTCCACCGTCCAGTTGTCCGGCAGCTGCCGGGTCTGAGCCGAGCCCAGGGTGATCATCGGCTCGATGGCCAGCGCCATGCCGGCAACCAGCTGCGGCCCCCTGCCGGGCTTGCCGTAGTTGAGGATGTGCGGGTCCATGTGCATCGCGGTGCCGATGCCGTGGCCGCCGTACCCGGTGACGATGCCGAATGCGCCTGCCCCCTGCACCGAGGTCTGCACAGCGTGGGAGATGTCGGTGAGCCGGCCACCGGGCTGAGCGGCGGCGATCCCGTCCCACAGCGCGGTGCGGCAGGCTTGCGACAGGGCCAGCGCGTCGGCGGAGGCCTCACCGACCGCGACGGTGACGGCCGCATCGCCGTGCCAACCGTCGACGATGGCTCCGAAGTCCAGCGAGATCAGATCCCCGTCGGCCAGCACATCGTCCCGGCTGGGGATGCCGTGCACCACGTGGGCGTTGCGTGAGGAGCAGATCACGCCGGGAAAGGGTGGCGGCCCGGAGTAGCCCAGGAAGGACGACACCGCGCCTGCCTCGGCAAGCACCCTCCGGGCGATCCGGTCGAGCTCATAGGTCGACACCCCGGGCTCGGCCGCCTCCGTCATCGCCGCCAGCCCGGCGGCAACCACCAGGCCGGCCCGGCGCATCGCCCGGATTTGCTCAGGTGTCTTGAGTTCGATGTCGTCCCGGCGGCGTCGCACGATCGCTCAGGATACCGCTTTGACCAGGGCCGCTATCGCTCGTTCGGTGACGTCCTCGACCGGTCCGAGAGCGTCCACCACCACCAGCTGGCCACGGCCGTCGTAGAACTGGATGAGCGGCGCGGTCTGCTCGGCGTAGACGTCGAGGCGGTGCCGGACGGTCTCGGCCAGGTCGTCATCGCGCTGGAAGAGCTCGCCACCGCACCGGTCACAGCGCCCCTGGGACTTGGTGGGGTCGTACTCGATGTGCCAGATGTGACCGCACTTGCGGCACATCCGTCGGCCGGAAAGCCGGCGTACCACCTCGTCGTTGTCGACTTCGAGCTCCAGCACCACGTTGAGCGAGGCGCCCAGATCGCCGAGCACCGAATCCAGCTCGTAGGCCTGGGCGACGTTGCGGGGGAACCCGTCGAGCAGGAAGCCACCGGCAGTGTCCGGCTCCCCAAGCCGATCGCGCACCATCGCGATCGTCACCTCGTCGGGGACGAGGTCACCGGCATCCATATAGGACTTCGCGAGCTTCCCGAGCTCGGTGCCACCGGACACGTTGGCCCGGAAGATGTCACCGGTGGAGATCTGCGGAATGGAGAAGCGCTCGGCGATGAAACCGGCTTGAGTGCCCTTGCCCGCGCCGGGTGGGCCGACCAGAACGAGTCTCACTAGGTTCTCACCGGGCCGCTCCGGCTAGCCAGCGCCCGGGCCGGCCGGCAGGGCCGACGCCCTGCCATTAACGCAGGAACCCTTCGTAGTTGCGCTGCATGAGCTGGCTTTCGATCTGCTTGACGGTGTCCAGCGCGACGCCGACCATGATCAGCACCGCGGTGCCGCCGAACGGGAAGTTCTGGTTGTTGCCACCGGTCATGGAGAAGAAGAAGTTCGGGATCACGGCGATGATGCCGAGGTACAGGGCGCCCGGCAGGGTGATCCGGGACAGCACGTACTGCAGGTATTCCGCCGTCGGCCGGCCAGGACGGATGCCGGGAATGAACCCGCCGTACTTCTTCATGTCGTCGGCCCGCTCCTCCGGGTTGAAGGTGATGCCGACGTAGAAGTAGGTGAAGAAGATGATCAGCAGGAAGTAGGTCGTGATGTGGATCCAGTCCTGCTGGTCGAGCAGGTGGTTGTTGATCCACAACTGAAGCCCGGAGGTGCTGTTGCCGTTGAGCTGGGAAAGCAGCTGCGGGATGTAGAGCAGCGAGGAGGCGAAGATGACCGGGATGACACCGGCCATGTTGACCTTCAGCGGCAGGTAGGTGGAGGTGCCGCCGTACATCCGGCGCCCGATCATCCGCTTGGCGTACTGCACCGGAATCCGGCGCTGGGCCTGTTCGACGAAGACCACCGCCGCGATGATCGCGAATCCGAGCAGCAGGATCAGGACGAAGGCGAAGCCACCGGAGTTCTTCAGGATCGCCTGGCCCTCGTTCGGAATCCGGGCGGCGATCGAGGTGAACATCAGGATGGACATGCCGTTGCCGACGCCTCGGTCGGTGATCAGCTCGCCGAGCCACATCACCACCGCCGTGCCGGCGGTCATGATGATGACCATGGTGGCCAGCGCGAAGATCGACTCGCGGTACAGCGGCTTGCAGTCGACGGAGCCGGAGAACAGCTGGCCGGAGCGGGCCAGGGCGATGAAGCCGGAGGACTGCAGGATGGCCAGGCCGATGGTGAGGTACCGGCTGTACTGGGTCAGCTTCTGCTGGCCGGACTGGCCCTCCTTCTTCAAGGCCTCGAACCGCGGGATCACCACGACCAGCAGCTGGATGATGATGCTCGCGGTGATGTAGGGCATGATGCCCAACGCGAACACCGACAGCTTGAGCAGCGCGCCACCGGAGAACAGGTTGATCAACGCGTACGCGGTCTGGCTGGCGCCGCTGGCCGACTTGATGCACTGGTTGATCGCGGCGGTGTCGGTGTTGGGGGTCGGAACCGACGCGCCCAGCCGGTAGAGCCCGATCATGGCCAGGGTGAAGAGCAACTTCTTACGCAGGTCTGGCGTCCGGAAAGCAGACGCGAAAGCGCTGAGCACACATCCTCCTGCGCGGGGGTCGAGGTCAATCCGTTTTGTGAGGTAGAGCCGGCCGCCGAGTCCGGGGCTGGTGAGCGGCGCCGGGTCGGTGGTCTCGGGTGCGAGCCTAACAGTCGAGCACTTCGTGCCGCCCGTTCGCAGACGGCCCCTAACGATACGCAGGAGGCCGGACAGTTGCCTGTCCGGCCCTACTGCACGTGCCGCGCCGATTACTCGGCGCGTCCGTCGCCGCTGCTACAGCGTCGTCACGCTTCCGCCGGCCGCGGCGATCTTCTCCGCGGCGCTGGCCGAGAACGCGTTGGCAGTCACGTCGAGCTTGACGCCGCCGAGGTCGCCGGTGCCCAGAACCTTGATCGGGGCTCCCTTGCGGACGGCCCCGGCTTCGATCATCGCCTCGGGCGAGACGGCGCCCCCGTTGGGGAACAGCTCCGCCAGCTTGGCCACGTTGACGACCTGGAACTCGACCCGGAAGGCGTTGCGGAATCCCTTGAGCTTGGGCAGCCGCATGTGGATCGGCATCTGGCCGCCTTCGAAGCCGGCCGGCACCTGGTAGCGGGCCTTCGAGCCCTTGGTGCCGCGGCCCGCGGTCTTGCCTCGCTTGCCACCTTCACCCCGGCCGACCCGGATCTTGGCCGACTTCGACCCCGGGGCGGGGCGCAGGTGATGAACCTTCAGCAAACCGTCACTCATGATTACTCAACCTCCTCGACCGTGACCAGGTGGGTCACGGTCTGGACCATGCCGCGGATCTCGGGCCGGTCCTCCTTGACGACGACATCGCGCACCCGCTTCAGCCCGAGGGAACGCAGCGTCTGGCGCTGGTTGTCCTTGGAGCCGATCTCCGAGCGCAGCTGGGTGATCTTCAGACGAGCCATGATCAGACCCCCTGTCCGGCACGGGCGCGCAGCAGACCGGCCGGGGCGACATCCTCCAGCGGCAGGCCGCGACGGGCCGCCACCTCCTCGGGACGGACGAGCTGCTTCAAAGCTGCCTCGGTGGCGTGCACGATGTTGATCGGGTTGTCCGAGCCGAGCGACTTGCTCAGGATGTCGTGGATGCCGGCGCACTCCAGCACGGCACGCACCGGGCCACCGGCGATGACGCCGGTACCGGGGCTGGCCGGCTTGAGCAGGACGACTCCGGCGGCCTTCTCCCCTTGCACCGGGTGCGGGATGGTCTGGGCGATCCGGGGCACCTTGAAGAAGTTCTTCTTGGCTTCCTCGACGCCCTTGGCGATCGCCGCCGGGACCTCCTTGGCCTTGCCGTAGCCGACCCCGACCGTGCCGTCGCCGTCGCCGACGACGACCAGGGCGGTGAAGCTGAACCGACGGCCGCCCTTGACGACCTTGGCCACCCGGTTGATGGTGACCACGCGTTCGAGCAGCGAGCTCTTCTCCGGCGCCGAACGGCCGTCCCGGCGGTCGCGGCCGCCCCGCTCGTTACCGCCGGCGCGCTCGTTGCCGCCGCCGGCGCGGGGGCCGCGCTGCGTTCCCTGGGTTGCGGAGGCCATCAGGCTGTTCCCTCACTGTTGCTGGACAGGTGCTTGTGGTTGGTCATCGCAGCTCGGCTCATCAGAACTCCAAGCCGGCTTCCCGGGCGGCGTCGGCGAAGGCGGCGATCCGTCCGGTGTAGGTGTTGCCACCGCGGTCGAGCACGACCTTGGTGACACCGGCAGCCTTGGCAGACTCGGCTACGGCCGTTCCGACCTGGCGAGCCTGCGCCGTCTTGTCGCCGTCGGTCAGCTTGAAGGTCGAGGCAGAGGCCAGCGTCACGCCCTTGCTGTCGTCGACCACCTGCACGAACAGGTGCCGGGCTGAGCGGGTGACGACCAGCCGTGGCCGGCTTTCGGTGCCGACGACCTTCTTGCGCAGCCGGAAGTGCCGGCGTGCCTTGCTGGTACGGCGACCGGCCGAGATTCCGGCCGAACGCCGTGCGCGCTTGACGATCCCTGAGGCAGCCATCACTTACTCCGCTCTTCGCGCGAGTCCCTCATCGCCGCGGTGCGGCCGAGATGCTCACTCATTGCTACTTACCCGTCTTTCCGGCCTTGCGGCGGATGACCTCACCCTGGTAACGCACGCCCTTGCCCTTGTACGGGTCAGGCTTGCGCAACTTGCGGATGTTGGCCGCCACCTCGCCGACCTTCTGCTTGTCGATGCCTTCCACGGCGAACCGGGTGGGGGAATCGACACGGAACGAGATGCCGTCCGGCGCGGTGACCACGACCGGGTGGCTGAACCCGAGCGCGAACTCCAGGTCGGAGCCCTTGGCCGCGACCCGGTAACCGGTGCCGACGATCTCGAGGTTCTTGGTGTAGCCGGCGGTGACTCCGACCACCATGTTGGCGATCAGCGTCCGGGACAGGCCATGCAGCGACTTGGACAGCCGCTCGTCGTCGGGACGGGCCACGTTCAGCGTGCCGTCCTCCTGAGCGATGGTGATCGGCTCGGCCAGGACGTGGGAAAGGCGGCCCTTGGGACCGTTGACCGTGATGTTCTGGCCATCGATCGCGACCTCGACGCCGCTGGGGACCGGGATCGGAAGCTTGCCGATGCGACTCATAGCTACCCCTACCAGACGTAGGCGAGGACTTCCCCACCCACTCCACGCTTGGCGGCCTGCCGGTCGGTCAACAGACCGGACGAGGACGAGATGATGGCGATGCCCAGGCCACCGAGCACCCGGGGCAGTCCGGTGGACTTGGCGTACACCCGCAGACCGGGCTTGGACACCCGGCGGACGCCGGCGATGCTGCGCTCGCGGTTGGGGCCGTACTTCAGGTTCAGGGTCAGCACCTTGCCGGGCAGGTCGTCCTCGGCATCGGTAACCTGGAAACCTGAGATATAGCCCTGCTGCTGCAGGATCTCGGCGATGTGCGCCTTGAGCTTGCTGTGCGGCATGGACACCGTGTCGTGGAACGCGGAGTTGGCGTTGCGCAACCGGGTGAGCATGTCGGCGATGGGGTCCGTCATGGTCATGAGGCGGCCTCGCAGTTCGGGCCGGCGAAATGGGTGTTCATCGTCTTACCTCTCTCGAAGCGGTTCCCGCGGGCATCGCTGGACCGGGCCTGCCTCGAAGCAAAAATGGACAACCAGACAAGTTTGCCTGATCGGTGCTCGATTGAGAAATCGAGGCCGTGCGGTGGTGCGGTTCTACCAGCTGGACTTGGTCATGCCGGGCAGTTCGCCGGCATGGGTCATCTCCCGTAGGCAGATCCGGCACAGCTTGAACTTCTTGTAGACGGCGTGCGACCGGCCGCAGCGCTGACACCGGGTGTACCCGCGCACCGCGAACTTCGGCTTGGCCTCCGCCTTGATCCGAAGGGAAGTCTTGGCCATGTCTAGTTCTCCTTGAACGGGAAGCCGAGCGCGCGAAGCAGCGCACGGCCCTCATCGTCGTTGCCCGCCGTGGTCACGACGGTGATGTCCATGCCACGCGGACGATCGATGGTGTCCGGATCGATCTCGTGGAACATCGACTGCTCGGTGAGACCGAAGGTGTAGTTGCCGTTGCCGTCGAACTGCTTGGGTGAGAGCCCGCGGAAGTCACGGATACGGGGCAGGGCCAGGCTGAGCAGCCGGTCCAGGAATTCCCACATCCGGTCTCCGCGCAGGGTGACCTTCGCGCCGATCGGCATGCCCTCGCGCAGCTTGAACTGGGCGATGGACACCCTGGCCTTCTGCACCAGCGGCTTCTGGCCGGTGATCAGGGTCAGGTCGCGAACCGCGCCGTCCATCAGCTTGGCGTCCTTGGCCGCCTGGCCGACACCCATGTTGACGACGATCTTGACGACGCCGGGAACCTGCATGGGGTTGGAGTAGGAGAACTGTTCCTGCAGCGCGGGCACGATCTCCTGGCGGTAACGCAGCTTCAACCGCGGCGCCGGCACCGCGGTGGTGCTTGCCTCGGTGGTCATGACAGGTCCTTTCCGGTACGGCGCGCGACGCGGACATTGCGGCCGGTCTCTTCATCGCGGCGGTAGCCGACCCGGGTCGCCTGGCCGTCCACGACCACCATCACGTTGCTGGCGTCGACCTTGGCCTCCTGGGTGACGATCCCGCCGGTCTTCGCGCCGCGAGCGTTGGAACCGACCCGGGTGTGCTTGGTGACCCGGTTGATGCCCTCGACGATGACCTTGTTCTCAGCCGGGAACGAGGCCAGCACCTTGCCGGACTTGCCGCGGTCCTTGCCTGCGATGACGACGACATCGTCGCCCTTCTTGATCTTCATCGTGCTACCTCGCTCTTCGCGCAAGCGCTCATCGCCGCACTCGTTCCGGTCCTCAGGCCGCAAGCGGCCTTGCGATCCTCACTCATGGCTACAGCACCTCCGGAGCCAACGAGATGATCTTCATAAACTTCTTGTCGCGCAGCTCGCGCCCGACCGGGCCGAAGATGCGGGTGCCGCGCGGCTCGCCGTCAGCCTTGATCAGCACGGCTGCGTTCTCGTCGAACTTGATGTAGGAGCCGTCGGCACGCCGTCGTTCCTTCACCGTCCGGACGATGACGGCCTTGACCACATCACCCTTCTTGACACCGGCGCCGGGCAACGCATCCTTGACGGTCGCGACGATGATGTCGCCGATGCCCGCATAGCGCCGACCCGAGCCGCCCAACACCCGGATGCACAAGATCTCCTTGGCACCGGTGTTGTCAGCGACGCGCAGTCGCGACTCCTGCTGAATCACAGCCTTACTCCCAAAATCGTGGCTAACCGGGCCTCGTAGCGGGCCCTTACTATGCCGCCTTGCTTCCGCCCGGTTCGCCGGACGGAACGTTGAGCGTTACTTCGCGCGCTCGATGATCTCCACCACGCGCCAGCGCTTGGTGGCCGACAGCGGGCGGGTCTCCATCAGCAGCACCCGGTCGCCGACGCCGGCCGCGTTGGCCTCGTCATGCGCCTTGAGCTTGTTGGTGCGCCGGATGACCTTGCCGTAGAGCGGGTGCTTGACCCGGTCTTCGACAGCGACCACCACGGTCTTGTCCATCTTGTCGCTGACCACGAGGCCCTCACGGACCTTGCGGTCGGCGTCGCGAGCGGTTCCGGCCGTCGTAGCCGGGGTTGCGTCCGTGCTCATGCCGCGCCTCCTTCAGGTGCTACCGACAGGCCAAGTTCGCGCTCGCGCAGGATCGTGTAGATCCGGGCGATGTCATGGCGCACGAGCCGCAGCCGCCGGTTGTTGTCCAGCTGCCCGGTCGCCATCTGGAAGCGCAGGTTGAAC
>Ga0326721_10000237_pt1 | contig 18509 bp, 27 predicted proteins | sample SGPome_FD_203951 | JGI IMG/M metagenome (GOLD analysis project Ga0326721, IMG submission 203951) | Soil microbial communities from Southern Great Plains, Lamont, Oklahoma, United States - SGP_1_2016 | ecosystem: Engineered > Artificial ecosystem > Soil microcosm > Unclassified | place: USA...
GGAAAGGGCTGAGAACCCTTTCCGCGGGTCTTTGCTATAACTTGTACCATTATGGATGCATGAGGGCCGCATTTGAGTCCTGGCGTAGCATATTCCTGTGCGGATTCCGGATATTTTCTGCTCTGCGTTTGAGGGAATCGACACTCAGGTCTTCTACGTTGCCTAGTGAGACGGTGCAGGTGAACCCATCACGAACGGTGGTTTCTACGGCGAAATGCGGGTCCATGTATCCTTTCCCGTTGGAGTAGACAATTTGCTGATTATGACCTGCGATGAGTTCATTGATAAAATCCATGGCAGGTGTTGCTTTGGTCAGGATTTCTGCCTCCAATTCGGAGAAGTGATCATTTTTCAGACTGCGGAATTTACGGGCCAGTTCCTCATGGGCTGCTTCTTTCCGGGCATGGACCGGTGAGATGACACGAAGGACACGGGATGGCAAATGCGTACTGGCGAAAGGTGCGATGAGGCTTCCAGCGGCGAGGATCAGGAACATACCGTTAGTCATGGTTCCCGGTGGCAGGAATTCCAGCAGGGAGACATCTACTGCCCCAACGACAGCCCCTGTTTTGAGGAAGGCATTGAGCTTAAGGTTGTGCCGGAGCGGAATAGGATGGGATGTTCGAAGCTTCGCCGCGTCATAGATTTCGGCATTGCAGTTCAGAAGAATGTAAACGGCTTGCTCATAGGTCAGCGCAGCCTGTGTCTTTGTTTTTGAAGATAGCTTTCGTTCAGTAGCCAGTGTAAGAATCGTTGATGTCATGGTGTCCTAGGTCGATATGGATATGGGTATTCGCAAGATACTAAGAGATCAGTTCTTTCCGTTGTGAGGATTCCAGTTCCCGGGTCTTCGATGCTTTGACTTTGAACAGCTCCTGCTCCCATGCGTCCATTGGGGTTTTCTCTTCAATGGAGAAGCCTTCTGTTCCCATTTCCCCGGAGTAAGCAAGAGTGCGGTTTTCCGTTTGTAGATGCTGTTGGATGACTTTGACAGGCTTCTTGGCTTTCTTCAGGATGTCCGCTTCCAGCTGTGCGAATTCCGCTTCTTTCAAGCGCACCAGACTTTGGTTGAGTTCGTATTGTTGCTGAATTTTCTTCATTTTCAGTGGTGAGAACAGCCGCTGGGATTTTTCGGCAGCAGCTGTTCCGATTGTCCCCAGCAAACCTCCTGTGACTGTCCCCATTGTAATAAAGAACCCGCCTGTACCCGATGGTATAACCCCGCTCACGGATAATACAATTTCTGCTGCGGCAAGTACTCCGGTACAGATCATCCCTTTTGCCATATGATAGCTAATCATTTCGTTTGTAGGAGTTGGCGGTTCAAACATCCTGTGTTTTCCCGCTTCCTTAAGACAGGTATCATACGCGCGGATTGCTTTCAGGGCTTCTTCGTAAGAAAGAGCCGGCCTGGATTTCGTTGCGCTCTTCTTTGTCTTGTTTTTAACCACGATTTCTGTTTCGGTATCCGGCGTGAGAGTCAGGGACGACATGATTTCCTTATCCTTGGGTTACATTTCTCCCATCGTAACATGTTTTCATGGCTCCAGTTGACGGATTATATCCATGATGATATAAGGCGGGTCCTTATACAAAAGTGCGACCAGAGGATTCCTCCGCTGACCGCATTCTCCTGTTTGCTTGGACTAACCAAAAATCAGCACCAGCCCGACGATGATTGCCAGGAGTACGCCGATTCCACCGAATACCCATGTCATCTGCTTAACGAAGCCCGCCATGAAGTCGGAGGATGCCCGGGTCAGTTCCTCCTCAGTCATCGGGTTTTCCAGTGGGACTTCCGGCTCTTGATTGCGGATGGTGGATGTAATAACTGTGTGAGCGGCGATTGCCCCAACTACTGCACCTGCGGACATGAAAAGACCCTGCTTCCTTCGTGGATACTATGACGGTTACTCCATCAAGCCTAAGGGAACAGGGTCTTTTTGTCAAGCAACGGAAGGCTTACTCTCCGAAGGTGGCGAACTCAGGGCAAAGCGTCTTGGAGGCGGTGCCGGCTGCGTAGATTGCGAGGACTTCGGTATCGCCTGTTCCGTATTCTTCAGTAATCTTGTCAAAGAGTTCGGTATCAGTGTTGGAGCCAAGCATGAAGCCACAGGTCTTGTAGCCAATGTCCAGCAGTTCAGATTCGGTTTCGCCGTTTTCAGCGTAGGTGAGAGCCTTCTCCACAAACCGGGCTTCTGCATCCTCTACGGGTTCACCCACGGAGGTCTTTGTACCATGAGCGGGGCGGTCATAGGTGATAGTGAACTTCAAGCCGGAATCTTCAGTTGCGGTATCAGTAGGATCTTCGGTTGGCCGGTCAGTCATGCCATCTACTGGGCGGGGCGTTGACGTTGCACTGACGGAATCGGTGGGTTTGCCGTCTAGTCCATCAGGGGCAACGGGCGGGGTGCATGCTGAAAGGGACAGCATGGTGACTACACCAAGGAGGACTGCACCTGTTCGGATGCTTTTGAGGGGGCTGAGGATGTTTGAGGACATGAAGTTCTTTCTCATTGGACTGGACGACGGGTGCATATCTACTGTTATCCTATCATTTGCCTGAAAGGGTCAGCCGAATACGGAAAACTCCGGGCAAAGGGTTTCTGCCGCATAACTGGAGAGGTTGGTGAGATGGTTCCGTTTGCCGGCTTCTCCCCCACTTGCTTCTTCTATCTTGGAAAAGAATGCAACCCGGCTTTCAGATTCCTTATAATAGCCACAGAGTACATAGCCGGTATTGATAAGTTGCTCATCACTTTCCCCGGTTGCGGTTTTCTGATGAGCATACTGAAGATAGCGTTTTTCTGCTTCAGATTTGGTTTCCCCGAGCTTGTTCTTTACGCCTTCGGAAGGGATGGGGTATGCGGTGGGCACTAGAACAGGAGTGCTTGCCGTAGGCGTAGGCTCAGGCGCACTCTCCTGCTGCTTGAAAGACTGACAGGAACTGAAGCCAAGGAGTATCACAAAGCCGATGATAAGCGTCTTCGTCGGGTACGGCTTGTTTTGCTTTGGAGTCTTAGGCTGGTTGGATTTCTTAGCCTTACGTGGAGTCATTGCTTTCTTTCAGAGGAGACGGATAAATTTTTCCGCGAACTAGAGTTTTGAAAATTCCGGGCAGATGGTGGTGGAAGCGATTCCGGCTAAAGCCACCATAAGATCTTCGGTTACCCCGTCGTTGATTTCAGCCTTTATTCTGCCACGGGCATCCGCCATGTCTTTTGCATTAAGCATGTGCCCGCAGGTTTCATAACCCATAGTCAGCAATTCTTTATCGCTCTTGTTGATGTCTTCGTTTTCAGTAGCTTCGGTTGCTTTCTCAAGGTAGCGGGCTTCGGCTTTTTCAGCCGGCTCTCCTGCTGAGGTGGTTTGCCCCTTTGCCGGTGGCGGGTAGGTTATGCCGGTATCGGAATCAATGTCATCGGCGGCTTTCGGCGTTGCCGATGCGGAGATTGACGGTTCATCCGTTGGTTTACCGGTCAAACCGTCAACAGTTGTTTTTCCTGAATCACAGGCTGAAAGGGAAAGCATGGTCAGTATCCCCAGCACTGCAATACCTGTCCGGGCATTCTTAAGATGGGCAAGGAGGTTTTGGGTCATCAGGGTTGATCTTTCATAGCGGTCTCAGTAAATTCTCAGGTCTGATGACTATTCTACCATTGGGCGGATTCCGCTCTTTCTCAACAGGTTTAATCTGCATCCTTCTATAGCCCTCAGATACCCTTCATTAGCCGGCATTAAACGCCTGCCAGCCTTGTAACCATTGTTCGCATCGTTGGACGAATCATGCGAACAAAAGGCTTAGAAGGGCATATACGGCTTCTTGACAATTAGGCGTTCAGCGCTTTCATTGCTGGAGAATCAGCAGGTACGATTTCCGCTATTTTCTTTTTCTGTTCCGGGGTAGCAGCGGCTGTGAGTTTTAGCCGGTCTATTTCGGTGAGCGAGAAGGACTGTTCTATATAGAATCCTTCATGACCTTGGTAGCTGCTGTAGATCATCTGCCTTCCTTCAAGGCCAAGATTTTTGTTGATGATTTTCAGGGCCTTGCGTGTTTTCTTTAATACTTCGGATTCAATTGAGGCATAAGCCTCTTCTGAGATTTGGTAGAACAACATGTCTTGTTGATGCTTCATGATTTCTTCACGATATTTGAAGGGAGCAAGCATATCAGGACGTTTTGCCCCAACGTGTCCACCAATAGCCATTGAAAGGGGTACTCCCAGCATCCCCCAAAGAGCTAAAATGAAGATATCAAGAGTTCCTGAGGAACTGGAGATTCCGAGATACCCTGCTATGCTTGCAACATGCACAGCCATGCCTGTGAACATTCCCCGCTCACCAAAATAGACATCAGGTGAACCGGGGTTAGCCATCCGGTGAGTACCTGCCTTTTTGAGGACTTCTTCATATTTCTCAATGGTTTCAAGAGCTTGGAAATAATCCATCTTGGAGTTCTTTTTAGCTTCCGGTTTTAGTTGACCGGTTTTCTCTACCGCTGCGGTTTCCATGATTCTTCCCTTATTCCTATGCCTCTAAAGCCTTATTGGATTCAGTGGATGATGCTTCCAAAGACAACATTTCCTTCTTGATTTCCAGTTCCTTAATGGCTGCGAACTTTGCTTGCTGAATGCTTGATATTGATTCGCTTTGGACGATTTCAAAGCCTTCTTTCCCAAGTTCCTTGGAGTACTTGAGTTCTTTGCCTTCGCCACCCACATTCTGGTTGATGATGTCAACAGCTTTCTTTGACTCATGCAGAATAATCATTTCCACCTGTTCGAATGCAGATTCCCGGTTCTCCCAATCCTCGGTGCTGTCATAAATTTCCTGTTCCTTCGTTTTGGCTTTTAACGGTGAAGAAACCTTTGACCACCCAGGGATAAGACATAGAATTCCATTAAAAAGTGGAATGCCGAAGAAAGCTAAGAATGGTGCGCCAACTGCAAAAACCGAATCACCAAAAGGCGACACATCAGCCATACATGTTCCGAGCCCTGCGGCTAAAGTAGCACCACTGATAGCCAATGATTTTGTCATTGAACGATTCACAAGGTAGTCTTCTAATTTTTCTGGTTGCTTTATGCGGTTCTTAGCCACCATCTTCAGAGTTGCATTACAATCATCGATGTAATCCAGTGCTTCAAGGTACGTCATCTTTGACTTCTTCTTGGCGATGCCTTTTGGCTTTTTAACCTTTTCCAAAGTGGTACTTGTCATGAGTCCTTATCCTAACCGGGAGCATTTGTCAATTCATCGTACCACGAACAAATGAGGCCGAGACTATCATTTTGATTCAGATACGATTACTTCCATAAGGGACACAGATAGAATATGATAAAAGTAGCCCAACAAGAGAATACTGTTGGGCTACTGAAGTGATGCTTCCACTTTAGCAGGAAACATGTCCGGGATACATGCCGTCCCAGCTATAGAACACAGCGAATTCACCGTCAACATCAACAAAGGAATTTTTCTCTACAGATTCAGCGAACTTCCCTGCGCTGGTGAGTTCATTAACATACCGGTATGTGGGGCCAATGAACGGCGACGAGTGACCCGGTGCGTTGATGAGCACAGGTGAGGTTGAACCGATGCGATGGACAAGTTTCAGGTCTTCGTTGTACGCACGCAGGTATGCAAAAGTGCCGTAAAACTTGGGGTCAATAATCCGCACCGATGCGGGAAGGTAACCCTCGCGATGTTTTTCGTTGGCTCCATCAACGTAATCTGAGGGCTTGGTGTTCACGAAGGAAACAGCAACTTCAAGTGCTTCTGCAAGCGGAACAGGTTCACTTCGAAGAATTGCCGTCTTGTATCCATTCGGGCGGTATTCAACAATAAAAGTGTTTACCTCCACAGCCGAGGCGGAGTCCTGCGCCGAAGGCAGTTTGCTGTTCATCGTGGACGATACATTCTGGGCATCGAGGAGGGCATCATGTGCTTTGTTTGCGGCAAGACCTTTGAAAAACTTGGAGATACTCATTGTTTACCGTTCTGTTAGCGGGAAATAAACCTGTGTTTCAGTCTAAACCATTTGATTCTTGAATGCAAACCCGCCTAAAGACTTGCAATTCCATCCCTATCATTGTACGCTTAATACATAGACAAAGGCGGTGGAATCATCGCTTACTTACGTAAACATGAAAGCAGGAGAGATAATGACTAAGATTACCCGTGAGGAACTGGCAGCCCAGATTTATGGCAGGAAGAACAACATCGCCGCTTGGCCCGGTCTCTCTCCCGCCAATCAGGAGCCTTACCTGAAGCAGGCGAAGGAACTTCTTCCCGTCGTCAACTACTTTGCGGAGGAAGCCGAACTGCTGGGCTTCGCTTCCGGCGTTAGTAGCTCGCAGGCAATGACTGGTTTCACCGAAGAAACCCGTGAGTCAATCTTTGATAAAGAAGGACTTATTGACCCCGGTTACTAAAGGTCGCCTTTATGGATAAGGGAGGGCATACCGACAAAAGTTGGGTATGCCCTCCCTCTCTTTTTCCTACTACTGGACAAACATGTTCCATTTCGGTATAGTGAAACTATAATCTGTTCCCCATTTGAAGGAAGTCCTATGAGTGTAAAAGTATGCGGCTATGGCGTTAAGGTAAGTGCCGATGACCCGAACCTTGATGTGAAGGCACTGGCTTTGAACATCGGTAAAGTCAATCGGTCCTTTGCCGAGCATATCCATCCGTTCTTTACCGACCCGGATTTTGATGGGCGGGGTGCCGGCTTCGACCATCTGGCCTTCAGTTTCAAGCAGTTGGTTGATGAAGAACTGATGCTTTTTGAATTTGTCTTCCTTGATGGCCCCGCATTTGGATCTTTCGCTATTGTGACGCGGGCTTCCTCATCGGAGGTGCATGATGGTGATACTTCCGAACCACCCATGGACCAGCACCGCTGGACTGAACTTAAAATGATGCAAATCTGGACAAGGGACTTTCTGCCCGGTTACAAAGCGGGTTGGATCGCTGAAGACATCGACCCTGATTTCGTTGGCAAATGGCGGCAACCTGATGACAGTAAGTACATGGACGAAGATGACTAAGGTTTTTCATGAGACATCACCTGAATAGAATCTTCTGAAATCGCTAAGAAGAAAGGGTACCAACAAGAATTCCTGTTGGTACCCTTTATCATTTTTCCTAGACAGGCAGTACAGCCCATTGAGCGAGATTCGCCATGTTAGTTTTCGTGCTGGTACCCGAAAATCCTTTGCTGAATTCCCCGCAAGTGATAATCAAATCACATTCATCTTCGGTTTCAGGCTCAAACATAGCACCGTACATGTGGTATTCGGTAATGATGATGGGTTCTGCATTTGTTATTCCTAACCGTGAGCGGATTGCCTCTGCAAGGATTCCCTGCACTTCACGGACACGCTTATAGCCACCTTCCTCGTAGGAGGTTCCGGGCAGGTCATCGCTGAAACTAGTGGATTCGGTTACGTTGGTGGACAAGATATTCCTATCGTTGGTTATGTTGGTATTTCCTGATTATATCATTCAAGATCTCATACTGACTTGTCATTTCAAGAATGGACAGCCGAGATAATAAAAGAAGAACTGGCTTGGCTTTGGTAAGCTGGAGCTATTCGATTGACAACACAAGGGGACACTAAATGGATGGAATAAAGGTCAGCGGTTACGGGATAAAGGTTGCCGCTCATGATTCGAGAATCAATATCAAAGCCATTGCAGAAAATTTTGCGAAGGTCGACCAATTGTTCACCAAATATCTTTACCCTCCGCTGGATGGTGCTACCGAATGCACAAATTTCTCATTGCTTGCTCTTAGTTTCCGCGACTTAATAGCAAAGGAATTCCCCTTGCTTGAATTTGTTTTCCTTGATGACAAGAATTCAAACTCTTTTGCCATCGTCACAAAAGACTCTTCCACCGAGATAACCGATGGCGTAAATCCTGTTGGTGCGAACACCTACAACGATTTCTATGACAGCCACATGCTACGCCAATGGGTGAAAGAATTCCTGCCCGGTTATGAGTTTGATGCTGACTGGATTTTTGAAGATATTAGACCCGATGATGTTGGGCGATGGAAGAAGCGTTCCTAACAGTAAACACAGATAAGGGAGGGTACCGGTTAACGTTGCCGGTACCCTCCCCTATTGTCTGTTTAGTGCTTGTGTGCGGTTCTGGCAGTACGACCTGTCAACAGGACAAGTCCGCCAATAACCATCATCAAGAGGCTAATACCAAGACCAAGAATACTGTTCGTGGTACCCGTCTTAGCGAGTTCGTCATTCTGAGAAGAATCCGTTGAAGGAGCGGTCTCAGGCGGGGAAGTCTCTACGGGTGGGGCAGTTTCTGGAGGTGAGGTTTCTACCGGAGGGGCAGTTTCTGGAGGAGCTGTCTCTGGTGGCACCGTTGCGGGAGGTTGAGTCACTGGAGGTTGGGTTGCTGGAGGCTGCGTAGCGGGAGGTTCTGTAGCAGGCGGTGGGACTTCTACTGGAGCAGTTGCCGGCGGGGTCTCTACGGGAGTAGTAGGAACTGGGATCGTTGGAATGCTGGTGAGGCAACCCGGAGCCGTGAATACGTTGTTATCAAGGGACACCTGACCGTTACGTGCCATTGCACGTCCTTCAACGGTTGAGTCAGTGTTAACCGAGATTGACGTTAATGCAAGAATTGATCCTTTGAAGTCGGATGAGGTTCCCAAAGTTGCAGAGCTTCCTACCTGCCAGTAAATGTTGCAAGCTTGTGCCCCATTGATGAGGTTGATGCTGCTGTTGGAGCCGGTAATGAGTGTTGATGCGGATTGGAAAATAAAGACCGTGTTTGGGTCTCCTTGTGCATCAAGCGTCAGGGTGCCGGTGACAGAAAGTGGACCAGATGATTTGTAGACTCCCCCGACAAGTGTTTGACCTACAAGGTCACCTGCTACGAGGGCAGTAGGAGCACGACCGGCAGCATCATCATATGCTATAGTGAGGTCTGATTGAGCCTGTGCAGCCTCAGCATCGCCGGCGTGGGCGGTTCCAAGGGAAATGCCCGGCGGGAAGCCTGTGATGGCTGTTCCGGGGCTTACACCGAGGTCGGAGGATAGAACGGACGAGCCGGTATTGGTTACGGTCTGTCCTGCCAGCACGGAATACGAGTCGGAGGTACCGAGACCAACTTTCGCTTCTGCTGCAAATGCCGCAGGTATTCCTGCCATGGACACCATCCCGATGATGACTGCTGCGGAGAGGGTGGAAATTCCAACCGTTTTGTATTTGCGTGAACGCTTTTCCCCGGATGCAAGTTCAGGGGCGGTTGGATTTTCAGTTTTCATTTATTATTGCCTTAAGGCTTATTATTCTTGGACTACCTAACCCATGTATCGGGTGTATTCGCCTTAATCCCATTAACGGAAAATGAGGTACCGGCAGGCGACTGTAAATTGTCGTCTACCGGCACCTCATTGGATTAGGCGGTGAGTTCTTTCCTTGCAGGTACTTCACTCAGGGCTTTGGCATCTTTCTGACTTGGTGTTTCAAGCATCCTTTCTTCCAAGGAATATTGCGCCCGGATTTTCTCCTTTTCCCAGTCAGTCATGTTTTGAATATCTGAGATGACGAACCCCTCACATCCAGGTCCACGCTGGTAGTTACTGAACTTGTTCTGGGCGATGAGATTCCTGTCAATGATTTTACGGGCTTTCTTTGCCTTCTTGAGAATTACTGCTTCTACTTGAGAAAATTCCTGCTCCTTCAAATCTACAAGACTTTGTTCAAATTTCTCTTTTTCTACAAGTTGTTTGTACTTGCGGGGTGATAAAAATTTAGCCGGTGCAGGCATAATCCAGGTTGCTAAGGTAGAAATCACTCCACCGAGAACAGAACCGAAAAGAAGTAAAGCCCCTGTATCGCCGGACAACATACCCGTAGAAAGTCCTACTGCTGATGCGGTCGTGCTAGTAACTGTAGCCAGCAGCATCTTCTTAGCGGAGTGATTGGAAATATCGTAATCAGCAGAAAACTCATTTTCGGTTCTGATTTTCGCTGCCTCTTTGATCTCAGCGTCATATTTTTGCATGGCATCAAGTGCCTCAAGATAAGACATCTTCGGTTTCTCCGTCTTGTTCTTTTCAACAACGCGATTCGATGAAACCTTTTCAAGAGATGTTCCTGTCATCATTTTTCCTGTTCTTTGCGGTTATTGGGTTATGTTTATTGGCGGGCATTACGATGGAAACTTCAAGAGCCTAAGCAGTTTTCAAGGCTTCAATTGAGTTCTGCTGTGTACGGACAAGTTCCAATTTCTTCTGGGTCTCTTTCTTGCTTACGCGGAGGAATGCCATTTCCAGCTGGTCAAGCTGCTCGGGCTGTTTCAGGACGAAACCCTCTTCACCTTTTGTAGTATTGAAGTAAACTGACTGACCATCTTCTTTGAGGGCAGCATTGATAACCTTGAGTGCCTTCTTTGCTTTCTTCAGGACTACCTGCGCCTGCTCAGCCATCGTTTCTTCGTGAAATTCAATGAGCTGCTGGTGGATAGCGTGTTCAGCTTGAAGTTTACGTTGTTTGATTGGCGCTATCCAGTGGTATTTATTCAACATTCCGCAGGATATAAGAACAAAAAATGTATATAGCAAACTGCTGCTTCCGATGAATTCAAGTAGATGAATATCAAGAGCCAGACCCGAAATACCCGTTAGCATAGATGTCCCGGCACCTGCGATGAATCTTCCCAGGGTTACGGAATCCATGATTTTAGTGACATCTACATCATTTTCAGTTCGTGTACCGTAGATTTCTTTAATTTCACCATCGCACTTACGAATGATTTCAAAGGCTTCCTTAAGCGTCAATTCTTTTTTCGCAGGAGTTTTAGCGGGAGTCTTTTTGGCTACTTCCCCCGAAGCATTTTTAGCCATAATCTCAAAATCCTTACCAGTTGGTTAGTTGAACGTTGCATCGTTACTCATTGTAACATCAAATTAGGTACTCGTAACTTGCTTATTCTTTGGTATTGAGATAAAGGCAAAACCGTGAAAATCCTCATCGGAACGATAAATCATCTTCAAATTTGAGTCCTGAAGTTCGGAATTGATAACGGTTAGTGCTTTTTGGGCATTTTTGAGTGCTTGTGTTTCTATTTCAGTGAATTGTTGCTCTTTGAGTGAACGAAAGCGTTCAGCTAAAACGGACTCTGACTTCATCTTTTTGTACTTATTCGGTGAGAGGAAGCGGGCAAGAGACGGGAAAGCCTGAATGCCCGTGCTGGAAGCCGCAATAGCCATACACAGGATGGCGAGTGGAAAGGTGGAGTGAACAGAAATCACCTCTGGTGCTGCAATAACGACCGCTGGCAGACTCAACGTTCCTACGAGGGAAAATGAGATAGCTTTGATAGTACTGTAAAACCCAACTTCTTTATCAACATCAACAGGGTCACCAAAGACGAGAGCCGCGCGAAGACTCTTTATCCGTTGTTCTTCTTTTTCAACGATGGCAAGAGCCTGTTGATAGGTCAGATTTTCCTTCACTATTCCTCCTGCGTAACCCTATTTCATGTAAGCCCCAATCAACCCGGAGAAGAGACTGGCGCTACTGCTCAAATTTTAGCATTCCCTGTTTATACCAAGAATATAAATGGACAAACACAATATTATTTGATATGGTGCAAAGAATACTGTCCAATCCAACAAAGGAATCATCATATGAGTATGACCAAAGTAAGCGGTTACGGAGTAAAGGTCACTTCCGAAGATGCTCACATGGATGTCAAGGCTGTTGCTGCTTTGTTTGCCGAAAATGGTAAGGAAGAGTTCCTTGAGTCTTTCTTCACCGAATATCCTGATATTACCGATTTTTCGTTCCTTGCGTTCAGTTTCATGGAACTCATTGAACACAACAGCGAGTTTGACTTTGAATTCGTCTTCGTTGATGAACCCGATCATAATTCTTTCGTTATCATCGCCAGCCGTACCGTTGCCAAGGTCTCCAGTGAAGAGGCACAAGTGAAACCCGGCTCCTCGGTGGATATCTACGACGATTTGACGACGAAGAACTTCCTTGCAGATTTTCTGCCCGGTTATGAAGCTGATTGGATTTGCGAGGAGATTTCCCCTGAGTGGGTTGACCTTGTGAACTTTGACAGTACTTCCTCTGTTATCTAACTTTTCCACTCCCCTTTATCATATACAATTGGACTCATAATGTCCGCAGAATAATCACCACAGAAAGAAGAGATAACATGGCTGGATATGCGTCAGTTGCCTATGGCATTGTAGTAAGCAAAGCAGAAGCTGAAGACCTTGTACATGGGCTGGCATTGTATTCTGCCGCTCAAGAATGCCCTGACCTTCAAAGCGAAATTGACGATTACTTTGAACTGTACGATGAGGAAGAGGGCGAGGATGCTGTTGAGGTTAATTACCCTGCTGAAGTCCTCGGACGGGTAGCGGAACTTCACCCTGACTATACCGAAAGACTTGACTACGTGCAATTGGGCAACACGGCTTCAATTGGTGAGGATGATGAGGCGATTTTCATCTATATCGCTTCCACTTTCCAGGAAGTACAATTCCACGGCCCGTTGATGCAGCTATCAGAACCTCCACCTGAAGATGTTCAGCTTCTGACTGATTTCAAGACGAAGTTCATTCAGGGCGATGCTGAAGTCACTGAAGCAGGCTGGGTTCTTGGATCGGCGTATTCCTAAGGTATAAAACCATGTAAAAAGCAAGACAAATAACATGACAACAACCATGAACTATTTGGACTTGCTTTTTGTTGCGATGTCATTTAGACTGGCTTCAACAGCGAAATCTCCTCAAAAAAGAAACGGAAACAACCATCATGACTCTTTCGGCTACCACTGCGTACGGTATCTCCATCAGCTTGCCTGATGTGAAGAAGGCGGGTTTCCTCACGCTTGATAACCTTGCTGATGCAATTGTGGACGAACTTCCATTCATGACCCGCATCTCAAACGGAGACATTGAAGCCGGTGAGTACTTTCTTGTTATGGCGGTTGAGGGCACGGTTGTCACTGCTTACGACAGCGCAGCAACCTTTTCTGAACTGCCGGCAGTGAATGACGAGCAGAAGCAGGCATTGGAGGTCTTCATGGAGAAGAACCTGCCGGGTCATAAGGCAGGCTTTGTCCTTTCCGCCTTTGAAGGCTGGCTGCCTGATGGATCGTCGTACACCTTCAGCTAATCGGACGCAGATGGCTGTTCCCCTCTATTACCGAGGGGAACAGCCATGACCACTTTCCCGATGATGGATGAAACCGGTAACGTACCAAAGGTGCGGGAGTCAAGAGAATGTATCCGATTATCACCGAGAAGGAAGATCTCCCCTTCAGGGACTTTAAGCGAAGCGTGGAAAAGGCCGCTTGGATTGTATGCTTTAACGTAAGGCTCAGGAACTTCCTCTTCGTTAATGATGACCCTTGAATCATAAATCTCAAAGGTTTGCCCTGCGATGGCGCTGACCCTTTTGACAATCCTGTTTCCTTCACTATTTCTTACGACGACGATATCTCCAGGCTTCACCCCAAATAATGCCGGCGATATCTTATCGACAATCAGCAAATCACCTTCCGTCAATGATGGGGCCATGCTGATTGATACTACTTTCGTGGGTTCCAGAACATAACCACGAATACCTGTGATGGCAATGAAAACAAGGGCTACTGCTATGAGAGGCTTACTCCATAGCCCAGCCATTTCATCACGCTATCGGGGTATCTGCGACAGCCGGTGCTGTCCTAATCGGGTCATTAGGGTCTGCTTCACCCCGTTTAAGCCCAACGCTGAATTGGGTCATCATGTCATGGTCTTCATGCGGTAAATTATGGCAATGGATCATGTACTTACCCCGGTTATGCTCAAACTTCATCAGCAACTGTACCGTTTCGCCTTCCCCGATATAGACCACATCTTTAGGTCCGTTCTCATAGGTGAAAGCTGCCCGCCCATTTCTGCTGAGTATTCTGAAATCAACCAGATGAATATGCACCGGGTGGAACCAGCCACCAGAGCTGTTCTCTATCTCCCAAATTTCCACATCGTTTAGCTCCGGATTCGCCCAAACCTCTTCAAAGCCACTGGCTTCGATCTGTTTCCAGCTGGTGCCATCTATAGACCAGACATCCGCATCATCCTTCTTGACCCGCATCCGCCTTTTCTTCACTGCCGCAGCTGCGGGAAGGGACATAAGCGGGTCGGTAGAAACAATATTTGGCATCACTAGTGCGGAAGGGTCATTGGTAGTGAATGGTTCATCCGTAACGACGAATTTCATCACCCTGCCGGTGGTGTCATAGTCTATGTTGTTCTTGTTGGAGAGATTTTGGAGGATGATTTCAGTGCCGGCTTTGTACTTGGAGAAATCAATAAGAACTTCGTACCGTTCCGCCCCCGACTGGCGAAAACTGGAGATTATTGCCGGTTTGGCAACCATTCCTCCGTCAGTGGCAACCACAGTCATCGGTTCCCGGTTACTTAGGCTAAATTGGAAAGACCGCGAGATACTGCTTCCTAGAAACCGGAACCGGTAAATCCGTTTCTTGACTTTCATGACTGGCCATGGCACGCCATTCACGAGGATAATTTCACCCCAAAGACCGCTATGGTTCCGGTCATCATACATTGCATTCCCCCGCTGGTTTATGGTGATGTCACTGATAATCAAAGGAACATCAAACTCGCCTTGTGGTAGAGTCGCCCGCTCTACCGGATCGTGCAATTGGTACATCCCTGCTAACCCAGAGTAGACATTCTGGGCAGTTGCATGTACAGCATGGTCGTGATACCACAACGTACGGGCCTGCTGGAAGTTCGGATAGCGGTATTCTTTCCGTTGCCCGGGCAGGGTCAAGTCATTTGCATAGCCATCATACTGGGGAAGGGACGCAGAGCCGTGAAGATGGGTTGACAGAGCAATCGTAGAATTGGGTGCGTGACCTGCATGCCCTGCACCGGTTAGCGGTATTTGATTCCGCACGGTAAGCCTGCTTTTCACGCCTTGCTCTATACTGATGGTCGGGCCGGGAAATACGCCATTATAGCCCAATATTTGGGTTTTCAATCCCGGTACTATCTCCTGCAAAGCCGGTTTCGCTGTGACAGTGTAGTGCTGGATGGTTGCTCCGTCAGTCCGGTCAATACTTGTTGCCATTGGTTGCAACAATGGCGGGACAACAAAGGGAAGAGTAAAGGGTTTTGGCATCTTACTTGCCGGGAGAGTATCTGCTGATTTGCCGCTGACGGTTGCTATCGGGAGCGCCAATGCAGTCAAACCTAAAATCCCCAAACCTCCTGCGGTGAGAATTTTCCTTCTGTCCAGGATTGGTGCTTCTTGATCGGTAATCATAACATTCATCGGCGGTACCTATTCCTCTCGTGCCGGCTTAATACATATATCCCTGAGTCCTTCTGATGCTGGTGTAATAAATGGGAGATGGTGGGCAACATGGTGCCAACGTCCACTGGGACGACGAATACGTAAAAGTGATACAAGTAATAAAAATAATAGCATGGCCATTTGCTGTTTTCGGCTATTTAAGGCAGCGAAGAAGGAAATTTAAATTAAAAGTTGGTGTGAAAATGGAGCCGTGCGAATTATGCACGGCTCCATTTTCACACCAACTCGGTATCTACTTCTGTTTACGCAACCGCTCTTCATAGTAATGACCGCTGTTCTTCAGCCAGCGGTAAGAGCATTCCATTCCTAGCATAATCATTGCGTAGAAGCCAATAATAAGACCGGTAATGGAAATGATGTCTTGGGTCAATCCGTTCGGAGACAAGCAGAGAGCAGTGACTATGACTCCAAGAATAACGAAATTCCAGATTCGTGATGGCGGATGAATTCTAATCGCTTGATCCACTCGGGGAATATCAACAGCAGGCTTCAACTTCTTCTTGCTGAACCGCTTAGGGGCACTAAGCAACCAGCCAAGGGCGGATAAAACTATTCCAATCAGCATCATTACAACGCCGGTTTCGATATCCTCCGCATTATGAGAAACCAAAGCAGGTAATGCATACAATCCACCCGCCAGCGTTAGGGACAGCGGTGCAAACCATGCAAAGAATAGGTTGGATTTACGCTGAGCAAATCCCAAGGTTAATTCTCTAGGGGTAGTTTGAGAAGTAGGTTCAGACACGAATTCCTTAATGAATTAGGGTAACAAGTTTCAAGGTCAAGTATCGGACTGAACTGGTATCTGACCTTGAAACTTCAATACTTCGGATTGGACGAGTTAGGGGAATGTAGGATGATGAATGAAATTCCCGCCGGGTACGGATGCAACTGTTGGACCTGCGTAACTTACTGTTGGGTCATTAAAAAGAACCAGCGTGTGGTCAAGCCCTTCAAGTTCTTCAGCAATAATGTCTTTGATGATATCCCAGTCACCGTGTGCTTTACCTGCACCAATCTTCGGGTAACCAATCCGGTAGCGGGGGTAGTTATTTGCAATAGTCCGGAAGATGGTACGGATTGCATCGTAATCAACGAGAACTTCGCCACGGGTTGCACCACGGGACTTCAGCTGGGTGTAGCCGTTGAGGATGGTAAAGTTGATGGCTGGATTGTCCTTTGAGGCAACCGTTACGCCGATTACCCCGCCGAGCTTCTTGGACGGTTCAATAGTGGCTGATTTCTTGTCCGCCTCGTAAGCAGCCGGATATTCTTCCTTGATTTGCTTGGCAAGACCTGCTCCCATGTTACCTTCACAGTTGCATCCGTGAACGATAAGATCAAATTCTCCCCGCCCTGCCATAGCAAGGATATCGCCGGTTACTACTTTCATTTTCATACCTCTCGTAATGTGTAAACCCAGTAAAAACTCTTATTCAATTCTATCATTAGATATCGGTTATTTGCAAGAGTTCACCCTGAATTTAAGGGGCAAACCTATAGACTCAAATGCCCTAAAGGGACACACCATTCAGATGCAAAATTACCTCTTGAATTCGTCTTATTTCCCTTGCCAAAAAGCAGAATTTCTGATATGTTTAAGGAACATCAATTCATACTTAGGAAAAGTCATGTTTGATTTAAATGCTCTTGACATTCTCGTAAAATCCCTCGGCTACCGTAACTTTGAGGTAGAAACCCATTACAATGCCTTGGGTGGGGGTTTTGAAGCCGTGCGTTCATTTTCCAACGGTGACTACTATCTGTTCACATTGAACTTTGAAAACAGCACTCCCCTGCGTCTGGAGATATATCAGGACGGCTATGGTTCAACGGTTGAGTTTGATTCCTTGGTGTCCTTGACTGATGTGAAGCAGATAATCCTTTTCTGCGAGGAAAAACGTTTCCCGTATTCGTGGCGCGATGAAAATGTTCCGGTAGTATAAATCAATTGGGTCACCGAAAAACTTAACGAGGAAGAGCGACGTATGTTGACAGCAAGCATTGGCTACGGGATTGGTATTAACTGGGATGAGGACGATTTCCCAACCGGGCTCTTCGATGATTTGAACCAGCAGGCCCAGAAAGAACTTATTGAAGACCACATCGAGGATGAAGGCAAACTGCCGGAGAACCATACTCACGGCACCCATATTTCAGCGTACTTCGATAATTGTGCCGCTTACGCCTGCCTTTATGCAAGAATTATCACGGGTTTCCCACTGCTGGAAGCATACACCGCCGGTTTCTACAACGATGACAGCAATCCCTGCGTAGTCATCTACCTTCCGTCAACCAGAAAGAGCACTTCAGGTGGCAAGGTCAGCATGATTTCTGATACCCAAGGAACTCCTGAAGAGCTTGCACAACTGGAAGAATTCTGCCGGATATACTTCCCTGACAAAACCCCTGCTTCCATTTTCTGGGCAGAACTTTCCTAAACTCGACAAAACTCGCTTTTTGGCGTAACATGGAAACAAGCTAACCACGAGAGGAAATACCATGACATTAGCAGCCTGTAAAGCAGAAGGCTTTACCATCAATCTTGACAAGGATGCGTTCCATCTCCATCTCTTCAATAGCCTTACCGCAGAACGCAGACGCAGGATTCTGGAAAGTTACCTTGATGCTGAAGAAGGACAGGTTGTTCACAGCATTTCCGACGACTACCATCCGACGCAGGATCTGGGGATAGCAGGCTTGTTTTCCTGCCTAGATGAAAAGCTGGCACAGGACTTCCCTCTGCTTTCCGTGTCTCAAGCCGGCGAGGACGAGGATGATTGCCCATGGGTTGTTGTTTACATTGGGTCAACAGCAACGATTTCCAACGGAGGAGTGCCCTTTGACGTTGAATTGGAGATGGCCACCAAACACGAAGAGCAGCAGATGGAAGAGTTCCTCAAATCGTATTTCCCAACCAAAGAAACCGGAGAAATTGTCTGGGCTTGGAGTTGGTGACTGGATAGCAGAAGGCGGGCTGATAATTTTCTTTATCAGCCCGCCTTCCTTATTTTATCTGGAGATACCGTACATCTGATAAGGAACTGTCTTGTCGGATGCCTGAGTCCAACGTGTTTCATTCAGATGCGGCATGGGAAGGGAATCGTATTCTTCCTGCCGGTCTGCAAA
>Ga0326721_10000239_pt1 | contig 18441 bp, 19 predicted proteins | sample SGPome_FD_203951 | JGI IMG/M metagenome (GOLD analysis project Ga0326721, IMG submission 203951) | Soil microbial communities from Southern Great Plains, Lamont, Oklahoma, United States - SGP_1_2016 | ecosystem: Engineered > Artificial ecosystem > Soil microcosm > Unclassified | place: USA...
GTGGTCACCGAACCCACCTCGACCACGGCGGAAGCTGGGGCAGAAGTGACCCTGACAGCCGCGGCAGACGGAGACGAATCCCCGACTGTCGCCTGGGAGAACCTCGATGACGCGGGCCAATCCTGGATACCAGTCACAACCTTCGTCACCAGCATCGAAGATACCCGCACCACGACTACCCTGACGGTCCTTGCACCGGATCCGGGCTCCTCCGGCCTGGGCTGCTGGCGGTCGCCTGGACGGGTTGGTCCATCACGCCGATCATGGGTCGAACTACCTCGCCGTGGTATACACGGATCGGATCGAGGAACTCGGCGCGAAATCCTCGAACGGGACTGTCGTCAACTCGTTCGATAACGCCCTCGCCGAGGCGGTCAACGGGCTCTAAAAGACCGAATTGAACCGTCGACGAGGCCCGCGGCGAACGGTCGAGCAGGTGGAACTCGCGACCCTCGAATACGTCTGGTGGTGGAACTACTCCCGCCTCCACGGCGAGCTCGACCTCCGCACTCCGATCGAGGTCGAGAGGGCGTACTACGCTGACCAACAATCAGTCCAACCGGCCCCTGCCCGACAAAGCTCCCAATAGGAACGAAAGGCAGGCCGATTCACAGGGCGCTTCAAGCCGTCAGCAGTCCCGAGTCAAGCGAGACGGTTCAGTAGATGCGGGTTGTAGGAATCCACGTCAGCCCGAAAGCGATCGGTTTTGGGTGAGCTTCTAGAACGGCCATACGAGGGGTACGTAGAGCACGGCGATGGCGACGAAAACGAGTGCGAGCGGGAGGCCGAGTTTCCAGTAGTCGCCGAAGCGGTAGCCACCTGGCTCGAGCACCATGAGGTTCGCCGGGGTGGCGATCGGGGTGAGTAACGACGCTGCGCCGGCGACGGTGAGCGCCATCATGAACGGCTGCACCGAGAGCCCGAGGGCCGCTGACAGGGAGACGGCGATCGGCGCAACGATCAGCACCGTCGCGGTGTTGTTGATCATCTGTCCGAGAACGACGGTGAGGATGACGAGCACAAGGAGTGCGATGTGCGGGCCGGAATCACCGATTAGCGTCAGCAACCACCCTGCGACGCGGTCAGCCGTCCCCGTCTCGATGAAAGCAGTGGAGAGGGGAATCATCCCTGCGATGAGCACGACGGTGGTCCAGGAGATCGAGTGGTAGGCCTGCGTGACGCTGACTGTGCGCGTGAGAACGAGCGCGGAGGCAGCCAGCAGCGCGGCGACCACCGGTGGCACGAGCCCAGTGGCGAGAAGAAGGACCATCGCCGCAAGAATCACGAGCGCTCGCATGGCCCCCTTGCCGAGAGGGATCGAACGCCGCAACTGCGCGGGAGCATCGACCACGAGCACCTCAGACCCAGTGGTCTGTCTGGTGAGATCGTCCCATGTTCCCTTCAGGAGCAGCACGTCACCCATCTGCACGGTGAACTCCCCACTTTTAAGTTGGTCCTGTCCACGGCGGGCGGCCAGCAACACGAGGTCGCCACTCGGGGTGACCATGCCGGGACACAGGCTCGCCCCGATCAGTGGGGAGCGAGGCGGAACAAGAACTTCCGTGATTCCCGCGGCAGGTCCCAGGATGACGGAGGTGTCAAAGTCCAGCGAATACTGCTGGCGAAGAATTCGCGCGTGTCGTACAAGGTCCAAGGGCATGAGCGCTCCGTTGCGTTCCGGGAGAAGCTTCTTCCCGAAGAGGAGCATGATCAGCCCGACTCCGATCAGCAACGGAATTCCCACCAACGCGAACTCAAAGTAACCGAAGGCGCGTCCACCGTTGTCGGCCGCGATGTCCGACACGATGATGTTCACGGGCGTTCCGGTGAGCAGCAGCATCGAGCCCGCATGCGCGCCGAACGCCAACGGCAGGAGCAGCTGAGATGTGGCGATACCGGCCCGTGAGGCAACGACGACCACCAGAGGCAACAGAGCGGCGACCGCACCGTTGACGCTGATTAGCGCCGTCACACCCGCGACGAGCAGGATGATCACGATCAGGAGTGTTGTTCGGCGAGTTCCGGCGCGAGCGATCACCTTCTGCCCCGCCCAGGCCGTGACGCCCGTGGCGTCCAGCGACTCACTGACCACGAACAATGCGGCGATGAAAAGTACGGTGGGGTCGCCGAAGCCGGACAATGCCTGGGGCAGCGTCAGCACCCCTGTGAAGTACAGGGTGAGCGATACCCCGATGGCGACGATGCCGAGAGGCACACGATTGCTGACGAAGGCGATTATCGCCAGAGCCAGGATCAGCAGAGTAGAGACGACGGGATCCATGAGATGCACGTCAACCGGTTCGATCGGTTACGAGTAGCGGGCGGATCGCCGATCAGGCGATCGTCGCCCGAGCACTCGCGAACCGTTGAGCGACGTCGAGGAGCAGGCGTGCGCCAAAACCGGTGGCACCCGCGGAACGCCATGCATCGTCCTTCTCCGACTGCATGGTCCCAGCGATATCGAGGTGCGCCCAGGGGGTGTCCCCCGCGAAGTGAGCGAGGAACAGCGCCGCCGTCGTCGCCCCCGCATACTTGCCACCGAGATTGGCGATATCGGCGATTTCGGAGTCCAACTGGGGGCGGTACTTCTTCTCCAGTGGCAGCTGCCACAGCGGCTCGTCGGTCGCCGCAGCCGAGGCCAACGCAAGATCCGCCATCCACTGCTGGTTGGCGAAGACTGGAGCGGTCGCACCGCCAAGAGCCATCAGCGCCGCACCGGTGAGTGTGGCAATGTCAACGATGGCATCGACGCCCTCTTCAATTGCGAGGACGATCGCATCCATCATGACAAGTCGGCCCTCGGCATCCGTGTTCTTCACCTCGACGGTCGTCCCACCTCGCGCCACGAGCACATCGCCGAGCTTGCACGAGGTTCCGGAGGGCATGTTGTCCGTGGCCATCAGCCATCCGGTCAGCCGTGCAGTCACGCCGCCCTCGCGGAGTGCTGCGAACGTTCCGAGTACGGCGGCAGCCCCGCCCATGTCCATCTTCATCAGCAGATGCATCGGATCGGACGGCTTGAGACTGATGCCCCCGGAGTCGTACATGATGCCCTTGCCGACCAATCCCAGATGGCCTGTGGCATCGCCAGCGGGCTGGTATGTCAGTTTGATCATGCGCGGATCTTCGATGGAGCCCTGGTTCACTCCGAGCAAGCCTCCGCAGCCGAGCTCGATCAAGGCGGCCTTGTCGAACAACTCGACGTCGAAGCCGAAGCGTTCCCCGAGTGCGATAGCGATGTCACCGAGGTCTGTCGCGGTCAGATGACTAGGCGGGGTGTTGGCGAGGTCGCGGGCGATGACCGCTGCGCGAGCCGATACGAGGGCTGCGGTAGACCCCGCATCGATAACTTCCGCGGATACCCCGTCGATCTCGACGGCGAGCTCGCGGAGCGGCACGTGGGTGGAGGAGGTCTTCAGGGCCGTGTACCTGTAGCGCGCCAGCGCCGCGCCTTCGATCACGGCACTCGCGGCGGCCGCGCCTTCGACCGGCACGTCGCCCATCATCAGGGCGAGACCTCGACGGGCAGGTACCGCACGCACGAACGCAGCCGCGACGTCGCGCAACTGCGCCACACCCAGCTCAGCGCGCGGCCCTGCACCCACAGCCACGAGATCGGGTCCCGACGCCGCGGGGATGACGAGAGTGCACCCGATCTTCGGCTCGAACCCCGCCCTGGTGAGCGCATCGCGATCGAGACCGAGGGCGGCCGGAACATCGCCCTCGAACGAGACGGCATATCCCACCGCCTCCGTGCTTTCGTCGGATGAACCTACCTTGACGCGGAGGGCATCGAGGGCATCGAGACCGGGAAGGGTGGGAAAGTCTCCGGGAATTAATTTGTTCGGACTACGGTTCATCACAGTTCCTCGCGGTCGGCGGCAGGATTGAGAGCGACGGTTTCATCGATACCGTCCGGATCGTCGGGCTCAAGCTGGATCGGAAGCTCTCCACGGATGCGGCCCGGCATTCTCATCGCCGGCACGATCGCGAGCAACGCGAGCCCTGCGAGTCCGAGGAGCGAAACCTTGAGCGACAGCAGCCGGGCGTCTTCGTTGATCGCGATCGCTGCGGCGGCTTCGGCCTCGTTCGCGCTGGTTTCGGCGAGCACGGCTTCCAGCTGCGAATTCGTGAGGAAGTCCGCATCGTTGATGTTCACCTCGCTGATCAGCTGCTCGGAAATCTCGGGATGCTGGTCCGCCGAGTTCTGCAACGTCGACGCCAGAATTCCGACCGCGAACGCGCTGGCCACGGCGATACCTATGGATCCGCTCAGGTTGTGCACCAGCCCGCGCCACGCGCCGACATCCCCCGCGAGTTGTTTGGGGGCAGAGGATAGGAGCGTGTTGAACACCAGCGCCACGATCGACCCTTGGCCGATGCCGAGGAGGATCAGTCCGACGACGATGAAGAGCTGTCCCCCTTCGCCGCGCACAGTGAACGCGATCAGGGTAAGTGCCGCCGCGACCACAATGAAGCCGACCGAACCGATCACTCGCGGGGGTGCGATCTTGTAGAGGTAGGCGATGAAAGTCGAGGCGAGGAAGATCGAGATCGTGTACGGGATGATCGAGAACGACGTTTGGATACCACTGAGACCCTGAACGACCTGCATGTAAAGCGGGATGAGGAAATTCGCGGCCGTTCCGACAAACAGCATCGTTGCCATGCACGCGGTCACCGCGAGCTCGCTCCCGGAAGCCAGTACGCGCAGGTCGAAGATTCGGGACTTGCGTTCCCGCTGGCGTTTGGCAACCCAGATGAAAAAGATCTGCCCGCCGATCAGGCCGAGAATGATGAGCAGGGGTGCGGGCGATATGCCGAGGATCCCAAATGGCGCCTGGTCGGTGGCGAGCCACAGGCCCCACGAATTGAGGCCTGAGAAGCCGAAGCTCAGCAGGACGATCGATGCGGCTGCGAGGAGCGCTCCGGTCCAGTCGATGACGAGGCCGGTCTGCGCCGGTACTTTCTTGAGCCGGAAGCTGAGCAGCAGATTGACCGCGCCGAGGGCGACCATGAGGGCGAAAGACCAGCGCCATCCGATCGTCTCTGCGAACCAGCCCGCGAGCAGGAGTGCCATCACACCGGCCAGGGGAATTGCGGCTGCGAGGAAGCCGATGGCTTTCGCCTGACGGTCTCCGTCGTAATTGGTGGCGATGAAGACGGTCAGTGCGGGGGCGATCAAGGCGATCACCGCGCCGGAAGATGCCTGCGCGATGAACAACATTGCGGGGCTGAGGCTGAGCGCCACTCCGGCCATCGCCGCTGCGTGCACGGCCACGGCGATCTGGAAGACTCGCCGGGTGCCGAAGCGCGCGCCAATTTTGGCGCCGAGCAGGATGAACGCCGCCATCGCGAAGGTTCCCGCGGTGATCGCGGTACCGACCGAGGTGGCGGGGGTGTTCAGGTCGGTGGTAATACCGGCCATCGACACTGTGAGCGCGTTGACGGCGAACGACGCCTGAACCTGCGTGAGAACGACGACGATCAGCGGTAGCCAGGATGCGTTCCTCGACACGAGGTTTCGAGATTCGTTATTGCTCATGATGTCCCCCTACCCGGAATGACCTCGATCATTCTCCCCTTGACATTGTCGCGCTAAAGCGGCAGCGGATCGATCGCCTCGGCATCCGTGGAGAGTGCGAGTGGGGGTGAGCTGAATACTCACCCCTCGCTAGCGCTCAGCGGAGTGCTTTGGCCTTGAGGTCGTCGTACTCTGCCTGCGTGATCGTGCCGGCATCGAGGAGTGTCTTGGCTTTTGCAATCTCGTCGGCAGGGCTCGCGACGCGATCGGTGCCGACGATCATCTTGAGGTATTCGGCCTGCGCGTCGTGCAGCTGTTTAGCCTGCGCATTGCTGCGCTCGCCCATGCCCCGGCCACGGGCGATGAGATAGATGAGCGCGGTGAAGACGGGGAAGAAGACCAGCGCGACGACCCAGACTGCCTTCGCCCAGCCGTTCAGCTTGTGGTCGCGGAACAGGTCTCCGATGACAGCGAAGAGCACGAAGAGATAGCTGAAGAGGATGAAGACACTCAGGAACCACCAGACGAGGTCACCGAACGAACCCCAGAATCCCTGATATTCGTACATGATAGGACTGGCAGTGTCAAGGAATCGCACGGGCGGGCCTTTCTAAAGGGTGATGCGGATAGCTCAATATAGCGCTCGCCATCCGCCGATGGTCACCGAAATACTGAGGTCCAGAAACGAAGCTCGGAACTGGTACTTCTCCTGCGAGACTGATCTGCGCCACGGGGTGTTGTGCCAAGCCAGCAGAGCCCGCCCAGCATCCATTTCTTCGATCTCGATAAGACAGGCACGCACCTATGTCGCGATTCACTCTCCTCACCGCGGGGCCGTTCCGTTTTGGTTTCATCACCACCCTCGGCGTGCTCCTGGCACTGCTCTTGGGAGCTGCCGTCGCCTCGCTCAGCACGGCTCTCACACTCATCTTCGTTGCCTTCTTTGTGTGTATTGGTCTTTATCCGACAGTGCAGCGGCTCGAATCCCGGGGTTTCTCACGCGCGGGCGCGGTGCTCACCGTCATCTCCGGCTTCGTCGTCATCGTCGCTCTCCTGCTCTGGCTCGTGCTGCCGATTGTTGTGACGCAGATCCAGCAGCTCTTCATCTATCTTCCGCAGGGTCTCGATGACATCGAGAACCAGCAGTGGTTCGTTGACCTCAACACCTCGCTCGGGGGCGCGTTGACCCCGGGGGTCGATTGGGTCTTCGACACGGTCAGCAATCCGGCAACCTGGGTTGCTGTTGGAGGCGGGGCGCTGAAGTTCGGGGCCGGGGTGATCAATGGCGTCTTCGGCGGTATCTTCGTCGTGGCGCTCACCATCTACTTCGTCGCGGGACTCGAGTCGATCAAAGAGGCCTTGTATTCCCTGGTGCCCGCCTCGCGTCGTCCTCGCGTCATGGAATTGGGGGAGACGATCATGGATTCGGTCGGGAAGTACCTCGGCGGGATGGTCGTCCTGGCGGCGATGAACTCCGCTTTCACACTTATCCTGCTGAGCTTCGCCGGAGTGCCTTTCGCCCCGGTGCTGGCCGCCCTCGCTTTTCCCATCACCCTCATCCCATTGGTGGGGAGCGTGATCAACCTCGTCGTGGTGACGAGCGTCTCTCTCTTCTCCGGGCCGCAGAACGCGCTTGTTGTTGGGCTGATCATGCTCATCTACATCCAGCTCGAGGCCTACGTCCTCACACCGCGCATCGTCGGCAAGGCGATCAGCATCCCGGGTTCGCTCGTGTTGATCGGAGCAATGATCGGTGGCACGCTCCTGGGGCTCTTGGGCGCGCTCATCGCCTGCCCGACGACGGCCTCGGTGCTCCTGATCATCAAGAAAGTCTTCGTGCCGCGCCAGAGTGCCGCATGACCGGGGTTGAACCGGGCGAGTTCATCGCCATCATTCTCGTCGCGTCGCACATCGTTCTCGGATTCATCGCGACGGTGCTCGTCTCAGCGAACAGAAGACCCTCTGCAGCGATCGCATGGGCGCTGACCATCATCTACCTGCCGATCGTCGGCGCGATCGCGTTTTTCCTGGTTGGCCGCAGACGGCTCCCCGAGCGCCGTCGCGCGCAGCAACGGGCGATGAATGCGCTCCTGATGACCCACTCGTCACCCGATGCGCTTCCCCCCGATCCGCAGGCGGAACCCCGCTGGTTGCCATCGATCACGCATCTCAACGAAACCCTCGGCGCGCTGCCGATGGTGGGAGGCAACGATGTCCACATTATCCAGGGATACACCGAGTTTTTCGACTCGATGATCACCGCGATCGATGCGGCCGAACACCGAGTGCACGTCGAGTTCTACATCGCCGTGCTGGATGACTCCACCCGACCGTTCTTCGATGCGCTCGCACGCGCGGTCGCCCGGGGCGTCAAAGTACGAGTGCTCTCAGACCACCTGCCCGGCTTTCTGTACCCGCGCCGCACTGCAACGAGGAAGTTCCTTGCTGATGCTGGCGCGGAGTGGCACGCGATGCTGCCGTTGCAGCCATGGCGAGGACACTGGCAACGTCCCGACCTGCGTAATCACCGCAAGCTCGTCGTCGTCGACGGCACCATCGCCTTCACCGGCTCCCAGAATCTGATCAATGCCACCTACCTCAAACGGAAGAACATCTCCCGGGGCCTTCATTGGGTGGAGCTGATGATCCGGCTCACAGGACCGGCTGCCCGAGAACTCGATGCGGTCTTCCTCACCGATTGGGCGGCGGAGACCGCTGAAGTACTCCCCTTTCTCGAGGCGCCCGGGTCGTACACCGGCAATGTTGCGGCTCAGACTGTTCCCAGTGGACCCAGCTTCGACAACGACAATAGCCTGAAGCTCTTCGCGGCACTCATCCACAAAGCCGAACGTCGAATCAGCATCACCAGCCCTTACTTCGTCCCCGATGAATCCATCCAACTCGCCCTCCTCACCGCAGCCTCGCGGGGTGTGCCCATCGAGCTCTTCGTCTCAGAGATCGGTGACCAGAAGCTCGGGTACCACGCTCAACGCTCTTTCTATGAAGCGCTCCTGAGCGCGGGTGTGCGCATCTACCTCTACCGCGCTCCCGCTGTGCTGCACGCGAAGCACTTCACCGTTGATGAGGGCATCGCGATCATCGGGTCGAGCAACATGGAAATCCGCTCCTTCAGCCTGAACGCCGAAGTATCGATGCTGCTGCACTCGCGGGAGCTCGTCACACGGATGTGTCAGGTCGAAGATCGTTACCGTCTCGCCAGCCGAGAACTGACTCTGTCTGAATGGCTCCAGCGCCCGCTGGCCGAGAAGACGTGGGACAACCTGGCGCGACTGACATCGTCTCTGCAATGAGATACGTCGCATGAATGTCGTCGACACCATAGAGATCATCGGGTTGGCGACCATCGTGGCTGCAAACCCGGTACCGGTTGTGAGTCTGCTCGCGTTACTCACCCGACCCTCCGGGCCGCGAGTTGCTCCGTTCTTCGTCGCGGGGTGGATGGGCGCCACTCTGACGCTCGTCACAGCGCTTTCCCTCGGAGGCTTTGCACTGCCGAGCATTGCTGGGTCCGTGTCTCCGCAGGTGAGCGGCGTCGTGCTGCCGATCATCCTCGGAATCGCGATGGTCCTGCTCGGTATGGTCCTCATGCTTCGACGCCCTACTCCACCCGATGCGCCACCGTCCCGTCTCGGTCGCGCCTTCACCGAGCTCACTCCCGCAAGAGCAGTTCTCCTTGGCGCCGGACTCTCGATCATCAAGCCCAAGGCTCTCATCGCGGTGGTCGCGGCCTCAGCGATCATCAGTTCAGAAGGGCGGATCGTCGGAGGTGCCGTGCTGCTCATCGGAGTGTTCGTCGTGGTCGCCTCATCCACCGTCGCTGCTCCTGTGGCGCTGCAGTTCTTCGGCGGTGATAGGGCGGCCGTCATGCTTCAGCGAGTGCACATCTTCGTGACTCGCTACTTCTCGCGCTCGATGGGGATTCTGTTCCTCGCGCTGGGAGTCACCCTCGCAGCGTTCGCGATCTCCCGCCTCATCGTGAGACAGACTCGGCTCAACTGAGCGCTCGCGCCTTCAAGTCGGAAAACTCCTCGTCGGTCAGCGCTCCACTTGCGTGCAGAGCGGCAAGACGTTCGATCATCGAGATCACGTCGTCCGAGGGAAGAGACTTCTGCGGATCTGCGCCAGCCGGCGTGGGCGGCTGCACCGGCGGCTGCGAGGCCGCGGGGGCTGCGGCGCCCTGCCGGCGTGCGGAACTGCCCGTCACGGCCTGGACTGTCGCTGCTGCGACGGCTGTGTGCGCAGCCGTCCGAGCGAGCCGTCTACTGCGACCAAACGCCATAAGACCACATCCTTGTTCTAGAATCTCACTCGAATCCTAGGCCCCAGCACGTGCGTTCGGGACTGCTGGGAGATTGCGGCGGCCTTGCATGCTTTCGGCGCTACTGCCGGCGAACGCCACCCGGCACGCTTCTGACCCGCAGGTTGTTATCACCAAACACGACGAGTCAACCAAACTGACAGCAGTCCCATCGACGAGCGTGAATCGTGAAGGCCGACGTCGCGATCGCGACGATAGCCGAATCACCCTGTCCGATGAACGCACCGGTCAACGTCGCACCCATAGCCAACGCCGGCTCTCTCCGCGTGCGTTGTATGCGCGCTGCTGACCAATGCTCTGCAGGTACCCGACCCGATTGAAGACACGGCGCGATGCGCCGCGTTCCGCACCGAACATCCTACGTTCGCGTACCCGGTATGCCACATCGCGCGCGAAGCGAAAGTGCGGCCGAGCCAGAACAACTAGGCCCTGCTGGGAGGGCGCGTTCACGGATGTGAGGGTGTGAGGGCCGCCGCATGCGAAGGGCGCTTGCGGGCCCTGTGGCCCTCGCAGCAGATGTCCCAGAGGAGCGTCCCGAGTTTGATCAGGACGTCGACGTCAACATCCTCGACATCTACATCCAGAGCATTCACCTCGCAGCCCCGAACCCGACCGTGGCGATCTCCTCAAAGCCGCCCTCTTCATTGATGACCCACGCGACCGGAACCGCCACCCCGACTTGCTGTGCGGGACAACGTCATGCAGTAGGTGCGGCAGGCCCGTGTCAGCGTAACTAGCCGCGCAGCGAGCGGGGCACCGGAACTTTGGAGAAGGTCCGCCCCGTCCATGAGACGAGGGTCTCGAGCGGTCCGCGGCGGTGAAGTAGCAGGAGGATCGCCCCGATGATGATCGCGCCGGTGATGTGCAGCGCCCAGAGTTCACCGCTGGAGAGGTACCAGGCCCCTCCAGCGAGTGTGGGAGCCTCATCGCTTGCGCGGATGATCGCCGGCGGGATGGCCGTAGCGATCACGTGGACCACGTAGACGGTGAGCGGAGCAGACCCCGCGCGGCGGATCGGTTCGAGAACCCGTCGCAGGGCCGGGCTGAGCACCGTGCCGAGCGCGAGGCACGCGCCGAGCACCGCGAGTGCGACTCCGACCGTGATGCCGAGGTCGAAGGTGGTGCCTGTGTGCGGGGCTGGCGTCGCCAACCACCAGAGGCTCGTTGGCGGTGCGGCTCCCATGCCCCCGCCGTAGAATATCGTCGTCAGCATCTCTGAATTGATCGCAGGCATATCGCGGGCGAGTGACTCGAACCCACCGAGAGGACCGGTGACGAGGCTGCTCACACCCCAGAACGCCGTAGCGAGCGTGGCTCCGAGGGCGGTCATACGCAAGCCGAGGCGGCGCAGCGCACCGTCATCGATCGCACTCATGATGAGACGACCTGCGACCATGCCGACCATGACATAGACGATCCAGGTGGGGACCGGATAGGCGCCGGTAAGGAAGAGCCCGCGCACGAACGCCAGCGGTTCACTAAAGCTGAGCCAGCTGGCGCTGCCGAGATCGGAGGGTTGCTCCAGCCCCGCCCGGAGCAACGACGACATGAAAGGCCACGCCGCAGCGAGCGCTCCCGCACCGATCAGGAGTGCGCCGCTTGACCACCGCAAGAGCGGGATGGTCACCCAGAACACGACGCCGTAGTAGACGAGGATCACGATGACCGAGCTGGCGCTGAGGCCGAGCGTCAGCCCGATGACGATCAGGGCGAGTCCGCGACCGAAGAGGTTCCAGCGTGCAGCACAGTTGCGCCCTGCGGTGAGGGCCCTGCGCGACGTGAGGGAAATTCCGACGCCGGCCAGGACCGCGAAAAGCCCCGCGGCCTTTCCCGCAGCGATCTGATCGACGATCCCTGGCGACTGATCCGCGTTCACGATCCACACGTGAGCGGCCATCATGCCGATCAGGGCGATGAAGCGGGCGAAATCGATGCCCGAAAAACGCGGGCGAGTCATGCTCGTTCGCGGTGAACCTCGCCGGCGTGCGGGTGGGTTATGTGGGGCCGAGTGGACAGTCGTGGTTTCCGTGGCTGTCGTCTTGGTCCCCCAGCGGTGGGAGCGTGTTGTGACGGTCATGGCTCAGCTGCCGGCCCCGAGATCGCATTCCTCGAGTGCCTCTTCGGGAACACCGGTGGGAATACCAAGCGCTCCGCCCGTGGGGTCTGCGACGTCGTAGCCCGCGTCACGCAAGCACTGTGCGGCCTTGAGTATGTCTTCGGAAGCGTTCTCTTTCGATTTACCGGTCTGTGCGGGCGGGGCTCCGATCTCTTCGATACACGACGCGCTTGCCGCTTCGAATGCTGCTGCGTCATCCGGCATTTCCATCGAGACGCTTCGGTCGGGCGCCAGATCGGCCACGTTCTGGCCGTGCTCGCGCATGCACTTTGCGAACTTCAACTGCCACTCAGAGAACGCCTCGTCGGGATCATCTGCGGCGGAAGAACTCGCCGCGGAACTCGGTGGGGGGCGTTGCGGGGGCAGCGCATCCGGTGATGAGGGCGAGCAGGGAGACGCCGAGCATGGCAGGGACAGTGAGCCGCTTGATCGAACGTCGAGTGGGGATGAACATGAGAGCTCCTCTGGTTAGGTTGAGACCTCAGTTCACTCGTCGCCCGGTTTCAGGAGCGTAAGCGTCGATTTTATGTTCTGGTTACCTGCGATGTGGTGGACTCAACTGTCGTCGAAAGGAGACACATGCGAGTACTCGTAGTAGAAGACGACGCGTCGCTTCTTGCCGCTCTACGCCACGGACTCACCTTGGAAGGCTTCACAGTTGACACCGCATCGGATGGCGCGGACGCTTTGCATGCTGTCGAGGTGACACCGTTCGATGTGGTGGTTCTCGACCGTGATATCCCCGGCGTGCACGGTGATCAGGTGTGCGCGATCCTGGCGTCGACCCCGGATGCGCCATCAATATTGATGCTCACCGCCTCGTCAGCATTGACGCAGCGGGTATCCGGCTTGGAGCTGGGTGCGGACGATTACCTGCCGAAGCCGTTCGATTTCTCCGAACTCGTCGCCAGGCTGAGGGCTCTCGGACGACGTCCCGCTGTCTCGTTGCCTCCAGTTATCACTTCCGGGGCCGTGGAGCTCGATCTGTTCCGGCGGACGGTTCGCAGAGATGGCGCGAGTATTCGACTCACACGGAAAGAAATCGCCGTCCTCGAGGTTCTTCTGCGCGCAGACGGAGGGGTTGTCAGCGCCGAACGGCTACTTGAGAAGGCGTGGGACGAGAACGCCAACCCGTTCACGAACTCCATCCGCGTAACCGTTAGCTCGCTTCGCAAGAAGCTGGGACAGCCGTGGGCGATAGAAACGGTTCCCGGTTGCGGCTATCGCCTCGGCGGGACCGAGCCCACGAAATGAAGAAAGTAGCGCGAATACCCCACCTGACATTCCGATGGCGACTGACGCTCGCATTCGGGTCAATCGTTTTCGGTGCAGGCGCAATCATGGTTGCATCGCTGTGGCTGTTCATGCGATTCGTGCCGACCTACCTCGTCGCGGGACTTCCTAGCCCTGAGGGGTCGGGCATAGATGTGGTGGTGCCGGATCTGACCGGAGCCCCGGTATTTCCGCCTGGTGGAGACCCGGCTTCTCCGCCCGGATGGAGCGATGATGCGGGTGCTGTTGCCTTCTCGGTCACCGATATCGCTGATTTGTTAGAGACGATGTTGTGGGCCGGAGTGGTGATACTCCTCGTCATCGCGGCTATGGCGGGGTTCGCCGGTTGGGTGGTGGCGGGGAAGTTGCTTGCTCCGCTCGCAAGGATTAGTGCTGCAGCGAAACGCGCGGGAGATGGCACCCTGGATCACAGGATCCAGTTAGGCGGTCCACGGGACGAAGTCAGAGACCTCGCGGACACCTTCGACAGCACACTGGACCGGCTTGAGCAGGCATTCACGGCGCACGAAAGATTCGCGCTGAACGCTGCCCACGAGCTTCGCACGCCTCTCACAGCGACCAAGACGCTTCTCGATATTGCCCACGCCCACCCCGACGCGGTCGACTATGCAGCAACTCTGGCGCAGGTTCAACAAAACAATGATCGCAGCATCGGCACGGTCCAAGCTCTCCTCGTACTCACGAGTACCGAAGCATCTCGTCTTTCGCTCGAGAGGCTGGATCTGCTGACCGTGTCGCGCAGCGCGGTGGAGCGTCTCGGCCCAACCGTACCGATGCACGTCACGGTGTCCGGCACCACTGCGCTCGTCAATGCCGACCCCGCGCTGCTTGATCTCCTACTCAACAATGTTCTCCAGAACGCTGTGCGCCACAACGACACTCGTCGGAGCGTCGTTGTGACCGTCGGCACGGGGGAGGCCAGCAGCTGGGTGAGGGTAGACAACACCGGGCCGGTGATCCGAACTGACGAGGTGGCCAAACTCACCGAACCGCTCTACCGCTCGCAGCGAAGCGCGCGAGATGGCTACGGGCTAGGGCTCACAATAGTCCGGTCGGTCGTCACTGCACACAGTGCCGAACTGTCGATCATCGCGCGACCTGAAGGAGGACTGTCTGTGCGCACATGCTTTGCCGCCGCGACTTAATACTGGTCCGGGTCCCGGAGGCGGGGACCGCAATGACGTGCTAAACGTTTGGGTGGGGCGTGGTATAGGCCATAGTACCGTTGTGCGCGCCCGGAGGCGCCACACGACCATGCTCTCACGGTAGGGCTTCCACCGCGCTTCAGCCCGCCTCAGAGGAAAGCGCGAGGCGTAGCGCGGAGGGGATGGCTGGCGCTGCCATCGACGTCGGGATCCCCGAAAGTAACTTCTGAACGTGAAGGCTCTCTGCGATGGGGGCTCTCGTCTACGACGGGTGAAAATTGAGCAGGTATTGACGGGTGAAAACTGATCACCTCCACGCTCAAGGACCGGGTCAGGCAGATCCGGCCGGAGTATCAGGGCATAGATCCGGTGGATCGTACGAGTTATCGGCCGAGTGAGATCGCGCAGTGTGATCTCTGGTCCCCGGAGACGCGCGTGTTGGTCGGGCCGGGGCAGGAGCGAGTCTTGCCCGTGCTGGTGATGACGCTCAGGTTCTCGAGGTTCATCCTCGCGGAGCTGATCCCGTCCCGGCAGGCGGGTGACCTCCTCTCGGGCATGTGGTCACTGATCAGTCAGATCGGGCGGACCCCGCGGATGCTGGTCTGGGACAGGGAAGCGGCAATCGGCGGAACGGGCCGGGTGACGGCTCCGGCCGCGGCATTCGCGGGGACTCTCGCCACTCGGATCAAGCTCGCTCCGCCGCGGGATCCGGAATACAAGGGCATGGTCGAGCGGGCGAACGGGTTCCTGGAGACCTCGTTCTTGCCCGGCCGGTCGTTCTCATCTCCTGAGGACTTCAATGCTCTGCTGCAGGGCTGGCTCGCCCGCGCGCGAACACGAGGACCGCCCGTTCCGTCGGAGGGCGTCCGGTCGACCTGCTCGAGACCGACTATCTGGAGATGCTGCCGTTGCCGCCGATGGCACCGCCGGCCGGATTGAACAACCGGATCCGCCTGGCACGGGACCATTACGTCCGTGTCGACGCGAACCACTACTCCGTCGATCCGCGGATGATTGGCCGGTTCGTCGACGTCACCGCGTCGACGAGCGAGGTGATCGTCTATTGCGACGCAACGTTGTTGCGAAGCATCCACGGTCCTGGGCGAAGCAGCAGTTACTCACGGACCCGCGGCACAAGGACACAGCCCGGCAGCTGCGCTGGAATCAGCAGACCGGCCGGGAGAACCGTCAGGCCCAGGCGCGTCAGCATGCGGACGGGCACCCGGTCGCGTTGCGGGCGTTGCCGGACTACGACGCCTTGTTCGGCGTCGATTGCACCACCACAACGAAAGAAGCACAGTGACCCTGACAGCAGTAGCCACCCCCTCGGCGAAGAAGGCAGCGGACGGTTTGCCCTCGCAGCTCGCCTACCTCAGTAGGGTGTTGAAGACGCCGACGATCGGGCGGGTCTGGGAAGACCTCGCGACCCAAGCGCGGGAGGAGAACTGGTCCCACGAGGAATACGTCGCGGCAGTCCTGCAACGCCACCTCGCCGAGCGCGAGTCCGCCGGCATGACGATGCGGATCCGGACGGACCGCGCATTTCCCCGCGATCAAAACGATCTGTGAGTCTTGGGGTGGCTGGTCTGGGACTGGCTGGCAGGGTGGTGTTGGTTGCTCGCCCCGGTTCGTGACTCGCAGAACAACTGACCGCTTTGGTGTGTCATTTTCTCGACTTGTCCGGGCCAGGGCAGGCGGCTGACGCCGCCCTGGCCCACTTCGATGGCTTGGTTAGAAGCTTGTCCAACCCTGCGAGGGTTGTGACCCCTCACAGTTCTGCCTTGTTGTGATCTTGCTCCAGATTGGTGTTGGTCGCTTCGTGACCAGTCCGATGAATCTGAAGGAAGGAAGCTGATCTTGATGAGCCTGGTGTCACGTGTTCACCCGTACGTCATTGGGCTCGATACCCATGCCCGCACGCATACTCTCGCGATCGTTTCGGCGGTCACAGGCGAGTCGCTCGAGGCTCTCGCAACCGCTTGACAGATATAGAAGCGTCGAGGACTTCAACCTCGACCACCTCCCGTCCCTGCGCCGCGATGTCCTCGCACACCTCGCGACCGGCATGTTCGTCGCGGAAGCGGATAACGTGATCCTGCTCGGCTCTCCCAGGCTCGGGAAGACCCGCCTCGCGATCGGACTCGGCATCAAAGCAGCACAGGCGGGCAACAGCGTCCTCTTTGATACCGCGTCGAACTGGATCGCGCGGCTCGCGACCGCACACCACCGGGGCCAACTCGAGGCCGAGCTGAAGAAGATCCGCCGCTACAAACTCATCATCATCATCGACGAGGTCGGCTACATCCCCTTCGGCCAGGACGCAGCGAAGCTCTTCTTCCGCTTGGTCGCGTCGCGCTACGAACAGGGCTCGATCATGGTCACCTCGAACCTGCCATTCGGACGCTGGGGAGACGTTATCCGACGACGTCGTCGCCGCAGCGATGATCGACAGGCTCGTCCACCACGCCGAAGTCCTCACCCTCACCGGCGACTCCTACCGCACCCGCCAGCGTCGCGAGCTCCTCTCCAAAGAGCACCGCGCCGCCAACAACTAACCCGCCAACTGATCAGTTTTCACCCGACGAAAACCGCTCAAAATTCAGCCGACGTTGACAGCGTGCGGGGAGAGAACCCGCTCGTAACCGGCGTCCTCGATGAGATGAGTGATTGCGGCGTTGCGGGCGCGATGCAGGTCGAAACGATGACTTTCCGCGCTGGGTGCGAGGGATGCGAAACGTAACCGTGTGGGCCAGATGCTTCCAAGGAGCCGGAGAGCGCCCTGGGTGCCCGGAAGGGCAGATGTGTGGCCGACCATGATGTACAACCGGGAGTCCATGGACAGGTAGACCTCGGCGCTGGGGGCTCCGGGGGTTGTTGCCAAGCGCACATGCACTCCGGTGCGCACGGAGGTTCCGTTCGGAAACGTGGCTGCCTCGGCTCCGAAGCCAGCATGCAGGATGACAGTGCGGATCGCGGCGATTCGGGATCCTTGGGGCATGCCAAGAGCGCGGTTGCCGAGGTCTCGGGGCTGCCACCGGTCGAACACCGGTTCGACATAGCCGAAGCGGTGCGCAAAGTGATAGAAGCCAGCCGCTCGAGTTTTCTGGGGCAGCCATGCGGGGAAGGAATAGACACGGCCGCACCCGGTCACGACGAGCTCGCGCATCGCGGGCTCGTCGTGACCGGGTGCCGGAACACGAAGCAGCTGGGATGGCCGGCGCATAGTGACCCTTCTGGAGCGTGACGGCGCCCGGCGCGGTTGGGAGCAAGGGGGGCGACGATAACGAGGTTGGAGAGGGGGTGCCGGTCTAGAACCCTGCACCCCCAAGAGGCACCGAATTGGGGATACGGTTTTGGCCTGTGGGGCCCTAGCCCCGGGCGAGGTGGGGAACCTCTGCCTGCGGCTACTATATTTCTCCTACTCGCCGGGACCGGGCAATTTGCAGCAGTATACGAGTGAAATATCGCAATCTACGTGCGTCTTGGCGGCATGTAAAGGTGGGGAGGATGTCAACGACGTGTGGATGTGTTCGTGCGCACGCTGGGAACCTGTGATTCGGCGATCACGCGCCGCACTTTCCTTCACCCCGGGTGGCAGTGACCCGTTGACGCATCCCAGTCCGGTGCGCGCCGCATGCCGCTACCCGGCCCTCGCTTCGATTCAGGTACGCCGCTGCGCACCCAGCGGCGTACGCGTGTGCCGAGTGCCCCTTCCGGCGTCTTTCACGACGGAGGTCTGTCTCCCTGCCGCATGTTTGATGCATAGCCGCCAGAACTTACTGTGTGCGACAACTGGGTGTGGGTGCGGTGGTCAGTTGGCGGTTTCGGGTGTTGTGGGATGCGCAGTGGTCGTTGATCGGGGCGATGTTGCCTGGGCCGATAGGGCGGAAGAGGGGCGTTTTCGGACGCCCGCGGGATGATGAGGGGGACTGCTGCACGGTTAGGTGACAGTTTTTAGTCACGCCGCCAGTGCGACGGTCGTGTTCGTGATGGTCTCGAATTCGATGGGCGTCAAACGCCCCAG
>Ga0326721_10000240_pt1 | contig 18385 bp, 15 predicted proteins | sample SGPome_FD_203951 | JGI IMG/M metagenome (GOLD analysis project Ga0326721, IMG submission 203951) | Soil microbial communities from Southern Great Plains, Lamont, Oklahoma, United States - SGP_1_2016 | ecosystem: Engineered > Artificial ecosystem > Soil microcosm > Unclassified | place: USA...
CTCGCGAAGTCGTCGGCGCTGCCCATGTAGTGCACCCGGTCGGGGTGCAGCGACAGGGCGTCGCCCACGGCCTGCTCGGCCTGCCGGCAGTTGCGCTCGGGGCTGTCCCCGGCCACGAAGCGCTCGTCGGACCACCACACGTTCACGCGCGACCAGTCGACCTCGTCCCGGCGGGGGGAGGCCGCGAGGGCGGCCAGGACCGCGATGCCCATGGTGCCGCCGGTCAGCACGACCGTGGCCTCCCCGCGCTCGTCCTGCGCCTCCGCCAGCACGGTCAGGGCCCGGTCGGCGCTGTCGGCGGCCAGCGCCTGCTTGTCGGGGTGGGCGACCGTCTCCAGGGGGCTCACGCGTCGACCTCCCCGGCGGACGCGACGCTGGGCTCCGGGGACGCGTCCTGCCGCCCCCCGCCGTGGGAGGCGAGGAACGCCGCGGCGCCGGGGGTCAGCTCCCCGGCGGTGTCGACGATGCGGGCCACCCGGACCTCGCGCAGGCCCGAGGTGAGGACCTCGCCGTAGACCTCGTCGGGGTCGAGCCGGCGCAGCTCCTCGGCCACGCAGGCGTTGAGGTCCCGCACGGGCATGGCGATCTGCTGGTCCGGCTGGCCGGGCTGGCGCAGCATGGCCACGGCCCGCCCGGGCCGCTCCAGCACGATCTCGCCGTCGTCGCGCACCAGCGTGACGCGGGTCAGGCGGCGGGGCCCCGGGAAGTTGAGGAACGAGACCTGCGCGCCGAGCCGGGTGGCGAGCCACGTGCCCAGCAGGATCACGCTGGGGGAGCGCCCGCTGCCCTCGACCACGACCTCCCGCACGGGGGAGGGCTCGGCCTGGTCCAGGACCGCGGCGAGCTGGATGCGCCAGTTCGTCACGCGGGTCCAGGCGAGGTCGGTGTCGCCGGGGACGTAGCGGGCGCTGAGGTCCGACAGGGTCTCGAACGCGTCCTCGTGGCGGGCGGAGTCCGTGATCCGGCGGTGGGCGATGCCCGCGATCGACTCGGTGGTCGGGGTGGCGCCGGGCACGAGGTGGGGCCACCAGGCGACGATCGGCGCGTCCGGCAGCAGCAGCGCCGAGAAGAGGGTCTCCGACGGCTCCGAGAGCTCCCCGTAGCCGTGCAGCACGATGACCTCCGACGCCCCGGCGTCCCCGCCCATGCGCAGTTGCGCGTCGAGGCGGGTGCTCTCGGCGGGGGAGTGCGCCACGTGCATGATGATCCGGCACGGGTGCTCGTGGCTCGCGAAGTTCGCGGCCTCGAGCGCGGCCTCCGAGTGGCCCGCCTGCGCGAGGATCACCAGGGTGAGCACCCGGCCCAGCGTCACGACGCCGTGCTGGTCGCGCAGCTGGCTGAGCTTCTTGTCGATGGCCGAGGTGGTGGTGTTCTCCATCGAAACGATCACGGTCGCCTCCAGACGCGTCCGTCGCGGGCCAGCAGCTCGTCCGCCCCGGCGGGTCCCCAGGACCCGGGGGCGTACGGCTCCGGCATGATCTCCTGCGCGGCCCAGCACTCCTCGAAGGGGTCGAGGATCCGCCAGGACAGCTCGACCTCCTCGTGGTTGGGGAACAGGGGTGGTTCGCCGAGCAGCACGTCGAGGATCAGCCGCTCGTAGGCCTCGGGGCTGGACTCCGTGAAGGAGTGGCCGTAGCCGAAGTCCATGGTGACGTCGCGGATCTCGGACTGCGTGCCCGGGACCTTGGAGCCGAGCCGGATGGTCACGCCCTCGTCCGGCTGGATGCGGATGACGATCACGTTCTGCCCCAGGTCCTCGTGCCCGTTGTCCCCGAAGAGCAGGTTGGGCGAGCGCTTGAACTGCACGGCGACCTCGGTCACGCGCCGGCCCAGGCGCTTGCCCGCCCGCAGGTAGAAGGGCACGCCGGCCCAGCGGCGGTTGTTGATGTCCACGCGCAGCGCGGCGTAGGTCTCGGTGCGGGAGTCCGCCGGGATGTCCTGCTCCTGGTGGAACGCCTTGACGTGCTGGCCGCCCTGCAGCCCGCCGTCGTACTGGCCCAGGGCCGAGTACGCGGCCCGGTCCCCGGGGACCACGACGGCCGCGAGCACCTTCGCCTTCTCGGCGCGCATGTGGTGGGCGTCGAAGGACAGGGGCTCCTCCATCGCGGTCAGCGCGAGCAGCTGCAGCAGGTGGTTCTGGATGACGTCGCGGGCGGCGCCCACGCCGTCGTAGTAGCCCGCGCGGGAGCCGATGCCGATGTCCTCGGCCATGGTGATCTGCACGTGGTCCACGTAGCGGGCGTTCCACAGGGGCTCGAACATCTGGTTGGCGAAGCGCAGGGCCAGGATGTTCTGGACCGTCTCCTTGCCGAGGTAGTGGTCGATGCGGAACACCGAGTCCGCGGGGAAGACCCGCTCCACGATGGCGTTGAGCTCCGCGGCCGACTCGAGGTCGTGGCCGAAGGGCTTCTCGATCACCACGCGGCGCCACCCGGAGGCCTTCTCGTGGTGGGCGAGGCCGTGGTCGGCGAGCTTGTGGCAGACCGTCTCGAACGCCTTGGGCGGGATGGAGAGGTAGAACGCGTGGTTGCCGCGCGTGCCGTAGTGGACGTCGAGCTCCTTGAGGGTCGACTTCAGCGCCTCGTAGGCCTGGTCGTCGTCGAACTCACCGCGCACGAAGCGGATGCCGGAGGCGAACTGGCGCCACACGTCCTCCTGGAAGGGCGTGCGCGCGTAGCTCTCCACGGACTCGCGGACCACGTCGCGGAACTGGTCGTGGGACCAGTCGCGGCGCCCGAAGCCGACGAGCGCGAACGACGGCGGCAGCAGGCCGCGGTTGGCGAGGTCGTACATCGCGGGCAGCAGCTTCTTCTTCGCGAGGTCGCCCGTCACGCCGAACAGCACGAGCGCCGACGGCGCGGCGACCCGGACGAGCCGCCTGTCCCTCTGGTCCCGCAACGGATTGCGGGCGGTCTTGTCTGGCAACGGGTCTCCTTCACGTCTCGGCCGGTCCGCGCGCCGCGCGGGCCGGCCTTGAGGTCCTTCACGCCGAAACGGTCGGCGCGGGAGGTCCCGCGCCGACCGTGGCGTCCCCCCAGTCTAGGACAGGGCTCCGGGGGCGCCGGTCCGGCTACCCGGCGAGGGCGTCCACCGCGCGCAGCAGCTGCTCGACGCCGGCGGCCCGGTCGGTCAGCCGCAGGCGCAGCACGGGGCGGCCGTGGTCGGCGAGCACCTGCGCGTCGCCGTCGGCCTGCGCGGAGATCAGCTCCCCGAAGCTGAACGGGCTGTCGGGGATCTCCAGGTCGGACCCGGAGGCCGCGGTCACCTGCAGGTAGACCCCCTCGGCCGGCCCGCCCTTGTGGTACTGGCCGGTGGAGTGCAGGAAGCGGGGCCCCCACCCGAAGGTGACCGGCCGGCCCGTCGCGCGGGCGAGCACGGGACGGACCTGCTCGAACCCGGCCCACGCGAGCCGGTCGAAGTATGCCTGGACGGCCAGGTAGCCCTGCTCGGGCAGCCGACCGAGCAGGTTGCGCAGGGCCTCCTCGACGGTGCGCGCGCCCCCGAGCAGCTCCGCGTCGCCGCGGATCTCGACGGCGCCGTCCACGGCGTCCGGGGCCGAGGGCTCCGGCTTGTCCGCGAGCAGCGCCCGGGTGGCGTTCTTCGCGGACTCCACGTCCGGCTGGTCGTACGGGTTGATCCCGAGCAGCCGCCCCGCGACCGCCGTGGCGAACTCCCAGAGCATCAGCTGCGAGCCCAGGGACCCGGAGACCCGCACGGCGTCGCCCGTGGGCGCCTCCTCGGCGTCCTCGGCCACCAGCTCGGCCAGCAGCACGTCGGCGGCCCCGGAGGAGGCCTCCGGGGCGTCGTCCGGGCCGGTGCCGACGACGACGGGCAGCAGGCCGGTGCCCTCCTTGCCCGTGGACTCGGCGATGAGCTGCTCCGCCCAGTCGGCGAAGCCCGCGATGCCCGAGCCCAGGTCCCGCAGCACGATCTTGTTGCGCAGCGGCTCCGTCCCGCCCAGGGCGGCGCCCAGGTGCAGGCCCGGGTTGTCCTCGGCGTCCTCGCGCAGCACCTCGGCCGCCTCGTCCGCGTCGTCGAGCAGGGCCTCGACGTCCACGCCCGCCAGCCCCGCGGGGACCAGCCCGAACGCGGTGAGCGCGGAGAAGCGCCCGCCCACGGTCGGGTCGGCCGTGAACACCCTGCGGTACCCGGCCTCGCGCGAGGAGGACTCCATGGGGGAGCCGGGGTCGGTGACCACGACGATCCGGGAGGCCGCGTCGATGCCGGCGTCCGTGAACGCCCGCGCGAAGACCCGGCGCGCCGAGTCGGTCTCCACCGTGGACCCGGACTTCGAGGAGACCACGATCGCGGTCCGCTCCAGCCCGTCCGACAGCGCGGCGGCGACCATCTCGGGATCGGTCGAGTCCAGCACGAACAGCTCCACGCCGGCCGTGCGGGTGATCACCTCGGGGGCCAGCGAGGACCCGCCCATGCCGGCGAGCACGAAGCGGTCCACGCCCTCGGCCGCGAACTCCTCCCGCAGGGCGGTGATCTCCGGCAGCAGGGGCCGGGAGACCTCCGCGGCCCGCACCCAGCCGAGCCGCTTGGCGGACTCGTCCTCGGCGGCCGGGCCCCACAGCGTGGGGTCCTGCGCGAACAGCTTCGAGGCGAAGCCGTCGGCCACGAGCGCGGGCACGTGCCGGTCGACGGCCTCGCGGGCCGCGCCGGAGGTCTGGACGGACAAGGAACTCATGGGCTCTCCTTCGGGTGGGGCGTGCTGCGGGACGGACGCGGGGACCCGGCGCTCAGCGGGCGTTGTCGAGGGCGGCGCGGACGGTCTCCAGCAGCTCCGCCCAGGAGTCCTCGAACTTGGTCAGGCCCTCGGCCTCGAGCTTGGTGACGACCTCGTCGTAGGAGATCCCCACCCCGGCGAGCTGGTCGAGGACCGCGTTGGAGGCCTCGTAGGTGCCGGTGATGGTGTCCCCGGTGACCTCGCCGTGGTCGAAGGTCGCCTCCAGGGTCTTCTCCGGCATGGTGTTGACCGTGTTCGGGGCCACCAGCCCGGTGACGTAGAGGGTGTCGGGCAGGGCGGGGTCCTTCACGCCGGTGGAGGCCCACAGCGGGCGCTGGGCGTGGGCCCCGGCCGCGGCCAGCCGCGCCCAGCGCTCGGTGTCCAGGGACTGCTCGTAGACCTGGTAGGCCAGCCGGGCGTTGGCCAGCCCGGCCTTGCCCTTGAGCTCCTTCGCCTCCTCGGTGCCGATCGCGTCGAGGCGCTTGTCGATCTCGGCGTCCACCCGGGAGACGAAGAACGAGGCCACGGAGTGGATCCCGGCCAGGTCCTTGCCGTTGTCCAGGGCCTGCTCCAGGCCCAGCAGGTAGGCGTTGATGACCGCGCGGTAGCGCTCCAGGGAGAAGATCAGCGTCACGTTCACCGAGATGCCCTCGGCGATCGTGGCGGTGATCGAGGGCAGCCCGGCCTCGGTGGCCGGGATCTTGATCAGCGCGTTGTCCCGGCCGATGGCCCGGGACAGGCGCTGGGCCATGGCCGCGGTGGCCTCGGCGTCCTGCGCCAGGCGCGGGTCCACCTCGATGGACACCCGCCCGTCCACCCCCTGGGTGGCCTCGGCGATCGGGGCGAACAGGTCGCAGGCCTCGCGCACGTCGTCGGTGGTGATCGCCAGCACGGCCTCGTCCACGCTCGTGCCGGCCGCGGCCAGCTCCTTGACCTGCGCCTCGTAGGCGTCGTGCTTGGCCAGGGCGGCGGCGAAGATCGTCGGGTTGGTGGTCACGCCCACGACGTCCTTCTCGTCGACCAGGGCCTGGAGGTTGCCGCTGGTGAGGCGTTCGCGGGAGAGGTCGTCGAGCCAGATCGAGACGCCGGCGTCGGAGAGCTTCTTGGTGGGGGTGGTCATGGGTCTCTCAGTTCTGCTGGTTCTGTGGGGTCGGGAGGACGGGGCGGCGCTCAGCGGACGGCCGCGCGCTCGGCGGCGGCGGCGATGGAGTCCTGGGCGGCCTCGGCCACGGCCTCGGCGGTGATGCCGAACTCGCGGTAGAGCGTCTGGTAGTCGGCGGACTCCCCGAAGTGCTCCAGGGACACGGCCCGCCCGGCGTCGCCGAGCAGGTCGCGCCAGGACATGGCGATCCCGGCCTCCACCGACACCCGCGCCCGGATCCCGGCCGGGAGCACGGACTCGCGGTAGCCGGCGTCCTGGGCGTCGAACCACTCCCGGCACGGCATGGACACCACCCGGGCGCGCACGCCCTGCTTGGCCAGCTGGGCGCGGGCCTCCACGGCCAGGGCGACCTCGGAGCCGGTGCCGATGAGGACGACGTCGGGCTCCCCGCCCTCGGCGTCGACCAGCACGTAGCCCCCGCGGGCGGTGCCCTCGGCGGAGGCGAACAGCTCGCCCTCCGCGTCCGGGTGGAGGTCCTCGCGGGCGAAGGTCGGCACGTTCTGGCGGGTCAGGGCGATCCCGGCCGGGCCGTGCCGGTTCTCCAGGATCGTGCGCCAGGCCACGGCGACCTCGTTGGCGTCGGCCGGGCGGACCACGTCCAGGCCGGGGATCGCGCGCAGGGAGGACAGCTGCTCCACCGGCTGGTGGGTGGGGCCGTCCTCGCCGAGGCCGATCGAGTCGTGGGTCCACACGTAGATGGAGGGGACCTTCATCAGCGCGCCCAGGCGCACGGCGGGGCGCTGGTAGTCGGAGAAGATCAGGAACGTGCCGGAGAACGCCCGGGTCTGGGAGGACATCACGATGCCGTTGACGATCGCCGCCGCGGCGTGCTCGCGGATGCCGAAGTGCAGCACCCGCCCGTAGGGGTTGCCGGTCCACTTGGCCGTGGAGCGCTCCGCCGGGATGAAGGAGGGGGCGGACTCGATGGTCGTGTTGTTGGACCCGGCCAGGTCGGCGGAGCCGCCCCACAGCTCGGGGAAGGTGTCGGCGATCGCGTTGATCACCTTCCCCGACGCCGAGCGGGTGGCCACGTCCTTGCCGGCTTCGAACACCGGGAACGCGTCGCGGTAGTCCTCGGGCAGCTCCTCGTTGCGGATCCGGTCGTAGAGGCGGGCCCGCTCGGGGTTGTCCGCCCGCCACTGCTGGAACCGCCGCTCCCACTCCTCGCGCACCGGCTTCATCCGGTCGGCGATGCCCCGGGTGTGGGCGAACACCTCGTCCTCGACCTGGAAGGACTTCTCCGGGTCGAAGCCCAGCACGGCCTTGGTCGCGGCGACCTCCTCGGCCCCGAGCTTGGAGCCGTGGATCCCGCCGGTGTTCTGCTTGTTCGGCGCCGGCCAGCCGATGATCGTGCGCAGGGCGATCAGCGAGGGCTTGGAGGTCTGCGCCTTCGCCGCGCGGATGGCCGCGTAGAGCTCGTCGACGTCCTCGACGTAGTCGCCGGACTTCGTCCAGTCCACCCGGGCCACGTCCCAGCCGTAGGCCTCGTAGCGGGCCAGGACGTCCTCGGTGAACGCCACGTCGGTGTCGTCCTCGATGGAGATGTGGTTCTGGTCGTAGATCACCACGAGGTTGCCCAGCTCCTGGACCCCGGCCAGCGAGGACGCCTCGGAGGTCACGCCCTCCTGCAGGTCCCCGTCGGAGGCGATGACGTAGACCGTGTGGTCGAAGACGGACTCCCCGGCGGGAGCCTCGGGGTCGAACAGGCCGCGGGTGTAGCGCTGGGCGTAGGCGAAGCCCACCGCCGAGGCCAGGCCCTGGCCCAGCGGGCCGGTGGTGATCTCCACGCCGGTGGTGTGGCGGTACTCGGGGTGGCCCGGGGTCTTGGAGCCCCAGGTGCGCAGGGACTCGATGTCCTCGAGCTCCATGCCGTAGCCGGAGAGGAACAGCTGCAGGTACAGCGTCAGGGAGGTGTGCCCGGGGGAGAGGATGAACCGGTCCCGGCCGGTCCACCGGTCGTCGGCCGGGTCGTGGCGCATGACCTTCTGGAAGAGCAGGTACGCGGCCGGGGCCAGCGACATGGCCGTGCCGGGGTGGCCGTTGCCCACCTTCTCCACGGCGTCCGCGGCCAGCACCCGCACCGTGTCCACGGCGCGCTGGTCCAGCTCGGTCCAGGTCAGCTTCTGATCAAGATCGGTCACGAAAATCGGGGCCCTTTCTGCTGGGATCCGCTGCCGTGCGCAGCGGTCACCGGCCGCGGGGCCGGTGCTCTGGGTCCAGCTTAGGTCACAGGGATTTCCGGCACGTGACCGACAGCACCCCCGGACGGGTCCTGCGCGCCGTCCGCCGACATCTTCCGGGGCGGCCCCTGCGGTGGGCACGCGCTATGCTGTATAGGACCTTCTCTCGCGCACGCGACCGGTGACCCACGCGCGGCCGCCGCCGTGCCGACGCCGCACCGTCTCCGGGCCGTCCTCGTGCGCGGAGCCGGGGAACACCACCGCAACCGGGAGCAATGATTCTGTGAACTCACTCGAGACGTCGGGCACCGCGGGGCGATCGGCCCTCGGCACCGAGCACGCGGGTGTTGCGGCGGCCCCCCGCCCCGAGGGGCGGATGACGGTCTCCCGGAAGGTGCGGGCCTACGTGGCCCTCATGAAGCCGCGCATCATCGAGCTGCTGCTCGTGGCGACGGTCCCCACGATGGTCTTCGCCCAGCAGGGCATGCCCGACTTCTGGCTGATCCTCAACACGCTCGTGGGCGGCACGCTCGCGGCCGGCGCGGCCGGCGCGTTCAACTGCTACATCGACCGCGACGAGGACCGGGTGATGAAGCGCACCGCCAAGCGCCCGCTCGTCACGGGCGAGGTGGGCGACCGCGAGGCCCTGGTCTTCGCGTGGGTGCTCTCCGCCGTGTCCGTGGCCTGGCTGACCTTGGGCGTCAACGTGCTCGCCGGCGTGCTGGGCGCGGTGGCGATCTTCCTCTACGCGGTCTTCTACTCGATCGTGCTCAAGCGCCGCACGGCCCAGAACATCGTCTGGGGCGGGGTGGCCGGGTGCATGCCCGTGCTCATCGGCTGGGCGGCGGTCACCGGGGGACTGGACTGGCCCGCCCTGATCCTCTTCCTGTTCATCTTCCTCTGGACCCCGCCGCACTACTGGCCGCTGTCCATGAAGTACGCCGAGGACTACTCCCGGGCCGGGGTGCCCATGCTGGGCGCGGTCTCGAGCGCGCGCACGGTGGGCAGCCAGGTGGTCCTCTACGCGTGGGCCACGGCGATCTGCTCGATGCTGCTGGTCCCCGTGGGCGGCGCCGGCTGGGTCTACGCGCTCACGGCCCTGGCCTCGGGCACGTGGTTCGTGTGGCACAGCCACAAGCTGCACGCCCTGGCGGTGGCCGGGCGGCCCACGGACAAGCAGGCGATGTACGTCTTCCACGGCTCGATCGCCTACATCACCTTCGTGTTCTTCGCCCTGGCCGTCGACCCGTTCGTGGGCGGCCCCATCCTCTGAGGCCTGCGCCCCCGGGCCCGCGGCACCGCGTCCACGGCGCCACGGCGGCGCCCGGGCCGGGCGCGGCGCGGCCCCGGTCCTAGGATGGGCCCATGCTGACCATGTCGTTCACCGGGCTCATCGCCTACCCGGTCACCCCGTTCCAGCAGGGTGGGCGGCTGGACCTGGAGTCCCTCGAGCGCTACGTCGGACGGCTGGTCCGTTCGGGCGTGGACGGCGTGGTGGTCCTCGGCAGCTCGGGCAGCTTCGCCTACCTCTCCGCGCAGGAGCGCGCCGAGGTCGTCCGCGTGGCGGTCGGCGCGGCCCACGGCTCCGGCGTGCCCGTGGGGGCCGGCATCTCCGCCATGACCACCCGCGACGTGCTCGAGATGGCCTACGCCGCCGAGAGCGGCGGGGCGGACGGGGTGGTGCTCAACCCGCTGTCCTACATCCCGCTCGTCTCCCAGGAGATCGCGGACCAGGTCGAGACCGTCGCCGCGGCCGTCTCCCTGCCCGTGTGCATCTACAACAACCCGACGACGACGGGCTTCACCTACCCGGTCGAGCTGGCCGCGGAGCTGTCCTGGCTGGAGAACGTGCACGCCTTCAAGGACACCGCGGACTCGCCCGCGGGCTTCGCCGAGCGCCGGCGCCGGTTCGCCGGACTGGCCGCGCCGGGGACCGCGCACGGGGCGAGCGGGGAGCGGCTGATCCACGAGGCGGCCCCGGACACGGCGGCCTGGCACTCCGGGATGGCCGCGGTGCTGCCGCGGCAGTACGCGGCCTTCCGCGCCGCGGTCGTGGACGGGGACGAGGTGGCCGTGCGGATGTGGCAGACCGCCCTGGCCCCGCTGCTGGAGATCCTGCGCCAGGAGCGCCCGCTCAGCTCCCTCTACGCGCTGGCCGAGGTGTGCGGGGTGAGCACGGCCCCGCCCCGCCGGCCCCTGCTGCCGATCCCCTCGCCCAGCCGCCAGCGCCTGGCCGAGGCCGTCGAGGTGCTGCTCGACGAGGCCCCCGAGGACCGCTCCTGACGCGGACGCCCGGCCGGGTCCGGCGGCCGGCTCAGCGGCCGGCCGCCGCTCCGGCGGCGCGGGCGTCGTCGCCGGCCCGGAGCACCGGGGCGGGGGTGCCGGTCACGGCGAAGCCCTTCTCCACGGCCCGGGCGGCGGCCCAGACGAGGACGGCCGAGCCCACGAGGTGGAGGGCGACCGCCACGACCGGCACGCCGTTGAAGTACTGGTAGTAGCCGATGAGGGCCTGCAGCACGAGCACGGCGAGCACGGCGTTGAGCGCCGAGGCCACGGGCGCGGGCCAGCGCTGCCGCCGGGCCAGGACCAGGCCGACGACCACGGTGACGACGACGAGGTACACCGGCACGGCGTGCGCGCGCGTGATCAGGTAGGCGTCGAAGGTGTGCCGGACGCTGGTGTCGTCCCCGGCGTGCGGGCCGGTGCCGGTCACCAGGGTGCCGAGGTAGAGGACCAGGGTGCTCAGCACGCCGAGGGCCGCCATGAGCGCGCGGACGGTGCGCCGGTGCCCGTAGGCCTGGCCCGGACGCTCCGCGTCGCGCACGGCCGGCAGGGAGTACCGGCGGGTGCGGTTCACCAGCACGGTGGCGAGGGCGATCATCGCCCCGGAGATGAGGTAGTGGATCCCCACCAGCCACGGGTTGAGCCCGGTCAGGACGGTGATCCCGCCGACCACGGCCTGCAGGGGGATGCCCAGGCCCAGGAGCAGGGCGAGCCGGAAGAGGTCGCGGTGCCGGGCGCGCAGCCGCCACACGGCCAGGAAGGTCAGCACGGCCACGGCGGCGAGCAGGAACGTCAGCAGCCGGTTGCCGAACTCGATCATCCCGTGCGCGCCCATCTCGGCGGTGTTCGTCCAGGACTCGTCGGTGCAGCGGGGCCACGTGGGGCAGCCCAGGCCCGAGCCGGTGAGGCGCACGAGCCCGCCCGTGAGGACGAGCAGGGCGTTGGCCACGAGGGAGGCGACGGCGAGCCACCGCACCCACGGGGTGATCCGGGCCGGCAGCAGGCGGCTGCCGCGCTCGGGGACGTCGACGTCACTGGGGTCGTGGGCGCGGGTCATGGTGTCACTTCCGGAACGGGATCGGGGCGGAGGGCTCGCGGCCCAGTTTATCGGGGTCCGGGGCCGTCCCCGCCCGGGCACCGGCTCAGCTCCAGCGGAACCAGCGCACGGCCCCGGCCCAGGCGGCCGCGCCCCAGCCGGCGAGCACCAGGAGCGGCAGCAGGGAGGGCGCCCCGGTGAGGAACGTCTCGCGCAGGCCCGCGCCGAGGGCCCCGGAGGGCAGCAGGCCCACGAGCCCGGCGGGCCCGGCCGGGAGGGTGGTGGCCGGGAACAGCGTGCCGCCCACGGCCGCGAGCAGCACCCACACGAGGTTCGTCACCGCGAGGGTGGCCTCCGCCCGGACCGTGCCCGCCAGCAGCAGCCCCAGGCCCGTGAAGGTCGCGGCGCCCAGCAGCAGCACCGGGACCGAGAGCAGGACGGCGGCGGGCTCCGGGCGCCAGCCCAGGGCCGCGCCCACGGCGGCGACGAGCACGTACTGGACGACGAGCACCGCGAGGATGGCCAGCAGCTTGCCGGCGATCAGCCCGCCGCGGCCCAGCGGGGTGGTCGAGAGGAACCGCAGCACCCCGTAGCGGCGGTCGAAGCCGGTCTGGATGCCCTGGCCGGAGAACGCGTTGGAGAGCACGCACAGGGCGAGCACCCCCGGCACCGCCACGTCCACGCGGGTGGCGCCCGCGGGGACCACGCCGTCCAGCAGGCCGGTGAGGGTCAGGGCGGCCAGCGCCATGAGCGGCAGGACGACCAGCAGCAGCAGCTGCTCCCCGTTGCGCAGCATCGCCATCGCCTCGAACCGGGCCTGCGCGGCGACGCGGCGGGCCAGGGGGGCGGGCGTGCGGACGGCGGGCGTGGCCGGGGCGGTGGTCGGCGGAGTCATCGGATCTCCCGTCCGGAGATGTCGAGGAAGACGTCCTCGAGGGTGCGCGGCTGCAGGGACAGGGCCTCGGGCATCGTGCCGGTCGTGGTGATCCACCGGGTCACGGCCTCGAGCAGCACGGGGGTCAGGGGGCCGGTCAGCGTCACGGTGCGCTCGGTGCGGGTGGTCTGGATGCCGGCGAACTCCGGCGCGTCCCAGGGGAAGGGACCGGCGCCCACCTGCCCGGGGGCGAGGGTGAGGGCCAGCACGGCCGGGGCGTCCGCCCCGGGGGCCACCAGCTCGGCCACGGAGCCCTGGGCCATGACCCGCCCGTGGTCGACGATGTAGACCTGGTCGGCGAGGCGCTGGGCGTCGTCGAGCAGGTGCGTGGTGAGGATGATGCACACGCCCTCGCGGCGCAGCTGCTGGACCAGGTCGAAGACGATGTTGCGGGACTGCGGGTCCATCCCCGCCGAGGGCTCGTCGAGGAAGACGACCTCCGGGTCGCCCGCGAGCGCCGCCGCCAGGGCCACGCGCTGGCGCTGGCCGCCGGAGAGCCGGCGGACCACGGTGCGGTCGAAGCTCGCGATGCCCAGCCGCTCCACGAGCTCGTCCATGTCCCGGGGGGCGCGGTAGAGGGAGGCGACGTGGCGCAGCAGCTCCAGCGGGCGCACCGCCTGGGGCAGCCCGCCGTCCTGCAGCATCACGCCCACCCGCGCCCGCAGCGCCGGGGAGGCCCGCCACGGGTCCTGCCCGAGCAGCCGGACCGTGCCGGAGGTGGGCCGCTGCAGGCCCTGGGCGCACTCCAGGGTGGTGGTCTTGCCCGCGCCGTTGGGCCCCAGCAGGGCCGTGACCTCGCCGTGGCGGGCGGTCAGGGACAGCCCGTCGACCGCCTGCACCACCTCCGCCCGGGCGGCACCCGGCCCGGGGGCGGGGCGGCGGCGGCGCGCCGGGAACTCCTTGACGAGGCGGTCGATCGACAGCGCTGCCGTCGGCGACGGGGCGGGGGAACTCTGGGCGGGCACCGGACCAGTGTAGTGCGGCGCGCCGGTGCCCCCGCGCCCTTGGTCCGCACCCCCGCAGGGGTTATTATGAGTAAGTCGTCTTTGTGGCCGCCCCGCCCGGTAAGGCAGGGCTTACTGGCAGCGATGGAATGAATAACGACATACTTCGGTTGTGTATTCAGTGCCCCCGGGTGCCACCGCTCCCGCCCGCACCACGACGTTCCTCACCCCCGACCAGGAAGCGCACGGCCCATCCATGACTCAGACCACGGACCCCCGGAGCCGCGTCCGCTCCGGCCCGCGGGCGGAGCAGGAGGAGAACACCCGCTCCCGCGTGCTCGGCGCCGTCCTGGAGCACGGGCCGGTCTCCGCCGCCGACCTCGGCGAGATGCTGGAGCTGACCCCGGCCGCCGTGCGCCGCCACCTGGACGCGCTCGAGCAGCAGCACTACATCGAGGTCACCATGGTCCGCCGCCGTGCGGGCGGCGCCGGGCGCCCCGCCCGCCGCTACGTCGTCGCCCCCGAGGGCCACGCCAAGCTCGGCGACGACTACCTCGAGATCGCCACGGACGCCCTGGAGGCGATCCGCCGCGCCGCGGGTCCCGAGGCCGTGCGCGCGTTCATCCAGGAGCGGGTGGACCGGCTCGAGGCCGCCTACCGCCCGGTGGTCGAGGCCGCCGGGGAGGACGTCGCCGACCGCCTGCCCGTGCTCGTGGGGCTGCTGGCCCAGGACGGCTTCGCCGCCTCCACCAACGAGGTGGCCGTGGGCCGCGGGGACCGGCGGACCATCGTCTCCGCCCAGCTGTGCCAGGGCCACTGCCCCGTCCGCGAGCTCGCCGCCCGCTACCCGCAGTTCTGCGAGCTCGAGACCGAGCTGATCGCGCGGCTGCTCGGCACGGACGTCCGCCGCCTGTCCACCCAGGCCGCCGGCGCCCACGTGTGCACCACGCACGTGCCCCTCGCCCGGCCCGCCCCGCGCCCCACCGATTCCCCGATCGCCACAGACCCGACCACGGACCACACCACTGAGGAAGGCCGTCATGACTGAACAGATCGCCAGCGGCAACGACACCGTCATCGCCGACATCCTGGAGAAGAACCCCGAGCTCGAGGGCATCGGCACCTACGAGTACGGCTGGGCCGACCCCGACGTCGCCGGCTCCTCCGCCCGGCGCGGCATCAACGAGGAGGTCGTCCGCGACATCTCGGCCAAGAAGAGCGAGCCCGAGTGGATGACCGAGCTGCGCCTCAAGGGCCTGAAGTTCTTCGACCGCAAGCCCATGCCCACCTGGGGCGCGGACCTGTCCGGGATCGACTTCGACAACATCAAGTACTTCGTGCGCTCCACCGAGAAGCAGGCCCAGTCCTGGGAGGACCTCCCCGAGGACATCCGCAACACCTACGAGAAGCTCGGCATCCCCGAGGCCGAGCGCGGGCGCCTGGTCGCCGGCGTCGCCGCCCAGTACGAGTCCGAGGTGGTCTACCACCAGATCCGCGAGGACCTCGAGGCGCAGGGCGTCATCTTCATGGACACCGACACCGCGCTGCGGGAGCACCCCGAGTTCTTCCAGGAGTACTTCGGCACCGTCATCCCGGTGGGCGACAACAAGTTCGCCGCGCTGAACACCGCCGTGTGGTCGGGCGGCTCCTTCGTCTACGTCCCCAAGGGCGTGCACGTCGAGATCCCGCTGCAGGCCTACTTCCGGATCAACACCGAGAACATGGGCCAGTTCGAGCGGACCCTGATCATCGCGGACGAGGACTCCTACGTCCACTACATCGAGGGCTGCACCGCGCCGATCTACAAGACCGACTCGCTGCACTCCGCCGTCGTCGAGATCATCGTCAAGAAGAACGCCCGCGTGCGCTACACGACCATCCAGAACTGGTCGAACAACGTGTACAACCTCGTCACCAAGCGCGCGATCGCCCACGAGGGCGCCACCATGGAGTGGATCGACGGCAACATCGGCTCGAAGGTCACCCAGAAGTACCCGGCCGTCTACATGACGGGGGAGCACGCCCGCGGGGAGACCCTCTCGATCGCGTTCGCCGGCGAGGGCCAGCACCAGGACACCGGCTCCAAGATGGTGCACATCGCCCCGAACACGTCGTCGTCGATCGTCTCGAAGTCCGTGGCCCGCAACGGCGGCCGCGCCGCCTACCGCGGCCTGGTCCAGGTCCGCGAGGGCGCCCACGGCTCGAGGTCGAACGTGGTCTGCGACGCCCTGCTGGTCGACACGATCTCGCGCTCCGACACCTACCCGTACGTCGACATCCGCGAGGACGACGTCACGATGGGCCACGAGGCGACCGTCTCCCGCGTGTCCGAGGAGCAGCTGTTCTACCTGATGCAGCGCGGCCTGGCCGAGGACGAGGCCATGGCGATGATCGTGCGCGGCTTCGTGGAGCCCATCGCCCGCGAGCTGCCCATGGAGTACGCGCTGGAACTGAACCGCCTCATCGAACTGCAGATGGAAGGATCCGTTGGCTGACATGCCCAAGCTGAACGAAACGATTCGCAACGCCGCGGAGGCCGCGGCCTCCGCGGCCACCACCGTGGCCGAGAAGGCCGTGGAGACGGCCAAGGACGTCCTCGCGGAGAAGGTCGACGGGGTCCCCGTCGGCGACCGCCGCGTGGCCATCCCCGGGATGGACCAGGAGGGCGAGCGCCTCGCCCGGGACAAGGTCGAGAACGACACCCTCGTGCGGGAGTCCGCCCGCGGCGGCAGCGCCGAGGGCCCGGACTCCTCCCGCGCCGGGCGCCACACCTCCTACGACGTGGCGGACTTCGCGCCGCTGACGGGCCGGGAGGAGGACTTCCGGTTCACCCCGCTCAAGCGGCTCAAGGGCCTGCACGCCGACGCCCTCACCGGCCCGGCGCCCGCCGTCGTGGTGGACGCGCCCGCCCCCGTGCGCGTGGAGACCGTGGGCCGCGACGACGCCCGCGTGGGCTCCGCCGGCATCCCCGAGGACCGGGTCTCCGCGAACGCGTGGAGCTCCTTCGCCGAGGCCACCGTGGTGACCGTGCCCCAGGAGGCCTCGATCGAGGCCCCGGTCCTCGTCGACATCCAGGGCTCCGACGCCACCCCGGCGGCCCAGCACCTGGTGATCGACGCCGAGCCGTTCTCCCGGGCGCTCGTGGTCCTGCGCCACCACGGCTCCGCCGTGCTCTCGCAGAACGTCGAGTTCCGGGTGGGCGACTCCGCCAGCCTCACCGTCGTGACCCTCCAGGAGTGGGACGACGACGCCGTGCACGCCTCCGCCCAGCAGGCGCTCCTCGGCCGCGGCGCCGCGTTCAAGCACGTCCTGGTCTCCCTCGGCGGCAGCCTCGTGCGCGTCACCCCCTCCACCCGCTTCGGCGCCCCCGGCGCCTCGGTGGAGATGTACGGGCTGACCTTCGTGGACGCCGGCCAGCACCTGGAGTCCCGGCTGTTCGTGGACCACTCCCAGCCCAACTGCACCTCGCGGGTGACCTACAAGTCCGCGCTGCAGGGCGAGAACGCGCACGGCGTGTGGGTGGGCGACGTCCTGATCCGCGCCACCGCGGAGGGCACCGACACCTACGAGCTCAACCGCAACCTGATCCTCGGCGACGGCCCCCGGATGGACTCGGTGCCGAACCTGGAGATCGAGACCGGCCTCATCGCCGGCGCCGGCCACGCCTCCACCACGGGGCAGCTGGACGACGAGCACCTGTACTACCTCATGTCCCGGGGCATCCCCGAGGACGAGGCGCGCCGGCTCGTGGTCCGCGGCTTCCTCTTCGAGATCCTCCAGCAGATCGGCGTCGAGGACATCGAGGCCCGGCTGCGCCAGGCCGTCGAGGACGAGCTCGCCTCCGCGAACCACTGACCTTTCCCGCACTCTTTTCGACCACAGGAGAACCATTCATGGCAACTCTCGAGATCAAGGACCTGCACGCGTCCGTCGTGCTCGACGACGAGACGACGAAGCCGATCCTCAAGGGCGTCAACCTGACCATCAACTCGGGCGAGGTCCACGCCATCATGGGCCCCAACGGCTCCGGCAAGTCCACCCTGGCCTCCACCATCGCGGGCCACCCCAAGTACGTCGTCGACTCCGGCGAGGTCCTCCTCGACGGCGAGAACGTCCTGGAGATGTCCGTCGACGAGCGCGCCCGCGCCGGCCTGTTCCTGGCCATGCAGTACCCGGTCGAGATCCCCGGGGTGACGACCTCCAACTTCCTGCGCACCGCCAAGACGGCGATCGACGGCGAGGCCCCCTCGCTGCGCACCTGGACCAAGGACGTCAAGGCGGCCATGGAGCAGCTGAAGATCGCCCCCGAGATGATCCAGCGCAACGTCAACGAGGGCTTCTCCGGCGGCGAGAAGAAGCGCCACGAGATCCTCCAGCTCGAGCTGCTCAAGCCCAAGGTGGCCCTGCTCGACGAGACCGACTCCGGCCTCGACGTCGACGCCCTCAAGGTCGTCTCCGAGGGCGTCAACCGCGCCCTGGAGAACAACGACATGGGCGTCATGCTCATCACCCACTACACCCGCATCCTGCGCTACATCAAGCCGCAGTTCGTGCACGTGTTCGCCGACGGCCGCGTCGTCGACGAGGGCGGGCCCGAGCTCGCCGACCGGCTCGAGGAAGAGGGCTACGACCGCTACCTGGCCCAGGCCAAGTAAGCCCGTCCCCGCTTCCCGCACCCCGCGAAAGGAGGCCAGCCATGGCCGAAACCCCCGCTGAGACGACTGCCGCGCAGCCCGACGAGGCCCCTGCGGGCCGGATCTCCCAGGAGGAGATCGAGGACGCGCTGATGAACGTCATCGACCCCGAGCTCGGCGTCAACATCGTGGACCTGGGCCTGCTCTACGGCAGCAGGTGGGCCGAGGACGGCGCCCTGGTGCTCGACATGACCCTCACCACCGCCGCCTGCCCGCTGCAGGACGTCATCGAGGACCAGGTCGAGCAGAACCTGGGCCCCATGATCGACGAGTGGCGCGTGAACTGGGTCTGGATGCCGCCGTGGGGTCCCGAGCGGATCACCGAGGACGGCCGCGACCAGATGCGCGCCCTGGGCTTCAACATCTGACCGGCCCTCCCCGCAGCGGCGGCGCCCCGCCCACCTCGAGAGGTGGGCGGGG
>Ga0326721_10000242_pt1 | contig 18292 bp, 15 predicted proteins | sample SGPome_FD_203951 | JGI IMG/M metagenome (GOLD analysis project Ga0326721, IMG submission 203951) | Soil microbial communities from Southern Great Plains, Lamont, Oklahoma, United States - SGP_1_2016 | ecosystem: Engineered > Artificial ecosystem > Soil microcosm > Unclassified | place: USA...
GCGGGGAGGCGCTGGACCCGCAGTCGCTCGGGCCGTGGATGGAGCGGCACGGCGACGAGCGGCCGCGGCTGGTGAACATGTACGGGATCACGGAGACCACCGTGCACGTCACCTACCGCGTGATCACGCGCGCGGACCTGGAGCGCGGCGGGAGCCCGATCGGGGTGCCGATCCCCGACCTCTCGCTCCACGTGCTGGATTCGCGGATGGAGCCGGTTCCCCCCGGCGTCCCCGGCGAGCTGTTCGTGGGCGGCGCGGGGGTGGCGCGCGGCTACCTGAACCGGCCGGAGCTCACGGCAGGGCGCTTCGTGCGCGACCCGTTCTCGGCCGACCCCGCGGCGCGGCTCTACCGCACGGGGGACCGCGCCCGCCGGCGCGCGGACGGCGAGCTGGAGTACCTGGGGCGCGCCGACCAGCAGGTGAAGATCCGCGGCTTCCGCATCGAGACCGGCGAGGTCGAGGCCGCGCTGGCGGCCCTGCCGGCGGTGCGCGAGGCGGCCGTCCTCGTGCGCGAGGGGCCCTCCGCCGAGAAGCAGCTCGTGGCCTTCGTGGTCCTTTCCCCCGGAGCGGAGGAGGACCCCGCCGCGATGCGGGCCACGCTTGCCGAGCGGCTTCCCGACTACATGGTCCCGGCCGCCTTCGTCGTCCTCCCCGAGCTCCCCCTCACTCCCAACGGCAAGCTGGATCGGCGCGCGCTCCTGGCGCCCGAGGCCGGCCGGCTCCTCCGCCCGGCGTACGCCTCGCCCGCCTCCGCGCCGGAGCGCCTGCTGCAGGAGGCGTGGCACGAGGTGCTCGGCGCGGACCGGCCGGGCGTGCTGGAAGACTTCTTCGCCGCGGGCGGCGACTCGATCCGCGCGGTACAGCTGGTGGCGGTGCTGCGGGAGCGGGGGATGGCGCTCACCGTAAGCGATCTGTACCGGCGGCCCACCATCCGCGGCCTGGCGGAGCTCGCGGGCACGGCGGACGCCGCGGCCGGGAGCGGAGACGCGGGGAGCGGCGCCGTTCCGCACCACCTGGCGGACCTGCCGGACGAGGAGCGGCGACGCGTGCGGGACCGCTTCGGCGACCAGATGGAGGACGTGTACCCGGCCACCCGGATGCAGGCGGTGATGCTGGCCGAGTACGCCCGGGACGCCGCCCGCGACGGGGTCTACCACCCCCAGCAGTGCCACCGCCTCACCGATGCGTCGCTCTCGGTCGATGCGCTCCGCCACGCGATCGGGCAGGTCGTCCGCAGGCACGCCGTCCTGCGGACCGCCTTCACCACCGGGAGCGGGGGCGCCCTGCTGCAGGTGGTCCGCAGGAACCCGTCGCTCCGCATCGACTACCGCGACCTGCGCGCGCTCGCCCCCGCGGGGCGGGACGCCGCGGTGCGGGACGGGGCGGCCGAAGACCTCGACACGCCCTTCGACCCGTTCAGCGCCACCGACTCGCTCGTCCGCTTCGTGATCTTCCACCGGGAGGAGGGAGTGGCCGACCTGCTGATCTCGGGCCACCACGCGGTCGAGGACGGGTGGGGGAACATGCACTTCCTCAACACCCTCTTCCAGGCGTACGCCGACGCGCGCGACGGCCAGACGGTGTCTTCCGCGCCGGTCGCGAACACCTTCCGCGAGTTCGTCGCGCTCGAGGCGGAGATCCTGGCGTCGGGCGAGGCGGGGGCGTTCTGGCGCGAGCGCGTGCGGAAGCTTTCTCCCGTACGCCCCGTCCGGCGCCATGACGCGGGCGGATCGCAGCGCGAGTGCCGGGTGAGCCGCGGCGCCCCGCCGGAGCTGACCGCCGCGCTGCGCGAGGCGGCCTCGCGCGAGGGGGTCGCCCTGAAGGCGCTGTACCTGAGCGCCTTCCTCGACGTGGTGGCGGGGCTCTCGGGCGGGGACGAGGCCTGCGCCGGCGTGGTGTGGAACGGCAGGTCGGAGCGGCTCTCCAACCCGCTCACCGCGCTGGGCCTGTTCTGGAACCTGCTCCCGGTGGCGCGGCCGTCCGCGGCCTCCGGCGGGGCGGCGGGCCGCGCCCGGGCCGTGCACGAGGACCTGCTCCAGGCCGACCGCTTCGGGCGCTATCCGCTGGCCGAGGTCATGGCGGCCAACGGCGGCGAGGAGCCGTTCTTCGCGACCTTCAACTTCCTGCACTTCCGGAACTGGGCGGGGCCCGGCCTGGTGCGCGGCGCGCGCGTGGAGCCGGTGTACGGGCTGGACCGGCTCCACCTCCCGTTCAACCTGGCGGTCAGCCTGGCGCCGCAGGGCGAGGGCGCACTGCTCCGCGTGGAGTACGACGACCGCTTCTTCAGCCGGGCCGATGCGGACGCCGCGCTCGACGGCTACCTCTCGCGTCTTGGAGAGCTCTCCCCCCGATCCCACTGATCGCGGGGACAAAAGCGCAGTCGCCGGAACGCCGAAACGCTACCGAATCCGGCAATCACCTGTGCATTGGACGCACAGAGAGACGTCATCCTGGTTCCGGTGGTCGGCCTGAATAGAAAGGTCCGAGCGCAGCCGGTCACCGGCGACTGAAGTCGCAGCAACAACCACGGGAAGCCTCGCAAGCTGCGCGAGGCTGATCCGCGCATTCTGTGGCATCAGCGCTCACGATCAATCTCCTTTCATCCTCCCCGGACGCGCGTAGCGCGGGGAAGACTCAGGATGACGTCGGGTTGATGCAGCGAGGATGCACGAACTGAATTCCCGAACTCGGTGATCCTGATAGGCTCATTGGCCCCAGGTCGCATCCCCGCGGCCTGGGGCCTTTCTTCCGCTCCGGATTTCCCGGATCTCCGGCGGAGATTTTCCGATCGCCCGATCTCCTTCTGCTCCTCCGCTGCTCCGCGCGAGACAAGTCGTTTGCGGGCTTCGCCTTGAAACCGCCACCGAAGCGCATCCGTAATCGGCGGGGCGGGGACTGGACGCAGCGTTCGGCGTCCCCCCCGTCCGGACCCGCGCGGCCCGTTCCGGGGCGCTTGTCGCCCCTCCGCGCGCCGGGTATGTTGACGCTTCCCATCACCGTCCCCGATGACGCCTCGTTCCGCGCCTCCCCTTGATCCATCTTCCCGCCCTCTCCGGCCCGTTCCGCACCCGTCCGGCGCTCCGCGCGGAGCGGCGCGCGCCGTGAGCGGGCGCGAGTGGCTGGTCGAGGCGCACGGCTGCCGTCCGGCGGCGCTGGCGGACCTGGCCACGCTGCGGGCGCTGTTCGCGCGCATGGTCGGCGAGCTGGGGCTGCACCCCGTGGCCGAGCCGCAGTGGCACCAGTTCCCCGGCCCCGGCGGCATCACCGGGCTGTGCCTGCTGGCCGAGAGCCACTGGTCGGTGCACACCTTTCCCGAGCACGGCTCGCTCTGCCTGGACCTGTTCTGCTGCGTCCCCCGGCCGGAGTGGAACTACGAGGCGCGCCTGGGCGAGCTGTTCGGCGCCACCGGGGTGGTGGTGCGCGCGGTGGAGCGTCCGTACGCCGCCGTGCCGGCCGGGAGCGCCGCGTGACGCGCGCCACCGCCTCGTGCCCCAGCTGCGGCGCGCCGGTGGAGTTCGTCTCGGCCGCCAGCGTGCAGACCACCTGCCGCTACTGCACCTCGGTGCTGGTGCGCACCGACCTGGACCTGCGCGCCGTGGGCGTGAAGTCCACCGTGCCGCCTTCCGTCTCGCCCATCCGGCTGGGCACGCGCGGCTCGGACGGGGGCCGCCGCTTCCAGGTGGTGGGCCGGCTGGTGTACGCGTACGAGCGCGGCCGCTGGAACGAGTGGCACCTGGCGTACGACGACGGCGGCACCGGCTGGCTCTCCGACGCGCAGGCCGAGTACGCCATCACGGCGCAGGTGCCCTCCGCGCCGGTCCCCACCGCGGACCAGGCGCGCCCGGGGACGAAGGTGACCGTCGGCGGCGAGCCCTACACGGTGGGCTCGCTCACGCGGGCGCGCTACGCCGGCACCGAGGGCGAGCTGCCGTTCGAGCGGTGGGAGCCCGGGGAGATGAGCTTCGCCGACCTGCGCGGCGAGGGCGGCCGCTTCGCCACCCTCGACTACAGCGAGAACCCCCCGCTGCTGTTCGCCGGGCGGTGGGTGGCGTTCGACGACCTGGCGCTCTCGGAGCTGCGCGAGCCCGAGGAGGTGAAGGCCGCGGCGCTGACGGTGGCGTGCCCCAACTGCGGCGGCAGCGTCACCGTGCACGCCGCCGGCCTCACCGTGAGCGTGGTGTGCGCGCACTGCCGGTCGGTGCTCGACGCGCGGAGCAGCGCCTTCAAGGTGCTGCAGACGTACCACGCGCGGCTGGAGCACACGCCGAAGATCCCGCTCGGCACGCCGGGAACGCTGAACGGCCGGGCGTGGGAGGTGATCGGCTTCCAGGTGCGCTCCATCCGCGTGGAGGGGCGAGACTATCCGTGGGACGAGTACCTGCTCTTCTCGCCGCGCTACGGCTTCTGCTATCTCACCGAGTACCAGGGGCACTGGAACCGCGGCGAGACCATCCGCGGCGTTCCCCGCACGGTGACGGCGGGGATGCGGCCGGCGGCCGAGCTGGACGGGCGCGTCTTCCGGCACTTCCAGCGGGCGAAGGCGGAGACGACGTTCGTCCTGGGCGAGTTCCCGTGGGAGGTGCGGGCGGGCGACCGGGCGAAGGTGAGCGACTTCGTGGCGCCGCCGTACATGCTCTCGTCGGAGGAGACGGAGGGCGAGACCACGTGGACGCTCTCGGAGTACGTTCCCGGCGCGGCGGTGTGGAAGGCGTTCGGGATGAAGGGCTCGCCGCCTTCGCCGCGCGGCGTGTACGCCAACGAGCCCGCGCCGGCCACCGGGGTGCGGGGGAAGTGGGCCGCGGCCCTGGCGATGCTGGCGCTGCTGGTGGCGCTCGCCATGGTGCACTACTCCGCGGGCGGCGGCACGGTCGGCACCCCGCACCGCTACGGCTTCGACCCGCTCACGCCGCAGGAGCAGCAGGCGCAGGTGATCGGGCCGCTGGTGCTGGGCGGGCGCACCAGCAACGTGGAGGTCGACGTCGAGGCCGTGCTGAACAACAGCTGGGCGTACTTCGACCTGTCGCTGGCCGACTCGGCCGGGCAGGCCACGCAGTTCGGCAAGGAAGTGAGCTACTACCAGGGCGTGGAAGACGGCGAGCGGTGGAGCGAGGGCTCGCCGCGCGGAAGCGTGCGCGTTCCCAGCGTGCCGCCGGGACGCTACTGGCTGCGCGTGGAGCCGCAGGGCGAGCTGCCGTACAGCTACGAGGTGAAGGTGCGCCGCGACGTACCCATGGGGTGGATGTACCTGGTCGCCGCGCTCCTCCTCCTCCTTCCGCCCGGGCTGGCCACGCTGCGCTCGGGGCTCTTCGAGACGCAGCGCTGGGCCGAGAGCGACTACGCGCCCAACGACTGACGGGCGGGGATGGCGGCGGGGCGCGTTGGCACCTCGGTAAGCAGTCCCAAGTCCCAAGTCCTAAGTGCCAAGTGACAATTGCAAAGAGTTAGAGATCCGGAGACTCGGGGCTCAGGACGCAGCACTCAGCACTCAGCACTCAGCACTCAGCACTCAGCACTTAGGACTTAGGACTTAGGACTTAGGACTTAGGACTTTCGGCTCGATTCACCTCCCACCACGAATTCGCATGCTGCGTGGAGTGCGCGGGTACCTGCTGTACGGGGCCACGGTGCTGTCGCTGCTGGGGTGGGCGGAGTACCGCGGCTGGTCGCCGTTCGGGCCGCCGCGGCCGGGCGCCGCGGGGCCGCGCTCGGTGCGCGACAACCCCGGCGCGTACCGGCCGCACTACTCCGGCTCGGGGCGCTACGTGGGGGGCAAATGACAACGGGAGGCGCATGGACGACCTGATGCAGCACCTGGTGGCGGCGCTCGTTTACGCGCTGCTGGGGATCGTGATCTTCGTGGTCGCGTTCGTGGTCGTGGACCGGCTCACGCCCGGATCGCTGTGGAAGGAGATCATCGACGAGCACAACACGGCGCTGGCGGTGATGATGGGCGCCATCTCCATCGGCATCTCCATCATCATCGCGGCGGCCATCTGGTAGAGCCGGCCGAGGTGGACGCGGGTCCACGGGGCGGCGGCGGGCGGGGCGTGCAGGTGGCGCTCTTCCTGACCGTGCTGCTGATCGCCGCCTGCGGGCTGGTGTACGAGCTGGTGGCCGGCGCGCTCAGCAGCTACCTGCTGGGCGACAGCGTCACCCAGTTCTCCACCGTCATCGGCACCTACCTCTTCGCCATGGGCGTGGGGAGCCACCTGTCGCGCTACGTCACGCGCGGGCTGGCGTGGCGCTTCGTCACCGTGGAGCTGATGGTGGCGGTGGTGGGCGGCTTCTCGGCCACGGCGCTCTTCCTGGCCTTCGCCTGGACCGACGCCTTCCGCCTGGTGCTGTACGCGCTGGTGATTGTGATCGGCGCGCTGGTGGGGCTGGAGATCCCGCTGCTGATGCGCATCCTGCGCAACCGCTACGACTTCAAGGACGTGGTGGCCAACGTCCTGACCTTCGACTACCTGGGCGCGCTGGGCGCCTCGCTCCTCTTCCCCATCCTCCTCGTCCCCCGCCTGGGGATGGTGCGCTCGGCGCTGGCGTTCGGGGTGGTGAACGCGCTGGTGGCGCTGTGGAGCACGCACCTCTTCCGCGACTCGCTTCCCCGCCGCCGCACGCTGCAGGCGCTGTGCGCGGCGGCGCTCGTCGTGCTGGGCACGGGCGTCTGGGCCGCGGAGAAGATCACGCGCTCGGCCGAGGCCGACATCTACGCCGACCCGGTGGTCTTCTCCCGCGACTCGCGCTACCAGCGCATCGTGCTCACCGCCTTCCACGACGACCTGCGGCTCTTCCTGAACGGCCACCTGCAGTTCAGCTCGCGCGACGAGTACCGCTACCACGAGGCGCTGGTGCACCCGGGGCTCGCCGCGCTTCTGGGCGCGCGCCGCGTGCTGGTCCTGGGCGGCGGCGACGGGCTGGCGGTGCGCGAGATCCTGCGCTACCCCGGAGTCTCGGTCACGCTGGTGGACCTGGACCCGGAGATGACGCACATCTTCCGCACCAACCGCACGCTGGTGGGGCTGAACCGCGGCTCGCTGAACTCGCCGCGCGTGCGCGTGATCAACGCCGACGCGTTCGTGTGGCTGGGGTCGAACCGCGAGATGTTCGACTTCGTGGTGGTCGACTTTCCCGATCCCAGCAACTACGCGGTCGGGAAGCTGTACACCACCGCCTTCTACCGCGCGCTGCAGACGCATCTTTCCCGCGACGGGCTGGTGGTGGTCCAGAGCACGTCGCCCATGTTCGCGCGCACCGCGTTCTGGAGCATCGAGCGCACGCTGCACGCGTCGGGGCTGCGCACCTGGCCCTACCATCTCTACGTGCCGTCGTTCGGCGAGTGGGGGTTCGTGATGGCCGGCCGCGGCGATTACACGCTTCCCACCGCGCTGCCGTCCGGGCTGCGCTTCCTGACGCTCTCCTCCCTCGCCCCCCTCTTCCAGTTCCCCGCCGACCTGCAGCCGGTGCCCGCCGAGGCCAACCGGCTCGACGACCAGGCGCTCGTGCGCTACTACGGCGACGAGTGGAAGCAGATCGAGCGGTGATGCTTCCGGCTCGATCCGTTCCCCCCGCACCGGCGGCTGAAGCCGCAGCAACAACGACGGGAAGCCTCGCAAACCGCGCGAGGCTGGATCGGTGCGGGGACTTGCTCCGTCTCGATGCCCCGGCCTTCTCGCATCGCTCTCTCGTCCACGCGGCGGGGTTCGAATTCCGATTCTACCGAATCCGGGAATTCAGTTCGTGCATCCTCGCCGCATCGACCCGAAGTCATCCTGAGTCGTCCCCGCGCTGCGCGCGTCCGGGGAGGATGAAAGGAGATCGAACGTGAGCGCCGATGCCGCGGAGTGCGCGGATCAGCCTCGCGCAGTTTGCGAGGCTTCCCGTAGTTGTTGCTGCGACTTCAGTCGCCGGTGCCCGGCGGAGGGCGATTCCGGCGCTTCTCCCGACGTCCAGCCGTTCGATGCGGCGATGTCGAGGCGCGGGTTCGTGGCGGCCGCGGCGGGGATCGCGGCGGCGGCGATCGTGGGGTGCGCGCCGAAGTCGGGGCGCGCGCTCGCCGGCGGCTTCGTGGACGACGGCGGCGCGCGCGGGCACCGCCTCCGCGACGGGGCGCGCTTTCCCGCGCCCCGGCGGACCGTGCGCATGCCGCTGGTGATCGTGGGCGGGGGCGTGGCGGGGCTCTCGGCGGCGTGGCGGCTGGCGAAGCGCGGCTTCGACGGCTTCGCGCTGCTGGAGCTGGAGGACCGCGCCGGCGGCAACGCGCGCTGGGGGGAGAACGAGGTGTCGGCGTATCCCTGGGCCGCGCACTACGTTCCCGTCCCCGGCCGCGAGACCGTGCTGGTGCGCGAGCTGTTCGAGGAGCTGGGGGTGTGGAAGGACGGGGGATGGGACGAGACCGTGCTGGTGCAGGCGCCGAAGGAGCGTCTGTACCGCTTCGGCGCGTGGCGCGAGGGGCTGCGCGAGCCGCTGATGGACTCCGCCGCCGACCGCGCCGAGTTCCGCCGCTTCGACCAGGAGATGGCGGAGATGCGGGCCACCGGCGCCTTCACCCTCCCGCTCTCCGCCGGCGCACGGCCGTCGCCGCTGGACGGTGGGTCGATGGCGCGCTGGCTGGACGAGCGCGGCTTCCGCTCGCCCGCGCTGCGCTGGTACGTGGACTACGCCTGCCGCGACGACTACGGTGCACTGGCGGCCGACGTCTCGGCCTGGGCGGGCGTCCACTACTTCGCCAGCCGCCCGCCCGAGGACGACGAGCTGGGGCCGCTCGCCTGGCCCGAGGGGAACGGCTGGATCGTGCGGCGGCTGATGGAGCGGCTCGGCCGATTCGTCTCCACCGGCACCACGGTGCATCGGGTGGAGCGGCGCGGGGCGGGGATGCGGGTGCTGGCGGGGGATGCGGAATACGTCTGCGACGCGGTGGTGTGGGCCGCGCCCTCGTTCGTGGCGAGCCGCGTGGTGGAGGGCGCGCCGGCGGTGGACTTCGCGTATTCGCCCTGGCTCACCGCCAACCTCACGCTGGACCGCTGGCCCGGGGAGAACGGCTTCCCTCCGGCGTGGGACAACGTGATCGCGAACTCGCCCGGGCTGGGGTACGTGGTGGCCAACCACCAGACGCTGCGCACCTTCCAGGATCGCTGGGTGTGGACCTACTACCACGCCCTGGCCCACGCCTCGCCCTCCGCCGCGCGGCGCTCGCTGCTCGCCGGCACCTGGCGCGACGCGGCGGACGCGGTGCTCGCCGACCTGGAGCGCGCGCACCCCGACGTGCGCCGATGCGTGCGCCGCATCGACATCATGCGCATGGGCCACGCGATGGTGCGGCCTACCCCCGGCTTCCTCGCCTCCCCCGCGCGGCTCCAGCTCCGCGCCGCCGCCGGGCCCGTGTTCTACGCCCACTCCGACCTGAGCGGCCTCTCGCTCTTCGAGGAGGCCCAGTCGCGCGGCGTCACCGCGGCCGAGCGGGCGCTCGCGTACCTGGGCGGCGGGGCGGGGGACGAGCCATGATCGCGAGTCGCACGGGCATCCTGCCGGTCATCAACAGCATGGCATCATACGGAGGGAGCGGAGGTAACGGAGAACTGAGATTATTACGGGTATTCCGAATGCACAGTCATTTTGACTGAACGGCCTGGTGAGGGCCTTTGCGGCGGAGGAGAAACCATGAGGCTTGATACTGAGATTGCAACGTACAGGGCCAGACTCGCGGAGCTTGGCCTGTTCGAGGGAAAGTTCGTGCTGATCCGCGGGGCGGAGGTAATCGACACGTTCGCGAGCTACGAAGACGCGCTCCGTCAGGGTTACCGCCAGTTCGGTCTTGACCCCTTCCTGGTGAAGCAGATCCAGACGATCGAGTTGGTGCAGTGCATTCCCCACGTCGCAGAGCCGCGCCTGGGTGCGTAGCCCAAGGCGCAGTTCACGTCCTGAGCGATTGCATCCTCATCTACAACGGTTCGCTCGGCCAATTCACGCTGGCGTTCTGATCTCCCGGACGGCGAACGAAATGTGCTTGGCGTAGATACTTCGGCCTGCCGGAGTTAGCTTCAGGTGCGCCCGTGGCGGCGCCAACTGCTGGTCCCTGTCCGGAGAAGTCATGGCAAGCTCGTTCCTGATCCGCCTCTCCAAGGTTTCCTCCACCCCCGAAGACACCCTCCGCGACGAGATCCGCGCCCACACCGGCAACGACGAGGAAGCCGACAGCATCCTCCGCGGCATCGAGCGCCTGGGCCGCGACCCGTCGATCGCGCATTTCGAGATGACGCGCAAGGAAAACCGGCCCGCCTACCGCGGCGCGCAGCGCGTGTCGTGGAGCGTCCGCGCCGTGCGGCCGTAGCCATCGCCCGGCCGCGCGCCGGATCTGCCGGCGCGCGGCGGCATCCTTCCGCCCGACCCCTCGCGAACGGACGTGCTCCGTTCGTATCCCCCAATCTGCTGACCGCGCGTCACCCCACCGCGAGGCGCGCGAGCCGCGGCCGCTTCAGCGTCCACACAGCCCCTGCGGCGTCCAGTCGAGTGCCGGCACGGAGCGCGGCTTGGTGGCATCCTGGAGAATGAGCACGACCGAGCGCCGCACGCCCGTGCCGGTGCCGGTCAGCATCATGGGAACGCCGCCGGGCATCAGCACGCCCGGACCTCGCGCCCGCTGCTCCAGCTTGCCGCCGGGCGTCTCCAGGCACATCGATCCCTCCAGCGTATACCACGCCTCCACGCCCGGATGCCGGTGCGCCACGGTGCGCATGCCGGGCTCGAACACCCCCTCCATGTACACGGCCGCGAAGCTGTCGGCATCCACCAGCGGCAGCGGGCCGACGCGGGCCACGCGATGCCCGGCGCGCGGGTGCCAGCCGGCGCCGGCGATGGTGAACAGCCAGACGCGGCCGAGCGACTCCACGACCGCCGACCGCGGGCCCCGGACGGCTTCCGCGGCGGCCCGCGTGGGGTACGTGTGCAGGTGCCAGAACAGGGCGGGGCTCGCGGACAGGCGCCCGAGCTCCTGGCGCGCGGTGATGAAGCACCCGTAGGCGCGGCCCGCACGTTCGGCCACGGGCACGCAGGTGCCGTCCGTCTGCGCGGCGAGCGGCGCGGCCGTGGCCGCGATCACGGCGAGGGAGATGCAGGGAAGGGATGCACGAATTGCCCGCGTGGCTGGATACCGGAGCATGCGAAGCACCTCGTTGCGGGTGGGCCGGAGAGCCTGGGGGCGACGGCGCGGCGGCGGAGGGCGGGGGATCGACGGCCGGGGATGTGCGCCGCCTCCGGTCACCGCGGGAGGGGCTCCGGCGCGCGATCCGGCTCCAGCCCGTCCAGGTGGCAGAGCGCGCTCTCCCACACCTCCCGGCGCGTCTCGCCCGGCATCACCCGCACCAGCCGCACCGGGGAGGTGCCGGCCAGGGAAAGGTACCACCACCGGTCGTCGGTGGCGTGGCCGCCCGCGGGGTTGCGGAGGCCCCGCGTGCAGTGCACGCGGCGTCCGTCGTCCTTGAACTCGAAGTCGTAGAACATCTCATCCATCCGTTTCGCGGCTCGGCCGCTCGTGGGGAATCGTCGTTTCGTCGCGGCGCGCAGGCCCGGCCGCGCCCTCGTCGCGCGAGAGCGCGAGGATGCGCCGGACCTCGGCCGCCACGCGCTGGGGCTCCACCGGCTTGGTGAGGTACGCGTCGCACCCGGCCGCCTCGGCGGCCGCGAAGTCCTCGCGCTGGGTGTGCGCGGTGAGCGCCACGATGGGGATGGCGGCGGTGGCGGGGTCGGCTTTCAGCATCCGCGTGGCCTGCAGCCCGTCGACCACCGGCATGGTCAGGTCCATCAGGATCAGGTCGGGGCCGTGCGCGCGGGCCATCTCCACCCCGTGCCCGCCGTCGAACGCCTGCAGCACGTCGTAGCCGTAGTGGGCCAGGATGCAGCGGTAGATCTCCTGGTTGTCCTCGTTGTCCTCGACCAGCAGGATCTTCGTGCTCATGCGCTCCATTCTGCGATGTCGCCCGCCGCCGCATGTGGCGTGCGGGCCTCCGGCGTGCCCCGTGCCCGGCTTCCCCCGTCACTGCACGGGGATGCGGAAGTAGAAGGTGCTTCCCCGGCCCACCGCGCTTTCGGCCCAGATCGCGCCGCCGTGCGCCTCCACGATCCCCTTGCAGATGGTCAGCCCCAGCCCCGCGCTGCCCACGCCCGGCCAGCGCGCCTGCCAGAAGCGGTCGAACAGGCGCGGCATCTGGTCCCTGGGAACGCCGGCCCCGGTGTCGGCCACGGAGAAGAGCACCGAGCCGTCGAACCGGGCCGCGCCCAGCGTGATGACGCCGCCCTCGGGCGTGAACTTGGCGGCGTTCTCCAGCAGGTTCTCGAACACCTGCCGAAGCCGCCCCGGGTCGGCGCGCAGGAGCGGGAGCTCGCCGGTGACGGCGGCCTCGAGCCGCAGCGACCGCGCGGCCAGCCCGGGTGCGTAGGTGTAGAGGACGTCCTCGACCACCGCGGCGGGGCGTACCGGCCGCGGGTGGATGCTCACCCCCCCGGCCCCGATCTGCGCCACCTCCAGCAGGTCGCCGATCAGGCGCTGCATGTGCACGGTGGCCGCCAGGATCCGCTCGGCCGCGCCGATCTGCTCCTGCCGCGTGAACTGCTCGCGCGGCGTCCGCGCCTCGGCCAGGATCTGCGACGCCACCAGCACGATGGCTCCCAGCGGGTTCTTCAGGTCGTGCGTCACGTACCCCAGCACCTGGTCGCGCAGCAGCACGCTCTTCTTCAGCTCCTCCACCATCCGCATGTGGGCGATGGACAGCGCGCACCGGCCGGCCAGGTCCTCGGCCAGCGCCCGGTCCTGCTCCGTGTGCCCGCGCCCCGGCCGGCTGCCCACGAAGGTGATGGCGCCCAGCACCTGCTCGCGCGCCAGCAGCGGCACGGTGATCGCCGAGGCGATGCCGAGCCGGCGGAGCGTTTCCAGGTGCCCGGGGTCGCGGGCGGCGCCGGCCAGGAAGTCGTCGGTGACGGGGTCCGTGGACGTGGTCGCGCGCGTGCGCACCACCACCGGCACCCCCAGGGGATCGTCGCGCTCGGGGGGCCAGTCCACCTCCAGCCGCCGTGCCAGCGCCTGCTTGTCGGGGTCGGGGTGCACCACCGCCAGGCGCCGCATGGAGCCGTCGGGCTCGGCCAGGTCCACGATGCTCCAGTCGCCCAGCCGGGGGAGCGCCAGCGCCGCCACCGTCTTCAGCGTCTGCTCGTAGTCCACCGACTCGGCCAGGCGGCGGCTGGCCTCGGCCAGGAAGGCGCACCCGTCCAGCGCGGCCGCCGGAGAAAGGTCCGTGGACATCCCGCCGGCCTCCGCCGGGGAGCGATCGGGCCCCGTCTCCCCGCTCGCCGGCATCACGCCCGCTCCCCGCGTGCCCGGCGTGCGGCGTCCGTGGACCGGGGGAAAGCCCCCGCATCCCGCCACCGTGGCACGCTTCCTGTGCCACCCGTTCGTTCCCCCGGTATTTCCCCTCCACCGCCCGAGGAGCCCATGGCAAGGATCTGGACGCGGACGCGGCGGTACCTCGCGGCAGTCTGGCTGGGCGCGGCGGCGCTCGAGCTGGTGGTGCTGGAGCTGGCGAAGCGCACGAACAGCTCGTGGGTGCTGCTGCTGGGCGCCGCCCTCCTGCTGGTGCCGCTCGCGGCCACCGAGCGGACCTTCCAGTGGCTGGGCCGCGCCCCGCGCAAGCGCTGGAAGCGGCACGACGTGGAGGCGGCGCTCGCCGAGTCGGCGAAGGCGGCGCGCGGCCGGCGCTGAGGCGCGGCGTTTCTCCCGCTCACGCCAGCCGCCCGATCATGGCGCGCACCGCGGCCAGGAAGTCGCCGGTGTCGAAGTGCGCGGGGTCGATCATGGCCTGCACCGCGCACCCGTGGATCCAGCTGACCGCCACCGCCGCCATCCCGTCGGCCGTGGCGCCGGGGAAGGTGGCGGGCTCGGCGAGAAGAAGCTCCTGCATGATGTCGCGGAAGGCCGCGCGGTAGCGCTCCAGCTCGGCGCCGATGCGCGCCCGGATCTCTTCGTGGCGGGCGCCCAGCGCCCAGAACTCGAAGAAGAGCCGCGTGTGCCGCGGCTGGTGGCCCAGGCGCGCCATCTCCTGCTGCAGCAGCGCGTGCAGCCGGTCCAGCGCGCGCGGAAAGCGGGCGACGTCGTCCGACACGTGCAGCACCGAGGTGGTGCCGATCAGCCAGTCCAGCAGCGCGTGCACCAGTCGCTCGCGCGTCTGGAAGTAGTGCACCACCAGCGCGTGGCTGACCGCCGCCTCGGCGGCCACCGCCCGGATGGTCATCCCCCCGATCCCGTCGCGCGACGCCACCTCGAAGGCGCCGCGCAGGATCTGCTCGCGCCGCACGTCTTCCGGGGCCCGCTTCCGCACCCTCGTCCGCTCCATCCTCCGCTCCGTCGCCCATTTCTCCATCCCCTTGAGGCAAACCCACTTGCCTCTCTGTTGACCATTTGTACAATACAGGATAGCTTGGATCTACCGTCTGGTCAATAACGTGCGGGCGACTTCGCCGGGCGCGCTCCGTGGCTGGAGATCGCCCGGCCGGCGGCGAGTGCCGGATTCCGAGCCGCAGGCGGACGTGCCTTCTCCCGTCCGCCCACCCCTGCACCTGGTGAGCTTGCCGATTCCCTCGAGGTCCCGATGAAGCGCGCGCCCGCCGGTTCCCAGCGGCCGGCCGGGAAGGGCGCGCCCGGCCCCGCCCCGCTGGCGGTGGTGGGGATCGGCGCGTCGGCGGGGGGGCTGAAGGCGCTGCAGCTCTTCTTCGACGCGGTGCCGGCCGCCAGCGGAATGGCGTGGGTGGTGATCATGCACCTGGACCCCGAGCGCGAGAGCCGCATCGCCGCGCTGCTGCAGGACCGCACCCCGCTTCCCGTCACGCAGGTCACCCGCGCGGCCCCGGTCGAGGCCGACCACGTGTACGTCATCCCCCCCGGCCACGACCTGTCGATGGACGACGGGGTGATCCGCGTGCACGACCGCGGCGCCGGGCTGCACCTTCCCATCGATCTCTTCCTCACCTCGCTGGCCGCCGCGTACGGCGCCGACGCGGTGGGGGTGGTGCTCTCGGGAACCGGCTCCGACGGGACGTCGGGGATCCGCTCGGTGAAGGAGAGCGGCGGGATCACGGTGGCGCAGGACCCCGCCGAGGCCGAGTACGACGGGATGCCCGACAGCGCCATCGCCACCGGGCAGGTGGACCTGGTGCTCCCCGCCGGCCGCATTCCCGCCGAGCTGCTCCGCCTGCGCAGGGTGCCCCCGCCGCTCTCCGTCGAGGCCTCCGCCGGCGCCGGGACCTCCGACAGCGCCGCAGCCTCCGACGTGGCCACCGAGGCGCAGCTGGCCCGGGTCTTCGCCGCGCTGCGGGCCGCCACCGGGCACGACTTCAGCCGGTACAAGCGCGCCACCGTGCTGCGCCGCCTGGAGCGGCGCCTGCGCTTCAACGGCGCGCAGTCGCTGGAGGACTACCTTCCCCTGCTGCGCGCGGGCCAGGCCGAGCCGGCGGCGCTCGTGCGCGACCTGCTGATCTCGGTGAGCGGCTTCTTCCGCGACGAGGAGGCGTTCGCCGCGCTGGCCGCGGCCATCCCCGCGCTCTTCGAGGGAAAGGGGCCCGACGACGCGGTGCGCGTGTGGGTGGTGGGGTGCGCCACCGGCGAGGAGGCGTACTCCATCGGCATCCTGCTGCGCGAGCACGCCGCCACGCTCGAGAGCCCGCCCCAGATCCAGATGTTCGCCACCGACATCGACGAGAAGGGGTACGCCTGGGGGCGCGAGGCGCTGTACCCGGCCTCGGCCGTCGCCGCCATCCCGCCCGGGCGGCTGCGCCGCTTCTTCGCGCGCGAGGCGGGCGGCTACCGCGTGGGAACGCCGCTGCGCGAGGGGGTGCTGTTCGCCGTGCACAACGTGCTGCACGACCCCCCGTTCTCGCGGATGGACCTGATCAGCTGCCGCAACCTGCTCATCTACCTGCAGCCCCCGGCGCAGGCGCAGGTGATGGAGACCTTCCACTACGCCCTGCGCGCCGGCGGGCTGCTCTTCCTGGGGGCGTCGGAGTCGGCCGGCGACAGCGGCCTGTTCGCGCAGGCGGCCCCCGGCCAGCGGCTGTACCGGAGGAACGCCGGGCCGCGGGTGCCGCCGCGGCTTTCCGCGGCCGACCCGCGGGCGCGCGGCGCCCCGGCCCCCGGCGATGGCGCCCCGCAGCGGGGGCCGTTCGCCTACGGCCCGCTGCACCTGCGCATGCTGGAGGCGTACGCGCCCGCCAGCCTGGTGGTGAACGAGCGGCTGGAGGTGGTGCACCTTTCCGGCGGCGCCGGGCGCTACCTGCACCTGGGCCAGGGCGAGCCCAGCCGCGACCTGGTGGGGCTGGCGCGCGGCGACCTGCGCATGGAGCTGCGCGCCGCGCTGTACCAGGCGTTCGAGAAGGGCGAGGCCACCACCCGCACGGTGGCGGACGGCGACGGCGGGCCCCCGGTGCGCCTGCGCATGCACCCGCCGGTGGGAACCGCCGAGACGGGGCGGTTCGCGCTGGTGGTGCTGGAGGAGGAGCCGCCCGCCGCGCCGCGGCCCGATGGAGACGGCGCCGGCGGCGCGCGGGAGGTGGCGCGGCTCGAGGCGGAGCTGCGCCGGGCGCGCGAGCAGCTGGAGCATGCCAGCGCCGCGCGCGACCGCACGGTGGAAGAGCTGCAGGCGGCCAACGAGGAGCTGCGGTCGATCAACGAGGAGCAGAAGGCGGCCTCCGAGGAGCTGGAGACCAGCCGCGAGGAGATCCAGTCGGTCAACGAAGAGCTCACCACCATCAACCAGGAGCACCAGAACACCATCGAGGAGCTGAAGCGGACCAACGCCGACCTGCAGAATCTGGTGGAGTCCAGCGAGATCGGCACCATCTTCCTGGACCACGAGCTCCGCGTGCGCCGCTTCACCCCGTCGGTGGGCGCGCTCTTCAACTTCGTGGCCACCGACGTGGGCCGCCCCCTGGCCCACATCACCCACGGGCTCGACTACCCCGCGCTGCTGGCCGATGCGCGGAGCGTGCTGGCCTCGGGCGAGCGGGTGGAGCGCGAGGCGGCCAGCGGCGGCGGAGCGTGGTTCATCGTGCGCATCAACCCGTACCGCTCGCCCGAGCGCGGGGTCGACGGCGTGGTCCTCACCTTCTTCGACATCACCGCGCTGAAGGCGGTGGAGGACGAGCTGCGCGAGGCCAAGGCGGTGGCCGAGAAGGCCAACCTGGCCAAGGGCACCTTCCTGGCCACCCTGTCGCACGAGTTCCGCACCCCGCTGAACGGGATGCTGGGCTACGCCGACATCCTGCACCTGGACGGCCCGCTGAACGCCGCGCAGCTGCGCAAGGTCGACCGCATCAAGGCGGGCGGGTGGCACCTGGCGGGGATGATCGACGAGATCCTGGCCTTCGCGCTGCGCGACGAGGGGCGCGACAGCGTGCGGCGCGAGCGGGTGGACGCGCGCGCGGTGGCCCGCGCCGCGCAGGAGCTGGTGGAGCCCGCCGCCCAGGCCAAGGGGCTGGCCTTCGAGGTCGACCTCCCCGCCGGGGCGGTGGGGCTGGAGACCGACGCGGGGAAGCTGCGCCAGGTTCTCGTCAACCTCTGCGGCAACGCGGTGAAGTACACCGAGCGCGGCGAGGTGCGGCTGGCGGTGCGCGAGGAGGGCGGCGAGGTGGTGTTCGAGGTGCGCGACACCGGCATCGGCATCGCCCCCGAGCACCACGCCCGCGTGTTCGACCGCTTCTGGCAGGTGGAGAGCGCCGCGACGCGGGCCTTCGGGGGGATGGGGATCGGGCTGGCGGCGGCCCGCGAGTTCAGCCGGCTGCTGGGGGGCGACGTGGAGGTGGAGAGCGAGCCCGGGGCCGGAAGCACCTTCCGCGTCCGGCTACCCCGTACCCGTGGAGAGGGATGAAGATGCAGCCGAGAAAGAAGCGGCGGGCGGAAGACATCGAGACCTACGCCCAGGACATCGTGAACACGGTGCGCGAGCCGCTGCTGATGCTGGACACCACGCTGCGCGTGCGGAGCGCCAACCGCGCCTTCTACCAGACCTTCCGGGTCTCGGCCGAGGAGACCGAGGACCGCCTGATCTACGAGCTGGGCAACGGCCAGTGGGACATCCCGGCGCTGCGCACCCTGCTCGAGGACGTGATCCCCACCAGCTCGGTGTTCAACGACTTCGAGCTGGAGCACACCTTTCCGCTCATCGGGCGCCGGGTGATGCTGCTGAACGGCCGCCGGCTGCGCGCGGGGAGCCACGCCGAGCTGCTGGTGCTGGCCATGGAGGACGTGACCGAGCGG
>Ga0326721_10000243_pt1 | contig 18246 bp, 16 predicted proteins | sample SGPome_FD_203951 | JGI IMG/M metagenome (GOLD analysis project Ga0326721, IMG submission 203951) | Soil microbial communities from Southern Great Plains, Lamont, Oklahoma, United States - SGP_1_2016 | ecosystem: Engineered > Artificial ecosystem > Soil microcosm > Unclassified | place: USA...
CCGCGCCGGAGTCGATGCCGCGGCCGGTGTCGAACAGCTGCTGAAGGACCAGGGTCGCGGCCCCTCGCAGACCAGAGTCCTCGTTGGACTCCGACAATCCGAAACCCACGTGACCGTTCTGGTCTGGCAGCAACCGCGGTTTGACCTTGGCTAGGAACCGATCCATGAAGAACTCACCTGATCGGGTCAGCCCACCCCCGAGGATGACGCGATCCGGATTGAGCAGGTTGACCAGGTTGCTGATGGCGTCGGCCAGGTAGGTGAGAGCGCTGTCGACGATCGCCAACGACGCCGCGTCGCCCTCCATCGCGTACCGGAACACGTCCTCGGCCGTGAGCTTTCCGCGCCGACGGTGTTTCCTGAGCACCGGGGACTCGGCAGCCGCAGTCCGGGCGATCCGCTCGATGGCGCTGCCGGACGCCACCGCCTCCAGGCAACCGACCCGGCCGCAGGCACACCGCGGGCCATCGGCCACGATCGTCGTGTGGCCGATCTCGCCCGCGCCGTTGCGAGTGCCACGGAAGAGCTGGCCGTCCAGCACCAAACCTGCCCCGATGCCGTTGCCGATCGCCACGTAGATGAAGTTCTTGGTCCCCGCTCCGGAGCCGTAATACAACTCTCCGAGCGCGGCAGCGTTGGTGTTGTTGTCGACCAGGGTGGGCAGTCCGGTGACGGCGAGGATCTCCTTCTTCAAGTCGACGTTGTACCAGCCGAGGTTGGAGGCTCGCACCACGATGCCGCTCGACGGGTGGACATAGCCGGTGGTCGCGACCCCGACGCCGATGATCGGTGGCGAGTCGTGCAGCAGCGCTTGCTGATGAACCTGCTCCACCAGCTGAACGGTCGCTGCGACAGATTCCTCCGGATCCCGTGGGGTCGGAACCGCCAACTTGTCATGAATTCGCGCGTGCAGATCGACCCGGCCGCAGGTGATCGTGGTCGATCCGACGTCGACCGCGATCACGTGACCGGCCCCCTCGTTCAGGCCCAGGGTTACCGGCCGCCGGCCACCGATCGACTGTCCCTCGCCGAGGTGTTTGACGATGCCGATCTCGACCAGCTCGGCGACCAGCGTGGACACAGTGCTGCTGGCAAGACCGCAGGCTTGCCCGATTTCGTGGCGAGAGGTCGGCTCGTTCTGCTGGATGAAACGCAAGATCGCCATCTGGTTCAAGCGCTTGATCAGCAGGGAATCGCCTTTTACCACCGAGTGTCCTTCGAGGGTTGAGTGTCGCCGCGACCAAGAAGGGCTGATCTTCTCTCGGGCGGCGTAAGAAGTTCTGTGGCCTAGTTAACCGCTGCCCGATGCCGCTGTCAAGGCCAGTTGGCCAAGGCCGAAAAGCCCTGTCTTATATGCCACATCTCCCTCAAGATCCTGACAGTCAGGATCAATCGCACAGCTGCGCCGGTGGCCCCTGCGAAGCGGTTTCGGCCCACGTCGCAAGGTTATTTGCCGTTGAACCCTCGTCTGAGCGGCCGGTCGTTGGTACGCTCGCCGCGTCGCTGACGCAGGCCAGGGCACGGACTGCCCGCCAATTGCCACGTCATCCAGGTCCCTCCCCCACTGGCGCTCGATGCTCGCCGCGCCTGGGCCACCACAGCTGTGAGGTGTGAATGAGCATGCAGCATCGATGGCTAACCCCCCTGGACCCTTTCAACGCTCGTCCAACGGCCGGCTGCGGCTGGGTCGCTGTGATCGGTCAGGCCCAATCGTGAGCACAGCGCTTGGACCCTTGATGGAACGAGAGATATCCGAACAGGCCGGGGTGCTCGGTGGTCTGGCCGCCCGCTTCGATGAGCTGACCCAGCTCATCCGAGCCGGCAGCCAAGCCCCACGCGGGGTTGCCTTCCTGGCGCGCGGATCCTCCGACCATGCCGCGCTGCTAGGGCGATACGCCGTCGAGCTGCACACCGGCCTGCCGACGTGCCTGCTGGCGCCGAGCCTGATCACCGCCTACGGCAGGCCACCCACCGGCTTCGCCGGCTGGCTGGCCGTCGGGCTCTCCCAATCCGGCCGCACCCCGGAGATCCTTTCGTTGGCTGCCCGGCTGCAGCGAAGCGGGGCCACCGTCGTGAGCATCACGAATGACGACGCCTCCGAGCTCGCAGCCAATGCTGACATCTCGATCACCCTCGCGGCTGGCCCAGAACGGGCGGTGCCGGCGACCAAGACGGTGACCGCCCAAATGCTCGCCGTGCTGGCGGTGGCCGCCGCCCTCACCTCGGATCCGGGCGCGGTCATCAACACCGCTGGCATCGCACCGGCGGTCGAGCAGGTGCTGGCCGATACCGGCGCTGTTGGCGCCCTGGCAGCCGAGCTTGCGCCGTACCGCCGGTTGGCCGTCGTGGCCCGCGGTCTGTGCTACCCGGCCGCCAAGGAGACCGCGTTGAAAGTTCAGGAAACCACCGGGGCGATGGCGCACGGCTTCTCCACTGCCGACTTCCGGCATGGCCCGGTCGCGGTCTGCGGCCCCGACGCGCCGGCGGTGCTGTTCGTCGGCTCTGGCCCGGCTGATCCCGATACCAGCGACTTGGCGAAGTCTCTGACCGAGCGCGGGGCGCGTTCTGTTGTGATCGGCCCTGAATCCGGCCAGCTGCGGTGGCCGGCCGCAGACGGCGCCACCGAGTGCCTGCTCGCCACTATTCGCGGCCAGCAGCTTGCCCTGCAGCTCTGCCGGGCGCTCGGCGTTGATCCCGACGCGCCGGCCGGCCTGAACAAGGTCACTTTGACCCACTGACCAGAACACACGTCGATCCACCGCCGCTGGGCTGGATGGCCGCAGTGCGGGCTGGCTACCCCGACCTGTGCCGGAACGATCCGGCACGCCAACGACAAGGTGCTTTCCATGATCCAGCCGGCTCGTTCGGGCACGAACTGGCTGGTCATCGCCGCGGGAGCGCTCTGCTCAGCTGTCGGCAATTTCGACCTCTACGGCGTCAACATCGTGCTGCCTCAGCTGGGCAAGGACTTTTCCGTCCCGCCCACAGTCAGCCAGTGGGTGGTCCTGGGCTACCTGCTTCCGATCATGGCGCTTGCGGTGCCGATGGGCCGATGGCTTGACACCATCGGCCAACGCTCGGCGATGCTCACGATGTGCGCCGGCTTCGGGGCAGCCAGCCTGGCGGCCGGACTGTCTCCCACGCTTCCCATTCTGCTGATATCACGCGTCATGCAAGGGGTGTTCGGAGCCGCCCTCTTCGTGCTCAACATGGTCATCGCCTACTCAGCGGCCTCGCCACGGCATCAGGAAAGAGCGCTGGCCGCGGTCGCCTCGGCCGGCTCGTTCGGCGCGTTGGGAGGACCGACGCTCGGGGCGTTCGTCGCGGCCCGGTGGGGCTGGCCATGGATCTTCGTCGTCGCCGCACCGGCGATGGGGCTTGTGATGATCGCCCTCGGGCGAGCCATGCCTGCCGACGCGCGAGTGCGGGTTCCCTCGCGAGGCGTGGTGGCCGATGTGATCCTGCTGGGCGCGGCAGCCGCGCTGCTGCTCCTGGCGTTGACCTGGGCTCAGGAGAAGAGCGCGGCATGGCTCGCCCTGATGATCCCTGGACCGCCCATGATCCTGGCGTGGAAGCGGCTCAACCCGCGTGCACCGCTGTTGACGTTGCTGCGCCGGCCCGCGGCGTTAACCGTCCTGCTCGCAATAGGGCTCGGTTCGGCAGCGTCCATCGCACCGCAGTATCTCCTCAGCTTTTTCATGCAAGGCCCGCTGGGTATCTCGGTCACCGGAGCCGGGACCGCGCTGCTACCCATCGCCGTTCTGAGCGCCGCGGGCGCTCAGCTTGCGGCGCCGCTTATCCGCCTACTCGGCGCTGGCCGCGTCGCCGCGGCCGGATTCACGCTGATCGCGGCCGGCATCATCCTCTTGCTCGGGCTCGGCCCGTCATGGAGCACGGCCGACATCGCGGTTCGAGTAGGGGTTATGGGGCTGGGTCAGGGTCTGCTGTCCACCGCGTGCAACCGCGTCCTGTTCGGGCTCTCGCCAGCGAGCCTGCTCGCCTCGGCCGGCTCGACCGCGAGCTTCTTCCGCAACCTCGGTTATGTGACGGGCCCGGCAATCACCACGTCATTGTGGGCCGCCGCCGGATACACCACTGCCGGGATGCGCCTCGCCCTGCTCACTACGTTGCTCTGGTCGGTGGCAGGCGGAGCCGCAGCGGTACATGCGGCTGGCGTTTATACCCGGGGTTCGAGGCGAGGAGGATAGCTCTTCGGCCGCTGTCATCGCCCTTTCCACTCGGTCGTCGCCGGTCGGCAATCGGGCCAACCTGGAGTGCAGCCTCCAGGTCGTGATGCTCATCGGTGCGATCTGTCTCCGATCCAACGAACAAACCCACCTTCAGGAGGACTCAGGTGACAACAATCGGTTTCATCGGGCTGGGTGTGATGGGCGCCCCGATGGCCCGCAACCTGCTCGCCGCCGGCCATGTGGTAACCGCTCACAACCGCAGCCCCGGCAAGGTGGCCGAGTTCGTCGCCGCAGGCGGTCGAGGCGCCGAGACGGTGGCCGAGGCGATGACCGGCGCCGAGATCGTGATCACGATGCTGCCGGATTCGCCCGACGTGACCGCGGTAATGGCCGGGCCGGACGGGGTGATCGCGAACGCGCCGGCCGGAGCGCTCGTGATCGACATGAGCACGATCCGGCCCGACGTCGCGCGCGGACTGGCTGCGCAGGCCACCGCGGCCGGGCTGCGGTTCCTCGACGCACCGGCCAGCGGTGGTGAGGCCGCGGCTGTCGATGGCAACCTGTCCGTGATGGTCGGTGGTGAAACGGCTGACCTGGCTGCCGCTCGGCCGGTGCTCGAGGTCCTCGGCGCCACCATCGTCCATGTCGGTCCGGCCGGTTCGGGCCAGACGGTCAAGGCGGCCAACCAGCTCATCGTGGCCGGCAACCTCGAGCTGCTTGCCGAGGCGCTGACATTTCTCGATGCCCACGGGGTCGACCTCTCCGCCGCGCTGCAGGTGCTCGGCGGCGGGCTGGCCGGCAGTACCGTGCTGCAACGCAAGGGGCCTGCGATGCTGGGCCGCGAGTTCTCCCCCGGGTTCCGGCTTGCCCTGCACCACAAAGATCTTTCGATCTTCACCGACGCGGCTCGGGAGTCGAACGTGGTGGCGCCGCTCGGTGCGCTGGTCGCCAGCCTCGTTGCCTCGATGACGGCGCAAAACCTCGGCCATCTCGATCATTGCGCGCTCCTGCTCCTGGTCGAGCAGCTCTCCGGACGACAACCGGCCGACCACGCGAAGGAGTCCTGATGCAGATCGGACCATACTCCCTGGCCTCGAACCTGTCGCTGATGTTCGGCGAACTGCCTGTCGATCAGAGGTTTGCCGCCGCCGGCGCTGCCGGATTCCGTGAGGTGGAGTGCTGGTGGCCGTTCGCCTCGGCCGCTCCTACCGACACCGAGGTGGACACCCTGCTCAGGGCACTGGACCAGGCCGGGCTCTCGCTGGTCGGCATGAACCTCTTCGCCGGGGACCTGCCCGGGGGCGAGCGTGGGGTGATCTCGGACCCGGCGCGGACCGCTGAGTTCGAGACCAGTCTCGCGGTGGCGGTGCGGGTGGCGGACCGGACCGGATGCGGTGTTTCAACGCCCTCTACGGCGTGCGGCTGGAGCAGTACACCGCCTGCTCAGGCATCGGCGTCGGAATGGTCTCCGTCCGGCGCCAGCGACGGGATGACCGGTCCCGGCGGCCCGGCGTTGTGGGCCCTGAGCGTCCAGCCGTCGCCGCTGTCGCGCAGCTCGGTCCAGTGGCAGTTGGCCAGCGGTCCCAGGATGGACGGCGTCTGGGGCAGCCCGAGCAGCGCCGCGGCCAGGCACATCGAGGTGGCGCCGTGGCTGATCAGCACCGTGAGCTCAACCTCGGGCAGCTCATCGAGCGCCTTGGTCGCCCGGGTGGCGACCTCCTGGCGGCTCTCGCCGCCCCGGCGGGTGACATCCCGCCCGGCCAGCCAGTCGGCGTACTCCTCCGGATAGCGGGCCTGCACCTGGTCACGGGTCAGGCCCTGCCAGTGACCTAGGTGGCGCTCCCGCAACCACGGGTCATAGATCAGCTGCTGGCCGGTCAGGGCGGCGATCTTCTCGGCCGTCTGCTTGGCCCGCAGCAGGTCCGAGGACACCAGCAGCTCCGGGTTCATCGCCGCGATCAGGGCCGCGGCCTCCAGCGCCTGGGCCTGGCCGACGACATCCAGCGGTGGGTCCTCCTGGCCCTGGTACCGGCGCTCGGCATTCCAGGCCGTCCGGCCGTGTCTGAGGATGACCAGCCGGCGCAGCACTACGCCTCGTCCGCCTGGCCCGCTCCGCCGACTCCGGACGGGCTGCCCGCCAACGGCGGCCGGCCGTCGTCGAACTCGATCCGCGGGCAGTCCTTCCAGAGCCGTTCCAGGGAGTAGAAGACCCGTTCCTCGGCGTGCTGGACGTGCACCACGATGTCGGCGTAGTCCAGCAGCACCCACCGGCCGTCCCGCTTGCCCTCGCGGCGTAGCGGCTTGGTGCCGGCCAGCCGCAGCTTCTCCTCCACCGAGTCGACGATCGCCTCGACCTGGCGCTCGTTGCTGCCGGTGACGATCACGAAGACGTCGGTGATGGCCAGCCGGTCGCTGACGTCGATCAGCACGATGTCGGTGGCGAGCTTATCCGCGGCAGCGTGCCCGGCGATGCGGGCGTACTCGATGGCGGTGTCAGTAGCGGTCATGATCGCCCAGAATACCGGGCGATCCGGGTCGCACTTACCTCATGACCGCTCTCCCAGCCGGTGCCGTTCACTCGACCAGCCGGATTACCCCGTAGTCGTAACCCTTTCGCCGGTAAACCACGCTGGGATGCCCGCCGTCGGCATCGGCGAACAGGTAGAAGTCGTGACCCACGAGCTCCATCTCGAACAGCGCCTGGTCGATGGTCATGGGTTTCGCCGGGTGCTCCTTCTCCCGCACCACCCGGCCGGGGCCGTCGGGCAGCTCGCTGTCCTCCGGCGAGGCGTCGGATGCCACCGCGCTCAACGGCTCGGGCTCGATCAGGGCGCCGGTCGCGGCAGCCACCGAGGTGGGCGTGTGTCGGCCGTGGTGCACCCGGCGGCGATCGGCTGCCTGCCGGAACTTGCGTGCCAGCCGCTCGACGGCGAGGTCGAGGGCCTTGTAGAAATCTGCCGCGCAGGCCTCGACCCGCACGACCGGGCCGCGGACTCGGCAGGTTATCTCCACCCGCTGGCAAATCTCGGATTGCCGGGGATTCTTCTCGTGGAGGAGCTCGACATCGGCCCGGATTATCCGGTCGTCGTAACGCTCGACTCTGGCTAGCTTCTCTGCGACATGTTGCCGGTAGTGATCGGGCACCTCGACATTACGGCCCCTCACAACAATGTCCACGCGACCTCCTGCTGCTCGAGACGTTCGCGAGCCGAAACCGGCCGGACGGGCCTTCCCCCGGCGGGCCCGCCACGCCCCAGCTCGCTGACGCCTATTTCGGTAGGTCCTAGGAACGCTAGACCCTCGTCCCGAATCTGCCCAGCCGAAACGTGCCGCCGGCGAGGGCCGGCGCGGCCGGCCTGCCCGGCGCCGGCCGGCGCAGCTTGGTGGCGGCGATCACGGCAGCGCCGCAGACCTGCCAGCCGGCCGCCTGCAGGGCCCGGGATGCCTCGGCAAGGGTGGCTCCGGTGGTGACGATGTCGTCGACGATCAGCACCGGACGGTCGCTGCGTACCGGGATGGCGCGCATCCGATGGGCGAGGTTCGCCGACCGCTGGGCCGGCGACAGCCCGGCCGAATCCCGGCCGCGGCCGAGCAGCCGGAGCGCCGGAAGCACGTCGAGGCCGTTCTGCGGCGCCACCTCGGCGGTCAGCCGCAGCAGATGGTCACCACCGCGCTGGCGGGCGGCCGAGCGGCTGGACGGAACCGGCACCAGGAGCGGCTTGCTGGCCGGCTCGCTACCCTGACGGCGGCCCAGGTCGACCGCGTCGCTGAGGTAGGCCGCCAGTGGCCCGGCCAGCGCTCGCTGGCCGCGCTCCTTGAACGCGAGCAGGGCGCTGCGCAGCGCGCCGCCGTATTCGCCGGCGGCCACGACCGTTAGCAGCGACGGCAGCGCTACCCGCTCGGGGTCTGAGGCGGGCTGGCAGCCCAGGCACCACAACAGCCCGCCCCGACCGCACCACACGCACCGGGACGGCAGCACCAACTCCACCAAGTCCGGCAATACCCTCATAGTTCTGAGCTTGCCGTATGAGTGGCTGCCGGGGCGTGGGCCATCCAAACATGTGGATAACCGAGGGTGTATCAACAACCCGCGGCTGGGCACTGGAGCTAGCGCGCGTAGACCGGATTGGTGCCCTCGGTCGGGGTGTTGCCCGGGAACGAGGTCCACCGGGTCCCATCCAAGGTCCACATCGAATCGCTGGCCGAGACCAGCGCCGACTGCTCGGACGCGGCGGCGATCGAGGTCGGCGCACCCGGCAGCCCGCTGTTGGGCAGCGGCCCGAGCGCCGAGCCGTCGGACATGACCTCCCAGACCCGGGTCTCGTCATTCGGGGCCCGCGCCACCATGAGCAGCTTGGTGGCATCGGCCCAGGCCACGTCGTTGACCACCAGCCGGGCCGGCGTCAGCGGCTCGAACGCGTCGATCCGGACATCGCTTGCGGAGGTGACCACCGAACCCATCCAGGCGGTCGTGGTCCCGTCCGCCGCTCGCAACACCGCGGCCAGCCGTACCCCGTCCGAGCTGAACCGCAGCGCCAGCACCTGCCCGGGCGGCAGCCCACCGACCGGCGAGGTGATCGAGACCGGCTGCGGAACGCCGTCGCGGCGGATCCGGAAGATCGCCCCCTTGGTGCCGACGCCGATCCAGACGTCGTCGGCGTGCGGCCGCCACTCCGGACGGCTCAGCGCGCCGGCGGGCAGCGCCACTGCCGACAGCTTGGTGGTGGAGCCCATCTCCAGGCTGTTGCCGGTCACCGCGGCGACCTGCAGGTCCCCCGCCGCATTGCGGCGCAGCGCCACCGACGTCAGATGGTGACCGGCTTGCCCGAGCAGGCCCGGGGCCGGCTTGTTGTCGATGCCGTCGATGACCGCCCCGTCGCGCAGGAAATAGGGCTGGACACCCGGTGCGACGCTGTCCGGGCCCACCGAGGAGAACGTCACCGACGCGAAGACCGGGCCGCGCGCGAGCGGGATGACCACCGGACGCCCGGAGTCGGTCAGCCTGAACTGGGTGCCGGGCAGGTACCTGATCTGGCCCAGGGTGTAGGCAAGCTGGGCAGCCAGCTGGTTGCGGGCGTCGCCGTCCAGCTGGCCGCTGCCGGGCATCTCCACCACGATCGGGTCGCTGTCGACGACTGTGGGCCGGCCGACCGGGTCGGGCGCCTCGTTGACCACCGCCTGGGCAAGCTCCGGGCGCGGACCGGCCAGCAGCGCCCCGAGCAGCCAGGTCGCCAGCGCCTGGCCGTTCAGCGCGCAGTAGCGCAGGTCCGGCACCAGGGTGGTCTCGGCCGAGTCGAAGAAGTACAGCCTGCGGGGCAGGTAGGACTGCTCGAAGGCCGGCTGGCTGATCAGCACCCCGGCCTGCAGCTGGTCGATCCGCCACTGCCCCTCGGCCCGGACCAGGTTGAAGGTGAACTTCTCCTGGTCCCCGACGCCAGTGCCCTTCAGCGACGGGCTGAACACGCCGGTGGCGTCCAACTGGCCGACCCGGTGCCCGGACACCTCGACCGTGGCCCCCCGGACGGTGATGGTCGGCACACCGACGGTGGTCTCGTCGACCACCGTCACGGTGCCGTCCTGCCACTTGCGGGCCGCGGCCGTGGTCAGGAACTGCCGGGCCTGCGAGTGGCCGGCATCGGCCGCCACACCTGCCGAGAGAAAGCCGATGACGATGTTGCGCGGATCAGCGCCGGCCTTCGGGCTGATGTTGGGGTGGGACACCTCCGGCCCGCCCCGGTCGACGGTGCGCACCACCAGCGGCGCGGAATCGGACGGCACCCCGGTGCAGCCGGCCAGCGGGATCAGCACGGCCACCAGCAGCACGACCCACCGGCTGAGGGAGCATCGCAGCGAGGAACGAGCGAGGAGCGGACCGACGTGGCAGCACCGGCTGAGGGAGCATCGCAGCGAGGAACGAGCGAGGAGCGGACCGACGTGGCAGCACCGGCTGAGGGAGCATCGCAGCGAGGAACGAGCGAGGAGCGGACCGACGTAGTCATGCCGCGTCATGCCAGCACCTCGGGCGGTTCCAGCGGCAGCGGCGAGCTGTCCAGCGGCCCACCGGCCACCCGGGGCAGGGTCATCCGGAACACCGCGCCACGACCGCGCGCACCCCAGGCCTGCAGCCAGCCGTGGTGCAGCCGGACGTCCTCCAGGCTGATCGCCAGGCCCAGCCCGGTACCGCCGGTCAGCCGGCTGCGCGAGGGATCGCCGCGCCAGAACCGGTTGAAGACCAGGGCAGCCTCACCGGGCCGCAGGCCGACGCCCTCGTCGCGCACCGTCACCGCCACCGCCGCCTCGTCCGCCGCGACCCGGACGGTCACCGGCCGGCCTTCGGCGTGATCCAGGGCGTTGCCGAGCAGGTTGCGCAGCACCCGCTCGACCCGCCGGGCGTCCACCTCGGCGAGCACCGGCCGGTCCCCCAGCTCGGCCCGCAGCTCCACCCCGTGCCGGGCGGCGAGCGAGCCGGCGGCGGCCACCGCCCGCTCCGCGATGCCGCGGATGTCCACCTGCTCGGTCTCCAGGTGCGCCGCGCCCGCGTCGTAGCGCGAGATCTCCAGCAGGTCGGCCAGCAGGCTCTCGAACCGGTCCAGCTCGTTGGTCAGCAACTCCACGGAGCGGGCCAGCGCCGGCGTGAAGTCCTCCCGGCTGCCGTAGAGCAGCTCGGCGGCCATCCGGATGGTGGTCAGCGGCGTGCGCAGCTCGTGGGAGACGTCGGAGGTGAACCGCTGCTGCAGCCGGGACAGGTTCTCCAGCCGCCGGATCTGCTGCTGCAGGCTGTTGGCCATGTTGTTGAACGACTCGCCGAGCAGCGCGATGTCGTCCTCTCCGGACACGGTGATCCGCTCGGATAGCGCGCCGCCGGCAAGCCGCCCGGCGGTCTGCGCGGCCACCCGGACCGGCCGGACGACCTGGCGGGTGACCAGCGCCGCGATCGCGGCCACCAGCAGCACCAGGGCGAGCCCGGCGATCAGGACGGTGCGCTGCACCAGCCCCAGGGTCTTCTGCTCAGCGGTCAGCGGGAACAGGTAGTACAGCTCGAACGCGCCGGCCTGGGTGGTCAGCGGTTGGCCGACGATCAGGCCAGGAGCCTCGCCGGACTGCCCGGGCACCCGGACCGGGGCGTACTGCACCGCCATCGTCCCCCGGTCGACCTGCCGGCGCAGCTCGTCCGGGATCAGCTGGCTGACCCCCAGCTGCCGGTTGACGGCCTGGTCGGTGGAGCGGACGACCTTGGTGAACAGCGAGCCGCTGAGGGGGCCGGTGGACGGGGTGGGGTCGGAGGTGATCTGGTCGACGGCCTGCCGGATGCCGCTGAGGTCACCGGGGGTGAGCCCCTCGAACTGCGCGGTGGCCGACTCCAAGCCGAGCGAGGCCTGGCTGATCGAGGCATCGCGCTTGGCCTTCAGCACGCCCTTGCCGATCTGGTCCACCAGGAACACCCCGATCAGCAACACGATCAGGCCGGTGACGATGGTGGTGGTGGTCGCCACCCGCAGTTGCAGCGAGCGGCGCCAGCTGGCCGACAGCTGCAGCAGGGCGGGACGGGACCGGTGGATCAGCCAGTTCGTGGCGCCCTGCAGGTGGTGGCCCAGCCGGGCCGGCAGGGCCTCGAGCCCGCTCTGGATCGAGCCACGCGCGACTGGGTTCACGGCGGCCCGGCTTTGTACCCGACTCCGCGGACGGTCAGCACCACCTCGGGACGCTCGGGGTCGCGCTCGACCTTGGAGCGCAGCCGCTGCACGTGCACGTTCACCAGCCGGGTGTCGGCGGCATGCCGGTAACCCCAGACCTGCTCCAGCAGCACCTCGCGGGTGAAGACCTGCCGGGGCTTGCGGGCCAGCGCCACCAGCAGGTCGAACTCCAGCGGGGTCAGCGAGATCTGCGCCCCGTCCCGGACCACCTGGTGGGCCTGGACGTCGATGCTGACCGCCGAATCCGGCGGCCCGATCAGCAGCGTCTCACCACCGGCCTCGTCGTAGCGGCGCAGCCGGGCCCGCATCCGGGCGGTGAGCTCCTTCGGCTTGAACGGCTTGACCACGTAGTCGTCGGCGCCGGACTCCAGGCCCAGCACGATGTCGACGGTGTCCGTCTTGGCGGTGAGCATGATGATCGGGGTGCCCGACTCGGCGCGAATCGCCCGGCAGACGTCGATCCCGCTCATCCCGGGCAGCATCAGGTCCAGCAGCACGATGTCGGGCTTGACCTCGCGAAAGGCAGACAGGGCCCGGGAGCCGTCAGGCACGAACGCGGGCTCGAACCCTTCCGAGCGCAACACGATGCCGAGCATCTCGGCCAGGGAGGAGTCGTCGTCGACTACCAGAACGCGGGGCTTCATGGTCCTATCGTGGCACCTCGACTGCTGAACCGCTGGCAGGACGCCCCACGGTCGGAGCCGGTCTAATTTTAGCGCCGCAATCACAGGTTGGTGCTGGCGACGAACACCTGGCCGGTTCCCGAGACGGCGCAGGCAGGCTCTCCCGGCGCCACGTAGACCGAGTGCCAGCGCGGGACCGTCCGGCGTTCCGGCCCGCAGGCCAGGCTCGCCTCGCCGTCGCCGCTGAGCACCAGATGCGGGCCGTCGGGCGGCAACCGCACCTGGCCGGCCGCCGGGTCCAGCACCGACAGCCGGAAGTCGGGCACCGGCACCTCGAACACCAGGTGGCCCTCGCCCGGCCGGCTCGGCTGCCAGCGCGGGTCGGCGACGCTGGTGAAGTCGGCCACCCGCAGCAACTCCGGGATGTCGATCCGCTTGGGCGTCAGGCCGCAGCGCAGCACGTTGTCGCTGTTGGCCAGGATCTCGATGCAGGTGCCTCGCAGGTAGGCGTGCACGTTGCCGGCGCCCAGGTAGATCGCCTCACCCGGGGCCAGCCGGACGTAGTTGAGCAGCAGCGCCAGCACCGCGCCGATGTCGCCGGGGAAGTCCGCCGCGGCCAGCGCCGAAGCCCGCGCCGCGCCCGCCCACCGGCTGTCGTTGCCAGCCAGCCGGCGGCAGCCGGCCACCGTCGCCTCCACCAGCCGGTCGCGGGCCGCGCCGGTCAGGCTCAGCAGCGTGGTGAACGTCGCCCGCAGGCCGTCCTCGCCGGCCAGCATTGGCAGGTAACCGGCGAGCTCCGGCACTCCGAGGCAGTCCAGCAACTCCAGGGTGGCCGGCACCGGGCGGAATCCGCAGAAGGCGTCGAACTGGGTCAGGGCGTAGGCCAGCTCGGGTTTGTGGTTGGCGTCGCAGTAGTTGCGCCCGGCCGTCCCGCGGGGCACGCCGCTGGCCTCCTCGGCGGCGAACCCGGCCTCGGCCTGGGCCCGGCTCGGGTGCGCCTGCAGTGACAGGGCGCGGTCGGCGGCCAGCACTTTCATCAGGAACGGCAGCCGCGGGCCGAAGGCCGCCAGGCTCGCCTCGCCCAGCCAGCGCTGGGGAGACCGGCCGATCAGCTCGTCCAGGCCCGGCCGGTCCGGATGCTCCGACCATCGCGACGGCTCGTCGGGATGCGCGCCCATCCACAGTTCGGCGGCCGGCCGACCGGTGGGCGCGATGCCCAGCAACTCAGGGATCGCCTCGGTCGAGCCCCAGGCGTACTCGCGGATCGCGTTGTCCAGCGCGATCAGTCGCGGGCTGCGCGGCGCAGAGGTCATCCGGCGGCGCCGTCACGGAGCTCGGGGTGGTAGACGTCGGGCTCCAGGTAGATCACCCGGGCGGCCGGCTCCGCGCTGCGGATCCGGGCCTCGGCGGCGTTGATGGCGGTGGCGACATCGGCCAGCGAGCTGTCCGGCGCCATCGACACCTTGGCCGCGACCAGCACCTCGTCCGGACCAAGATGCATGGTCCGGTGGTGGATCACCCTGGTGATGCCGCTGGTCGAATCGCCGACCAGCGCCTGCTCGATCCGCGACACCGCCGCGGGGCTCGCCGCCTCGCCGAGCAGCAGGCTCTTGGTTTCGATGATCAGGATGATCGCCACCGCGATCAGCAGCACGCCGATCGCGGCGGTGCCGATGCCGTCCCAGACCGGCTCGTCCAGCACCGTGCTCAGCCCGACGCCCAACAGCGCCAGGGTCAGCCCGACCAGCGCCGCGAAGTCCTCCAGCAGGACGACCGGAAGCTCGGGCACCTTGGCCCGGCGGATGAACTCCGGCCAGCTGGAGTCGCCCTTGGGGCCGCGGGACTCGCGGACGGCGGTGCGGAAGGACAGCGACTCCAGGATGATCGCCGCCACCAGCACCCCGATCGCGATCTGCGGCGAGTCGATGTGGTGCGGGTCGGTGATCTTGTGGATGCCCTCGTAGAGGGCGAACAGGCCACCGACCGTGAACAGCACCAGCGCCACCAGGAACCCGTAGACGTAGCGGTCGCGGCCGAACCCGAACGGGTGCTCGGCAGTGGCCCGCCGCCTGGACTGCCGGCCGCCGAGCAGCAGCAGGCCCTGATTGCCCGAGTCGGCCAGCGAGTGCACCGACTCGGCCAGCATCGACGAGGACCCGGTCAGCAGGAACGCGAGAAACTTGATCACGGCGATGCCGACGTTGGCCAGCAGCGCGGCCAGCACCGCCTTGCTGCCGCTGTGGGCGCTCATGCCCGCGCCCCGCAGCTAGCGCGCGGGCCGCTGGCTCGGCAGCTCGCGACTCGGCGGTGGGCGATGCCGCGGTGGGCGGCGCGGCAGTGGGCGGCGCGGCGGTTCAATGAGGCAGCTCCCCTAGTCTCGGCGCGGACGGATCGATACCTCGGGCCAGGGCCAGATAGGTCGCGGCGAAGTCGCCGGTGGCCGAGGCGGCGGCGAACCGGACGAGCGGCGGCGCGTCCGGCACCAGGATCCGGGAGCTGCCGATGCCGCGGCTGGCGGCCAGGCCGGCAAGCGCCGATCCGGCGCGCCGGCCGGCGTCGTCGCCGAGGCTGTCCCACTGGGCGTCCTCCGGCTCCCCGTACCGGTCGTCGTCGCCGATCAGCACCAGTCGCGGCCGCACCCGGGGCTCGGACACCCGGTCGGCGAAGAAGTCGGCCTCGGTGGACGCGAACTCCAGCAGCGACCCGATCCGGGCCACGTCGTCGGGCAGGGCCGCGGCCATCGCGGTGGAGCCCCCGATCAGCTGGACCGCCCCGGCGATCCGCCGGGCCGCCACGGTGGCGCCCCGGCCGATGCCGGCGATCACCGGCACCGACTCGGCCAGCTCGGCGGCCAGCAGCTTCGCGGGCCCGGTGTAGGCGGAGGAGTCCGGCCGGTCGGTCTCGGCGACCCAGTCCAGGCTGTCGGCGACGGCGGCCAGCAGGTGGGCGGTCGAGGCCAGGCCCAGCGCGTCGAGCACCTGCAGGGCCGGCGTGGCCAGCGCCCACCAGGCCGCCCGCGGCGGGACCGTGCCGAGGTAGCTGACGTCGGCGACCGGATGCCGGCCTGCCGCGGCGGCCACCGGGGACCTGACCGGGGCGGCCACCGCCACCACCATGCCGCGTCGGTCGGCCTGGGCGACCAGCTCGGCCAGCCGGGGATGCCGGCCGTCGGCCGAGACCGCCACCAGCGCGTCGGCAGCGCCGGCCCAGCGGGGCAGGATCGGGTCACGCCAGTCGATCACCGGCGCCTCGGCCGAGGCCAGCGCTGCCAGCAGGCTGGACAGGTACGGGGCCGCGGCGTCCGGGGCCACCAGCACGGCACGGGGCGGCGTCGAGCCGCGCAGCCGGTCCACCCCGAACTCCTCGGCGGTCTCGATGCCACGGCGCACCTGGGCGCCGGCGCCGGCCAGCGCCCGGAGCAGGCCGCCGCGGTCGGACTGGATCAGCGCCTGGGGGTCGTCCAGCAGCTCGTGCTGAAAGGAGCTCACCCGGTGGTCCCGGGTCGATCGCCGGCCGGCTGGCCGCCGGGCGGGGCCGCCTCGGCCGCGGGATTGCCGAGGCCTCGCGGGCCAGGCGTGGCCTCGTCGGCGAGCAGCACCGGGATGCCGTCGGAGATCGGGAACCGGCTCAGGCAGGACGTGCAGACCAGCTGCTCGCCGGCGCTGGTGGTTTCCAGCCGCAACGGGGCGTGGTCGGCGCTGGGGCAGGCCAGGATCGAGAGCAGGTCAGCCGAAATAGACACGTGGGGATCTCCTAGGACCGGATCACGGCCAGCGCCTCGTCGCGAACTGCGGCCAGCGCGGCACTGGTAGGGGCTTCGACGTTGAGCCGAAGCAGGGGTTCGGTGTTCGAGGCCCGGACGTTGAGCCAGGACCCGTCGACCAGCTCGAGGGTGAGGCCGTCCAGGGTGTCGGTGGCCGACGTCCGGTCGGCGAAGCGCTCGCGCACCGCGGCCATCCGGGCGGCCTGGTCGATGACCTTGGAATTGATCTCGCCCGAGGCGTGGTAGCGCTGGTAGCCGGCGGTCAGCTCGGCCAGCGTGCCGTCCTGCTCCCCCAGGGCGGCCAGCACATGCATTGCCGCGAGCATCCCGGTGTCCGCGCGCCAGAAGTCGCGGAAGTAGTAGTGCGCGGAGTGCTCACCGCCGAACACGGCGTCGGTGACGGCCATCTCCGCCTTGATGTAGGAGTGCCCGACCCTGGTGCGGATCGGCCGGCCGCCGTGCGCGGCGATGATCTCGGGCACCGCCTTGGAGGTGATCAGGTTGTGGATGACCGCCGAGCCAGGCGCCTTGGCCAGCTCGCGGACCGCGACCAGCGCGGTGATCGCGCTGGGCGAGATCGGCTTTCCGCCGGCGTCGACGACGAAGCACCGGTCGGCGTCGCCGTCGAAGGCCAGCCCGAGATCGGCGCCGACCTCGACCACCCGGCGCTGCAGGTCGACCAGGTTGGCCGGTTCCAGCGGGTTGGCCTCGTGGGTGGGAAAGCTGCCGTCGAGCTCGAAGTAGAGCGGCACGATCTCCAGCGGCAACGGCGCCAGCTCGGCGTCGCCCAGCACCGCCGGCACGGTGTAGCCGCCCATTCCGTTGCCGGCGTCGACCACCACCTTCAGCGGCCGCGACCCGGACAGGTCCACCAGGCCACGCAGGTACCGGGCGTAGTCGGCCAGCAGGCGCCTGCTGCTGACGGTTCCCCGCTCGGCCACCGGAGCGGGCAGGCCACCCTCGGGGTAGCCCTGGGCGGTGTCGCGGATCTGGGTCAGCCCGGACTCCTGCCCGACCGGTTGGGCGCCTTGCAGGCAGAGCTTGATCCCGTTGTAGCGGGCCGGGTTGTGGCTGGCGGTGAACATCGCCCCGGCCAGCCGCAGCTGCCCGCTGGCGTAGTACAGCAGGTCGGTCGAGGCCAGGCCGATGTCGATGACATCCGCGCCCCGGCTGGTGGCTCCGTCGGCGAACGCGGCCAGCAGCTCGGGGCCGGATTCGCGCATGTCGTGGCCAGCAGCCAGCGCCCGGGCCCCGGTCACGGTCACGAAGGCGGCGCCCAGCGCGCGGGCGACCTCGGGGTTCAGCTGTTCCGGAACGATGCCGCGGACGTCGTAGGCCTTCACGATGTCGGAAAGGTTGATCACCTTGCAGACGCCTCTCCTGGAGGTGGTCGAAGCTGAGCAGCGGCTTGCTCAGGAGTCGCGGGGCGGCGGCTCACCGCTCCGTCGCAGGTCGTGACCTGTCAGCCTAGGCGAGTCGGCCGGACAACCGCAGGCCGGTCGCACCACCGCGGGCCGGTCGCCGAGCGCGCTCTGGCCGTGGCCAGCCGCGGGACGGCGGATCAGACCGGCGGCGGCACCACGCGCAGGTGGCCGCGCCGGCCGGTCTGGCCGGTGTCGTCGGCGCCAGGGGCCGGGCGGGGAACCTCGACCCGCGCCGCCTCCCGGACCGCGTCGGCGAGCGCCTCGAGGTCATCGGCATGCGGGATCGGCGACGGGAACTCACCGACGTGCCGGACCACCTCCCAGCCCCGGGGCACCGTCAGCCGGACCGCATGCTCTTCGCACAGGTCGTAGGAGTGCGGCTCGGCGAACGCGGCCAGCGGGCCGACCACGGCCATCGAGTCCGAATAGATGTAGGTCAGCGTCGCCACGGCAGACTGACTACAGCCTGTGCGGGTACAGCGACGGACATGCCTCACAACGGGCGACACTAGCGCTCGGCCGGGACTTTGGCGGTGAGCGCGCCGTTCGCGG
>Ga0326721_10000244_pt1 | contig 18212 bp, 20 predicted proteins | sample SGPome_FD_203951 | JGI IMG/M metagenome (GOLD analysis project Ga0326721, IMG submission 203951) | Soil microbial communities from Southern Great Plains, Lamont, Oklahoma, United States - SGP_1_2016 | ecosystem: Engineered > Artificial ecosystem > Soil microcosm > Unclassified | place: USA...
AGCTCGTTGGCCAGCTGGGCGGCCAGCGTCTTGTTGGGGGCCATGATCAGCGCCGGCCGCTGCAGCCGCTCGATCAGCCAGGCGGTGGTGGCGGACTTGCCGGTGCCGGTGGCCCCGAGCAGCACCACGTCCCGCTCGCCGGCCCGAAGGCGCTTCTCCAGCTCGGCTATCGCGGTGGGCTGGTCGCCCGACGGCGTGAATTCGCTGATGACCTCGAACTTGCCGCTCGAGGGGACGATGTCGCTGGCTACCCGCATGCCTCCAGAGTACGAGCAGCCTCCGACAACCTCACGTCCTCGACCGGCTACCGATCCGCTGCCGGCGCCCGGCCCGCCTGAGCCAGCGCGCCGCCGCTGTACCGGTCGTCGTGGGTGACCTCACGGCCCAGCCACGGCGGCAGCCTGGCCAGCGCGAATTCTTGTCGCCCTGCCAGCCCGGTTTCGGCGAGTTCGATCTCGGCCAGGACCAGGCCGCGCAGCGGGCCGCTGAACTCATCGACGGCGAACCTGGCCGTGCCGTGCGGCGCCAGCCAGCGGGTCTTCTCCAGCACCGCGGCGGGCAGCACCGCCAGCCGCTGGTACTCCTCAGCGGTCAGGTACAGGTTCGTGACCCGCACGTCGAACGGGTCGCCGGCGTCGGCCCTGACCTTCTGCCCGAGCTTGTACGCCACCGCGGTGGCGTCCTCGACCCGGCGCAGGCGCAGGGTGGTGCCGATGAGGTATCGATCCGAAATCCGGCGCGGCTGACCGGCGTCCGCGGGCACGGACGTGACGAGCCAGCGGCGCTCACGCTCGCTGCAGGCGTACTTTCCCTGACCGGGCTGACGGCCGACGCTCACGGCCGACGCCACCCGGGGCGGGGTATCCATCCGGCTGCCGGGTCGCACGTCAGAAGGGTGGCTGCAGCCGGGCCCGGGCGGCGTCGATGTCGAAGTCCGCCTTCGGGTAGCTGAGTTTCATGCCCAGCAACGCGTCGCACAGCAGCTGGCTCACCGCCCAGTTGCGATACCACTTGGTGTCACTGGGGACGATGTACCAGGGCGCCGACTCGGTCGACGTGGCGGCGATCGCGGCGGCGTAGGCGGACTGGTAGTCCGACCAGTAGGCCCGTTCGTCCAGGTCGGCCGGGTTGAACTTCCAGACCTTGGTCCGATCGTCGAGCCGGGCCAGCAGCCGCTTGCGCTGCTCGCCGTAGCTGATGTGCAGGAAGCACTTGATCAGGACGGTTCCGGACTCCACCAGCTGGCGTTCGAAGGCATTGATATCGGCGATCCGCTCGGCCCACGCGGCATCGTCGATGCTCTGGTGTACCCGGCAGACCAGCACGTCCTCGTAGTGCGAGCGGTTGAAGACGCCGATCATGCCGGCAGGTGGCAGCGCCCGGCGGATCCGCCACAGGAAGTGGTGCGCGGCCTCCTCGGCGGTCGGCTTCTTGAACGAGGTGATGCGGACCCCGGCGGGGCCGACCTGCCCGACCACGTGGCTGACCACGCCGTCCTTGCCTGAGGTGTCAGTGCCCTGCAGCACCAGCAGCACCCGGCGGGGGTCCCCGCTCGCCCCGCCGGCGTAGAGCATCTCCTGCTGGTCGGCCAGCGCCTTACCGGTCCTGGCCAGCGCCTTCTGCGCCTTGGCCTTGGACGTGGGCGCCAGCGGTCTGCTGGCAGCGTCGTAGCCGAGCAGCGTGATCGGCCCCTCGGCGACCCGCAAGGCCGCGCGCAACGAGTCGGCCTGGGCTGCTGGCTCTGGCGTCATCTGGTCACCTTACCGGCGGGCTGGCTCCAGCCGGCGGGCGATCAGCTGCCGATCCCGACCAGGGTGACCGTCATGCTGGCGCCGCTGGCGACCCGGTAGGTCAACTCGTCCCCCGGCCGGGCGCCGATCAGCACGGCGCCCAGCGGGCTGGTCGGGGTGATCACCTCGACGCCGGGGCCGGCCTGCTCGACCAGGCCGATCAGGAACTGCTGGTCCTCGTCGTCATCGGAGAACCGGAGGGTCACCAGGCTGCCGATCTCGGCTACCTGCGCGGCCGGGGCCTCGGCGATCGGGGCCTGCAGCTGAACCTGCAACGCCGCGATCCTGGCGTCGAGCTCACCCAGCCGGATCAAGGCCTCGACGTTGCCCGCGTGATCGGCAGCGTCGCCGGAGCCACCGGGCGGGATGCTCTCGATCGCGGTCTGCTCGCGCTGCGCCTGGAGATCCTCCAGCCGGGCCAGCAGGGCAGCGTGGGCTGACGGTGAGAGGGAGGGCACGATCATCGTCATGGAGGTTCCTTATGTCGGATTAGAGCTATTGATCGGAATGACTGCCTGAATCTTTAGCAACTCCGCTGAGCCGAAAAACGTTCCTGACTGTGAGCAGCAATGTAGAAGGGGCGGCTCAGAGCCCCTCGGCTGCGGTACGGGCCAGCGCCACCAGCCGCGACAGCGCCCGCCGCTGCTTCATCCCGTTGTGCTGAGATAGCAGCCATGCGCGTACTGCTCCCGGCGTCCCCGGCCGGCTCAGTCGACCCTGCCGGCTCGGCTGCTGATCGTGCCGTCGACCTGCACGGCCACTATGGCGAGGGCTGGCTGCCTGCGGGCGGCGTCCGGGTCAACTTCGTAGCCAGCGTCGATGGCGCGGCCACTGCGACGGGGCTGTCCCGCGGCCTGCAGACCCCCGGTGACAACGCGGTGTTCGCGGCGTTGCGCGACCTGGCCGATGTCATCCTGGTCGGCGCCGCGACGGCCGCCGCCGAGGGTTACCGCCCGAGCAACCCGTCGGCGGCCCGACGGGCCATCCGGGAGCGGCTCGGGCTGGCCCCGGCGCCGGCGATCGCGGTGATGACCTCGAGCTTGCGGCTGGACCTGTCAGCCGAGCTGTTCGCCGCGGCCGCCCATGCCCCGACGCTGGTGATCACCGGCTCGGCGGCGCCGATCGGGTCCCGCAACGACATCATCGACCTGGCCGGCACCGACACGAAGCTGCAACTGGTCGAGGCGCCGTCCGGCCCGGACGGCGGGGTGGACTTCGCCGCCGCGATCGCCGCGCTGCGCGAGCTCGGCTACCAGCGGATCCTCTGCGAGGGCGGGCCCCGGCTGTTCTCGGCGGGCGTGGCCAGCGGCGCGGTCGACGAGCTGTGCCTGACCGTGTCGCCGATGCTCATCGGCCCGGCCGGCCCCCGGATCGTGACCGGCGAGCAGTGGCCGGCCGGATTCGCGCCCCGGCTGGAGCTGACCGGCCTGCTCGCCGAGGACAACGCGCTGTTCTGCCGCTACCTGATCGCCCGCTGACGCGGCGGGGAGGTGACAATGTGGCGATGAAGCTGCCCGTCCTGCCGCCCGTCTCCCCCATGCTCGCCAAGTCGGTGGCCGCGATCCCGCCGGGCGCGTCCTACGAGCCGAAATGGGACGGATTCCGCTCGATCATCTTCCGCGACGGCGCCGAGGTGGAGTTCGGCAGCCGCAACGAGCGGCCGATGACCCGGTACTTCCCGGAGCTGATCGAGGCGGTCACCGCCCAGCTCCCCGAGCGCTGCGTGATCGACGGTGAGATCGTGATCGCCACCGGCAACGGGCTCGATTTCGATGCGCTGCAACAACGCATCCACCCCGCCGAATCGCGGGTGCGGCTGCTCAGCAAGCAGACGCCGGCATCGTTCATCGCCTTCGACCTGCTCGCGCTGGGTGATCAGGACTACACCGGGCGGCCGTTCACCGAGCGGAGGGCGGCGCTGGAGGGGGCGCTCGCCGGCGTCACGGCTCCGATCCATCTGACGCCGGTGACGACCGACCTGGAGGTGGCGCAGCGCTGGTTCAGCGAGTTCGAAGGGGCCGGCCTCGACGGCGTCATCGCCAAACCGCCGGCGGGCCGCTACGAACCCGACAAGCGGGTGATGTTCAAGATCAAGCACGAGCGCACCGCCGACTGCGTGGTCGCCGGTTACCGGGTGCACAAGAGCGGCCCGGACGTGGTCGGCTCCCTGATGCTCGGCCTCTACAACGATGCGGGCGTGCTCAACTCGGTCGGCGTGATCGGAGCGTTCCCGATGCAACGGCGCCGCGAGCTGTTCCACGAGCTGCAACCGCTGGTGACCAGCTTCGACGAGCACCCGTGGAACTGGGCGGCGCACGAGGCCGGCGAGCGAACCCCGCGCAAGGGTGAGACCTCGCGCTGGAACGCCGGTAAGGACCTGTCCTTCGTGCCGCTGCGCCCGGAACGGGTGGTCGAGGTGCGCTATGAGCACATGGAAGGCGTTCGGTTCCGGCACACCGCCCAGTTCAACCGGTGGCGGCCGGACCGCACCCCGCGATCGTGCACCTACGAGCAGCTCGAGCAGCCGGTGACGTTCAGGCTGAGCGACATCGTTGCCGGGCTGGGCGAACCGAGCTGATCCCTGTACGGACCGCTCACGCTTCGCCCGCACAGTGGCCCGGCATCCGGCCAGGTGAGCCAGTGTTAAATAGCGAGCACATACATTGCTACTAGGTACTAAGTGGCGTTTATACCTTGCCCTGATTAGGTAATGGATGTACCTTTTGAGCTAAGTCCTTCCGGAGTGCTTCTTACACCCACATCGCTCAGCCGCGTTCGCGGCGAGAGGGATGACTACTCCCTGGAGGTCCTAATGTGGAAACGAATTGCCATGGTAGGCACGACGGTGGGCGCAGTGGTCGTGGCAGGGCTGGCAGTCGCCGCCCCTGCAAGCGCCAGCAGCTACGTCACCATCAACACGAACGGAACGGCTGCCGGCAGGGGTTACTTCGACAGCAATGGCGAGCACTTCACCGCGTGCGACCTCAAGACCGACGGATATGGCGTGCAGATCGACTGGTATGTCGTGAGTAACCCGTCCAACAGCGGGTCGGTGCGCGACGGCACCGGCAACGACGGCGTGTGCGTGGACCAGAACGCCAGCATCGCTGAGGGCAAGGCCGTTGACTACCGGGTCTGCCTGACCGACAGCGGTTCGGAGATCGCTTGCACCGCCTACGTGCGCGACACCGCGTGACGGTCGGTCGCACGCGACGGGTGGCAACATCGCCCATCTGACTGGACGGCGCCGGCCCGGTTGACTGCAGGCACCGGGACCGGCGCCGTTCCAGGCCCGGGCAACGCCGCACCTAGCCGTGCCGCTCGGATAGCCTCAACGGGTGCCAGCGACCCGCCGTTCCACCCGCCTGTCAGCCCTCGTAGCGGGTGTGGCGCTGCTCGCCAGCGCGGCCTGCACGTCGACCAAGCGGCCCGTCACGCCGGCGGTCACCTCTAGCTCCGCGGCCAGCGTCTCGGCCTCGGCCAGCTCCTCAGCGAGCGAACCGGCCGCCCACCTCGACTTTTCCGACTGCAGCCAGCAGTTCCGGGCCGCGATCACGTCGGCCAGGGCCAAGTCCATGCAGTTCAGCTGCGGCAAGCTCGCCGTTCCGCTGGACTATGACGAGCCGGGCGGCGACACTGCCGACATCTTCGTGGTCCGGGTCCGCAGCACCCACCAGAGCCAGCGAATCGGCTCGCTGCTGGTGAACCCCGGCGGCCCGGGCGGCTCGGGGGTGAACCTGGCGGCCGGCCTGGTCGGCGCGCTGAGCGACACGGTGTTCGACCACTTCGACCTGGTGGGTTTCGACCCCCGCGGCGTCGGGCTGTCCGAGCCGGTGCAGTGCATCAGCGACCAGCAGAAGGACCGGCTGGCCGCCGCGAACCCCGACGTCCGGACCGCGGCAGGCCGGGCGCAGGCGCGGACGGCCTCCGACGCGGTTGTCAAGGCCTGCGTCGCCAAGTACGGGTCTGCGCTGGGCCACTTCAACACCGAAGAGACCGCCCATGACATGGAGCTGATCCGGCAGGCGGTCGGCGACCCGAAGCTGAACTACCTCGGCTTCTCCTACGGCACCCGGCTCGGCGCCGCCTACGCCCACCAGTTCCCGACCCACATCCGGACGGCGGTGCTGGACGGGGCGGTGGACCCGGTCGCCGACGAGCTGACCGTCGACGAGCGGCAGGCCAAGGCCTTCGAGGACGCCTTCGACCAGTTCGCCGCCGACTGCGCCACGCGGCCGGCCTGCGCGGCGCTGGGCAATCCCCGCGCCGCGGTGCTGTCGCTGATGAACGCCGCCGACCGGGCGCCGATCCCGGCCGGCAACCGCAAGGCCACCGGCGGCATCGTGCTGATCGGAGTCGCCTCGGCGCTGTATGACCAGTCACAGTGGAACGACCTGGGCCAGGCCCTGATCGCCGCCCGGGACGGCGACGCCACCAAGATCATGGCGCTGTCGGACCAGTACCTGGAACGCGATCCGGAGACCGGGCACTACTCCAACATCATGGACGCCAACCTGGCCGTGAACTGCAACGACTCGACCCTGCAGATCACCGACCAGCTGGTTGCCACGATGGCCGCCAGGTGGATCCCGAAGTACCCGATCTTCGGACGCAACGCGGCGGCCTCGCTGTACAGCTGTCACTCCTGGCCCCGCTCGGAGCACCCGCTGCCGCCGGCGTCGGCGCCGGGCGCGCCGCCGATCCTGGTGATCGGCACCGTGCACGATCCGGCCACCCCGTTCGCGGCGACCGGCGTGCTGGCCAAGGCGCTGGGTTCGGGAGTGGTGCTGACCTGGAACGGCGAGGGCCACACCGCTTACCCCAAGACCAAGTGCATCACCAGCAAGGTGGACAGCTACCTCGTCACGGCCAGGCCACCGGCCGCTGACAGCTGCCCCGCCAGCTGATCTGACGATGGCGGTTCTCTTCGCGCTGCTCGCTGCCGCCGTGTACGGGGTGAGCGATTTCGTCGGCGGTGTGGCGTCCCGCCGGACTCCGGCGGTCACGGTGTTGCTGGTCAGCTATCCGATCGGGGCGGTGCTGATGGCCGCCATGCTGCCGCTGTACGGCGGCCCGATCTCGGCCGGCACGCTGGCCTGGAGCGTGGCCGGCGGCGCGGCCGGCCTGATCGGGGTGGCGCTGCTCTACAGCGCGCTCGGCCAGGCCCCGATGAACGTGATCTCGCCGGTGACCGCGGTGATGTCCGCGGTGGTGCCGGTGGGCGCCGGGGTGCTGCAGGGCGAGCGGCCGCACCTGCTGGCGTGGCTGGGCATCGTGCTCGGCCTGCTGGCGGTGACGCTGATCTCGCGGCAGCCGGCCGATCACCCGCACGGCCCGATCGGCTGGCGGCCGCTGGCCATGGCGGTGCTGGCCGGCGTCGGGTTCGGGTCGTACTTCATCTGCCTGGCCGGCTCGGACCCCGACTCCGGCCTGTGGCCGGTGGTGCTGTCCCGGCTGGTGTCGGCGCTGCTGGTGGTGCCGCTGGCCGGCCTGGCCGCGGGCTTCGTCCGGATGCCCCGGCCGGTGCTGGGGCTGGCGTTGCTGGCCGGGGCCCTGGACGCCGTCGCCAACCTGGCCTTTCTGCTGGCAAGCCGGCACGGGCTGCTGTCGCTGTCGAGCGTGATCACCGCGCTGTACCCGGCCGGCACGGTGCTGCTGGCGGTCCTGCTGCTCAAGGAGCGCACCGGAGCAGTGCAGCGGGTCGGGCTGGGGATCGCCGCCGCGGCGGTCGTCCTGCTGACCCGCTGAGCGGGGAGCCTTCCGCCAGCGCTACCGCGTTTCGGGCTACGCCAGGCGTATCTCACATCGGAGGTCGGGAGCGTGGCGCAACCGCTCATCGGCTGTGACCAGAGCACACCCGTACAGCTCCGCCGCGGCCACGTAACCCGCGTCGGAGCCGGTGAGGTTGTCACGCAACTGCCACATCCGGCCAAGCAGTGGGGCGGTGGCCAGGATGTCGATAGTCAGCGCAGTCACCGCCGCCATCGCGTCGGCGGCTCGCTGCTGGCTGATCTTGCGTCCAAGATACCGGCCGCGAATCGCGGAGAAGAGCTCCACGGTCAGATGTTCCGGCGCCGCCCAATGCAGATCGCCGGCCAGCTCTGCCCTGCCCCGAGCACCGATCGGGCCGTCATCGGTCAGCGCGTTGGCCAGCACCGAGGCATCGACGACGATCACCGAGGATTGCGCGGGACCACCGGTCGCCCATCGCGCTCAGCCCGGGCGACGTCCAGCGTGTGGGTCAACTCTGCCGCGGACAGGCGCGAACCGTCTGTTCGGTGGGCGAAGCTCTGCAACATGGCTACATTCGCCGCGCGCTCGGCCTCCTTGGAGATCAGGGCGAGCAGGAACGACTGCAATGACTGTCCTTGGGCCGCAGCGCGGTCGGCAAGGGCGCGCCGGACGTCGTCCGGCACGTCACGGATCTGCAGAGCAACCATGCATGCATTCTACATGCACTTGCGACGAGGCGGGTCAAAACAGTAGCGCGGCGGGCGCGGTCGGCTGTATCAGGTCACGACTCGTCGAAGACAGATAAAGGCCCGAGCGCGTCCTGGTTCGGGGAGAGCCGCACCTCGATCCGGGAGTCCTTCTTAACTGGCATGCTCGGAATGTATGCCTATAAGGCGAGTCGCCGCTTCTCCTCGGGCAGCGTGCCTTCCCACGTCCTGCTGATCCGTTAGCCAGCCTCGATCGCCGCAGCGCGTGGATGGCGCAGTGCCTCGATGTCCCAGCCTGCCCGGCGGGCTCCCGCCAGGTAGGCGCTCTCCAGGAACTCCAGCACGGTCGCTCGGGGGTCGGCGCTGGCGCGGGCGTCGTCGTAGCGCAGCAGGGCCAGGTGCGAACTGCCTCTCGGCATCCAGCTGGCTTGGGCCGGGCTCAGCGGCTCCTCGGTCAGCCCGGCCGGTTCCGGCGCGGTGTAGCTGTAGAACGCCGGCTCGCCGAACTCGTCATCACCGAACCAGAAACCGGCGCTGATCACCTCGTGCGAGTACGCCTCCCGGGTTACCTGGTCGACGCCGTCGGGCAGGTCGGCCCGGCGGTCGGAGAACCGGGTGACCGCGATGTCCATGGTGTGCCAGAAATGGTGCACCGGACTGGTCTTGGCATAGCTGCGGCCGGCGAACTCCTCCAGCACCAGCGACACCTGCCCGAGAATCTGCCAGTACCGGTTGGCGTGCGCCGGCACATAGGTGGCGTGTTCGTTATCGACGGCGAACGGCGTGCTGTCCGCCAGGTCGAACGGCACCGGTTGGGCGATCCGCACCTGGTACCCGACCGAGGCGAGCGCGTCGAGCAGCTGGCGGTAGAACCCTGCCACCGACAGGCCCGCCAGGCCGAAAGACACGTCCTGGCCGGTGCTGCACTCCACCCGCAACAGGTGCCGCACGAAGTCGAAGTCAATCGTGAAGAAGGTCTCCCCGCCCATCGGACGCGAGGTGAGGCCCCGGGCGGTCAGGTGGAACGGGACATTCCACCAGTGATTGCGCAGCGGGCTCTGATCCAGCCGGACCTTGCCGGCGATCTGCAGGAAACGGTGCAGCGTCTGCTTGGTGTCCCGCCACTCCTCCAGCGGCATCGGCGGAAACAACATGGCCACTCACTTCCAGCTGATCGCAAGCAGTTCGTCGGCGCGTCGGCGCCTGCCGGTCACGGCTTGCGCTCGCCGTGCTCATCCCAGTGTTCCTTGACCATCTTCGACGGCTGCACCCGAGGCGGCTCCCCTTCCATCTTCGGGAAGTTCGGCGGGTACGGGGCATCGCCCTGCCCCAGCTCGTGCTCGTCGCGCTCGGACCAGTCCAGCAGCTCGCCGATGTCGAACGGCGCGTCGTCGATGCCGGCGTGCAGGTCGCCCAGCTCCGCGAACCGGACCGGCATGGTGGCCATCGTGAAGTCTTCCATCCGGACCTCGGGCAACTCGGCCCAGCTGATCGGCGCCGACACCAGGCCGGTCGACGCCCGGATCGAGTACGCCGAGGCGATCGTGCGGTCCCGGGCGTTCTGGTTGTAGTCGATGAAGATCTGCTCGCCGCGCTCCTCCTTCCACCACTTGGTGGTCACCAGCTCCGGCACCCGGCGCTCGACCTCGCGGGCGAAGGCCAGCGCCGCCCGGCGGACCTGGGTGAAGCCGTGGTCCGGGTGGATCCGCAGGTAGATGTGCAGGCCCCGCGACCCTGACGTCTTCGGCCAGCCGGTCGTGCCCAGCTCGTCCAGCAGCTCGCGCACCACGCCGGCCACCACCACCGCGTCGGCGAAGTCGGTTCCTGGCTGCGGGTCCAGATCGATCCGCAGCTCGTCCGGGCGCTCTGTGTCGGCCCGGCGGGAGTGCCAGGGATGGAACTCCACGGTCGACATCTGCACCGCCCAGATGACGCTGGCCAGCTCGGTGACGCACAGCTCGTCGGCGGTGCGCCCGGACGGAAAGCGGACCTGCACCGTCTCGACCCAGTCCGGAGCGCCCTTGGGCAGCCGCTTCTGATAGATCCGCTCACCGCCGGCGCCGTCGGGGAACCGGTGCAGCATGCAGGGCCGCTCCCGCAACGCCCGGACGATGCCCTCGCCGACCGCGATGTAGTACTCGGCGAGGTTCAGCTTGGTGGCGCCGGTTGCCGGGAAGTACACCCGGTCCGGATTGGTGAGCTTGACGGTCCGATTCCCGACCTCGAGCTCGGTGTACGGCGATGCCATAACCGACACGGTAGGCGATAATCCGGTGCGCGGTGTCGGACCCGCCCGCTACTTTCCACCGCGTGATGACCACACCGCACCTGCAGTTCGACCCGCTCGCCGAGATCGCCGAGCACAGCGCCGGGCTGGCGCGCGCCGCCGCGGGCAACCTGGCCGCGCCGGTCGAGCACTGTCCCGGCTGGACGGTGGCCGACCTGGTCTGGCACGTCACCGAGGTGCACTGGTTCTGGGCTGCCATCGTGGCCGGCCTGCTGCCCGCGCCGCCGGAGGACGAGGAGGGGCCGCAGCGGCCGGCTGCCGAGGACCTGATCAGCCGGTTCTCCGCGGGCGCCGAGCACCTGGTGCGGGTGCTGGCCGCCGCCGATCCGGCCGCCGCCTGCTGGACCTGGGCTCCGACCGAGCAGAACGCCGGCTTCGTGCTCAGGCACCAGGTTCAGGAGGCTGCGGTGCACCGCTGGGACGCCGAGCACGCGGCCGGCCGGGAGGTGGCGCTGGGCACGGCCATGTCGGCCGACGCGATCGACGAGTTCCTGACCCACTCGATGTGCACGGTGCACGACCCTGCCGAGGACCCCCGGCCGAGCCTGGACGGTGCTTTGGTGCTGAGCGCCAGTGACGCCGGCATCGACTGGACGATCACCGACGACAGCCTGCCCGGCACCGTCACGTTCAGCACCGGCGCCGCCGAGCCCGGGCTGCCGAGGATCACCGGCACCGCCTCAGACCTGCTGCTGTGGCTCTACGGCCGGGTGCAGCTGCCGGTGACCGCGGGGCCGGCCGGCCAGGCCGCCGCCGACGAACTGCTGTCCCGGTTCCGGGCGCTGAGCTTCACCGACTGACTTCCGGCGGGCCGCCGTGCCTGACATCGACGCCGGAAACAAGGCATGCTGTGCAGGTGGATGAAGAACTGCGGCGGCCACCGACCACCGGGCGGCACATCGTCTATCTGGATCCGAAGCTGGACCGTCCGGTGAGCCCGTACTCGCCCGAGGGCGAAATCAGGATGATGGGCGAGTTCGCGGCCGGCCTGAGCCGGCGCGGCGCCGTCTCACGCCCGATGGCGATCCTGCTGGTCGCGCTCATCCTGGCTCCGGTCGTGCTGAGCCTGCTGGCCATCCTCACCGGTTTGTAGCTCGACCCCGGTGACGCATGCCTGCGTATCGTTGAAAACATGACTACCGACCAGACCACTCCGCGGGTCATCAAGCCCGACGCGCAATGGCGGGCCGAGCTGACCCCGGCGGAATACACGGTGCTGCGCAAGGCTGGCACCGAACGGCCCTACACCGGTGAGTACACCGACAACCACCGGACCGGTGTGTACTCCTGCCGGGCCTGCGGCGCCGAGCTGTTCCGGTCGGATCAGAAGTTCGACTCGCACTGCGGCTGGCCGAGCTTCTTCTCCCCGCTGGCCGGTTCGGCCATCGTGGAACGCGTCGACCACACCATGGGCATGCGCCGGGTGGAGGTGCTGTGCGCCAACTGCCACAGCCACCTCGGGCATGTCTTCGAAGGCGAGGGCTACGACACGCCCACCGACCTGCGGTACTGCATCAACTCGATCAGCATGCGCTTCGCCGAGACCGAGGCCGGGGACACCAACCTCGGGGACTCAACCGGGTCGAGCTGACCTCCGGCGTTGCCGGCAGCGGCTCAAGCGCTACGGCAGCGACTCGACCAGCTCGGCCATGCTGCGCCGGGTGCCGGTGTAGAACGGCACCTCCTCACGCACGTGCCGCCGGGTTTCCGAACCGCGCAGGTGCCGCATCAGGTCGACGATCCGGTGCAGCTCGTCGGCCTCGAAGGCCAGGATCCACTCGAAGTCGTTCAACGCGAACGATGCCACCGTGTTGGCCCGGACGTCGGGGTAGTCCCGAGCCATCTTGCCGTGCTCGGCCAGCAGCGCGCGCCGCTCCCGGTCCTCGAGCAGGTACCACTCGTAGGAGCGCACGAACGGGTAGACGCAGACGAACCGGCGCGGCTCTTCCTCGGCCAGGAACGCCGGGATGTGGCTCTTGTTGAACTCCGCCGGCCGGTGCAGCGCCATCACCGACCAGACCGGGCGCAGGTGCCCGCCCAGGCGGGTCCGCCGGAACCTGCTGTAGGCCGCCTGCAGCTGCTCGGCCGTCTCGGCGTGCCACCAGATCATCAGGTCGGCGTCGGCCCGCAACGCCGAGACGTCATAGGTACCGCGGACCGTGACATCGCCGCCGGCCAGGTCGGCGAACAGTTCCTCCACTTCGGAAGCCAGCCCACGGTGCCGGTCCTCGCCCAGCGGCCGGTTGACCGAGAACACCGACCAGGCGGTGTAGCGGATGACATCGTTGAGTTCGCGAGCCTGCTTGCCGTCGACCATGGATGTCATTCTCCTGACGGCCGCAGGCCGGACAGCACCCGGTCGGCGGCGTTGTGAGCTGAACCGATGCAGGCCGGAATGCCCACCCCGTCATAGCTGGCGCCGCAGACCGCGAGGCCCGGAACGCGTCCTACCGCTGCCCTGATCCGGGCCACCCGTTCCAGGTGGCCGACGGCGTACTGCGGCAGGGCGCCACCCCAGCGCTGGACGTGGCTGTCGACCGGCCGGGCGGTCACCCCGGTCAGCTCGGCCAGCTCCCGGCGCACCACCGCCACCAGCTCGGCGTCCGAGCGCTGCAGCACCTGCTCCTCGCCGGCCCGTCCGAGCGAGGCACGTAGCAGCAGGACGCCCAATTCGGAGCCAACCCCTGGCCACTTCTGGGAGGAGAACGTCATCGCCTTCACCGCCAGGCCCTCGACCGCGGGCACCAGGACGCCGCTGCCCGCGGGCAGCGCCCCGGGCGGCAGGCCGGCGAAGGCCAGCGTGACGATGGCCATGCTGGCCGTCTCGATCGAGCGCAGCTCCGTGGCCGCCACCGGGGCCAGCGGGGCCAGCAGCGCCGCTGCCTTGCCGGCCGGCGTGGCTACCACCACCGCGTCCGCTATCAGCCGCTGCCCGCTGGCCGCCGAGCCGAGCGCCAGCTCGAACCCGGTGGCGGTCCGGCACAGCTCGCGGGCCGGCGTCGACAATCGCACTTCGAAGCGGCCGGCCGCAGCCAGCTGCTCGGGCAGCCGGGCCAGCCCACCGGCCAGGCTGGCGAACACCGGCCCGGGAGCGGGCGTGCCGACGGCGGCTCGGGCTGCCGCCAGCAGCGAGCCGCCGGCTCTCAGCCCGCTGGCCAGCGCCGGGAGCGCCGCCTGCAACGACAGCTGCCGGGCCTGGCCGGCGTAGACGCCGCCGAGCAGCGGATCGACCAGCCGGTCCACCACCTCGTCGCCGAACCGCCGGCCCACCAGCTCACCCACCGAGATGTCCTCGGTCAGCGGCGGGTACGGCCCGCCGCCAGGCTCATTCTCGATCGCCGCCACCGCTCGGGCGCTCAGCACCCCGCTGGCCCGGACCGCCTCGACGTCGGTGGGCACCCCGATCAGGGTCCGGGCGGGCAGGCTGTGATTGGCCCCCCGGCTGCGCAGCAGCGCCGCGGTGCTCAGCGGGGAGATCAGGTCTCGTTCCAGGCCGGCCTCGATCGCGGCCCGGACGCCCTCGGGACGCCGGGCCAGCATCGCCTCGGCGCCGACATCGATCCAGGCGCCGGCCACCTGGACCCGGCGCAGCTTGCCGCCGACCCGGTCGGCGCCCTCCAGAAGCACCACCTCGACATCCGGCCGGGCGCGCGAGATCTCGTCGGCGGCGCTCAGGCCGGCGATCCCGCCGCCGACGACGGCAACCCTGGGCACGGCTAGAGCGAGTGGACGAGCTCGACGACCCGGGTGAGCACGCCGGGATCGGTGTCGGGCAGCACGCCGTGGCCGAGGTTGAAGATGTGGCCCGGGGCCCGGCGGCCCTCCTCGACGATCCGGCGGACCGCGCGCTCGATCACCGGCCAGTCCGCCAGCAGCACCGCCGGGTCGAGGTTGCCCTGGACCGCGGTGGCGCCGCCGATCCGCCGGGCGGCGACGTCGAGCGGGATCCGCCAGTCGACGCCGACCACCGAGGCGCCCGCCGAGCGCATCAGGTCGAGCAGCTCGCCGGTGCCGACCCCGAAATGGATCTTCGGGATCGGGTGGCTGGCGAGCTCGGCGAACACCGCCTGCGAGTGCGGCAGCACGTACTCGGCATAGTCGGCGGCCGACAGCCCGCCGACCCAGGAGTCGAACAGCTGGATCGCCGACGCGCCCGCCTCGATCTGCACCCGCAGGAAGGTCGCCGAGATCTCGGCCAGCCGGCCCAGCAGGGCGTGCCAGACGGCCGGTTCGGAGTACATCAGCGCCTTGGTCCGGGCGTGCTCCTTGGATGGGCCGCCCTCGATCAGGTAGCTGGCCAGGGTGAAGGGCGCCCCGGCGAAGCCGATCAGCGGCACGTCGCCCAGCTCGGCTGCCAGCTGGCGCACCGAGAGGGCGATGTCGGCGATGTCAGCCTCCTCCAGCCGGCGCAGGGCCGCCACGTCCGCTGCGGTCCGCACCGGATGGGCCACCACCGGGCCGGTGCCCGGCACGATGTCGATCTCGAGGTCGACGGCCACCAGCGGCACCACGATGTCGGAGAAGAAGATCGCGGCGTCCACGCCGTGCCGGCGGACCGGCTGCAGGGTGATCTCGGTGACCAGGTCGGGCGTGCGGCAGGACTGCAGCATCGACGTCCCCAGCCTGAGCCTGCGGTATTCGGGCAGCGAGCGGCCGGCCTGCCGCATGAACCACACCGGTGGGTGGGCGACCTGCTCGCCGGCCGCCGCGCGGGCCAGCAACGATCCGGTGGCCTGGCTACCGGGTAGCTGCACCTCGGTCGTCTTCGGATGGGTGGTAGTCATCGCTCCCATGGTCGCACGCTGACCCGGGCGCGGCGCGCCTCACGCCGTGCGGTGGATCACCATGCGAAGTTCTCCTCGCGCACCTGGCGAATGCGCGCACACTGGTACTCGGAAGGGGACCCGCACGCTCATGTTGCCCGACTACGGCTTGTCCGCGGACGGCCAGCCCGCTGCCGAGGGCAGCGTGGACGCCGACGCGGTGCCGAGCAGCGCCCCAGAACCATTCCGCACCGCGATCAGCACCCTGCTGACCACCACGGTACGGCCGCAGGCCAGGGTCGAGCGGATCCGGCCGCCGCAGCGGCTGGCGCCGTGGAGCTTCGCCGTCGCGGTGGACATCTTCCCCAGCGGCGCCAGCGCCGCCAACGGCCATGACTCGGCAACCGGCCGGCTGGTGGTGCTCTATGACCCGGACGGCAGCGAGGCCTGGGACGGCGAGATCCGGCTGGTGGCCTACGCCCAGGCCGACCTGGCCGCCGACATGGCCGGCGATCCGCTGCTGCCGGCGGTCGGCTGGAGCTGGCTGACCGAAGCGCTGGAGCAGCGGGCGGCGGCACACACCGCGGTCGGCGGCACCGTCACCCAGACCACCTCCACCCGGTTCGGTGACGTGCACGGCCCGACCAGCACCACCCAGCTGGAACTTCGCGGCTCGTGGACCGCCACCTCCACCGACCTGTCTCCCCACCTGCTGGCCTTCGTCGACCTGCTGTGCGTCGCTGCCGGCCTGCCACCGGAAGGCGTGGCCGTTCTCGGTGACCGCTGACGAGACGGATTCCGACCACGAGGCCGCCGGCTCGCCGGAGCTGGCCGGCGCGTTAGACGTGGCAGGCACGCCGGAGCTGGTGCCGGCTGATCCGCCGTCGCTGTTGCTGCGGACCCCGCGGGAGGGCACCCCTCGTCCGGTCATCACCGCCGCCGAACTCGCCGAGGCGGCGGCGGGGCTCGCGGCCGGGCACGGCCCGGTGGCCGTCGACGCCGAGCGCGCCTCCGGATATCGCTACAGCCAGCGGGCCTACCTGGTGCAACTGCGCCGGGCCGGGTACGGCACCGTGCTGATCGACCCGATCCCGCTGCCCGATCTCAGCTCGATCGACCGGGCGCTGGCCGACGCCGAATGGATCCTGCATGCCGCCTCGCAGGATCTGTCCTGCCTGGCCGAGGTGGGCATGCGCCCCCGCCGGCTGTTCGACACCGAGCTGGCCGGCCGGCTGCTGGGCTCGGAGCGGGTGGCGCTGGGCACCATGGTCGAGCAGTACCTGGGCATCTCGCTGGAGAAGGGCCACTCCGCGGCGGACTGGTCGACCCGGCCGCTGCCGGCTGACTGGCTGAACTACGCCGCCCTGGACGTCGAGCTGCTGATCGAGCTGCGCGAGGTGCTGGTGGCCGAGCTGGACCGGACCGGCAAGCTCGGCTGGGCCGAGCAGGAGTTCGCGGCCGTGCTCAATGCCGACCCGGCGGTCCCCCGCAGCGATCCGTGGCGCCGCACGTCGGGCATCCACAACCTGCGCAACCGCCGGCAGCTGGCGATGGTCCGGTCACTGTGGCAGGCCCGGGACCGGCTCGCCGCCGAGCGTGATGTCGCCCCGGGCCGGACCCTGCCCGACGCCGCCATCCTGGCCGCGGTGAAGGCCAACCCGAAGGACGTGTCCGATCTCGGCAGGGTCACCATCTTCAACGGGCCGCGGCAGCGCCGGCTGGCCGGGTACTGGTTCGGCGCGCTTGCCGAGGGCCGCGACACCCCGGAGGACCAGCTGCCGCCGCTGGCGCAGGTGACCGCCGATCCGGACGCGATGCCCTCCCCGGCCCGCTGGCGGGAGAAGGACCCGGCCGCGGCCCGGCGGCTGGCCGCCTGCAAGGAAGTCGTCACCGAGATCGCCGCCGAGCGACAGCTGCTCAGCCAGAACCTGCTGGCCGGCGACGTGATCCGGCGGCTGGCCTGGCGCTCGGTCTCACCCCTGACCGAGGAGAACGTCCGGGCCCGGCTGGCGGAGCTGGGGGCCCGCCGGTGGCAGGTGGACCTGCTGTCCGCCCGGTTGACCGCGGCGCTGGACACCCCGCCGCCGGAGCCGCCCGCCGCCTCCCCCGATCCAGCTCCGGCTGGCCCACTCCCGCTCACCGACTGACCCCTCGCCCGCGCACCTGACTCCCCACCGACCGTGCCCCGTCGGGCAGATCACAGCCGCGGGACGGAGCCAGCCCGGCATCCCGGGCGGTACGCTAAGTTACCCATCGGTAACACCGCTGCCCGGCACGCCTTCCCAGGAGTTCGTTGTGACCACATCCATCGTTGATCCAGCCGCTGATCCAGCCACCAGCCCCGGCCGGGCTCCGCAGCGCCGCGGCCCCCGGCCGGTCCGCGAGGTGGTGTTCGTCGACGGCGCCCGCACCCCGTTCGGTAAGGCCGGCAAGGGCATGTACGCCGAGACCCGCGCCGACGACCTGATCGTCGCCGTGATCCGGGAGCTGCTGCGCCGGCATCCGGAGATCCCGCCGGAGCGGATCGACGAGGTGGCGATCGCGGCCAGCACCCAGCTCGGTGACCAGGGCCTGACCATCGGCAGGGTCGTCGGCATCCTCGCCGGCCTGCCCAGGTCGGTGCCCGGCTATGCCATCGACCGGATGTGCGCCGGCGGCATGACCGCGGTGACCACGATCGCGGGCTCGATCGCCTTCGGCGCCTATGAGCTGGCCATCGCCGGCGGCGTCGAGCACATGGGCCGCCACCCGATGGGTGAGGCCGCCGACCCGAACCCGCGGTTCCTGGCCGACAAGCTGGTCTCGCTCGACGCGCTGTCGATGGGCGCGACCGCGGAGAACCTGCACGACCGGTTCCCCCACCTGACCAAGGACCGCGCCGACCGCTACGCCCTGCGCAGCCAGGAGAAGGTCGCGAAGGCCTACGCCGAGG
>Ga0326721_10000245_pt1 | contig 18195 bp, 13 predicted proteins | sample SGPome_FD_203951 | JGI IMG/M metagenome (GOLD analysis project Ga0326721, IMG submission 203951) | Soil microbial communities from Southern Great Plains, Lamont, Oklahoma, United States - SGP_1_2016 | ecosystem: Engineered > Artificial ecosystem > Soil microcosm > Unclassified | place: USA...
GCAACCGCGCGCGGCTCCATCCACTTGAGGCTGTCCAGACCGCTGGTGTTGCCACCGAGCAGGATGCGGTCGATCAGGCCGTTGGCCTTGTCTTCGCCCAGCGCCTGGGTCAGCATCTTGCGAATGTAGCCATCGGAACCGACGCCCAGACTGGTCTGGTCACCGACGATGTCGACGAACTCGCTCATCACTTCTTCGACCTGCTCGCGATGCACGTTGCGCATCTGAGCCATGGCCACGCCCACTTTCTGCACTTCCTTGGGCCCCATGTGACGCAATACCTGCGCCGCATCGGTTTCACCCAGAGAAAGCAGCAGCACGGCGGCCTTCTCGACTTTGCTCAGTTTGGCTACGATGGCTCGATCATTCATCAGTGTTAATCCACTCTTTCACGACCTGGGCCACGCGACCCGGATCTTCAGCCACCAGACTTTTGATTGCATTGAGCTGTGCGTCATAACCCTCGGTCGGGCTAGGCAGCAGAATGCTCTGCGGACCGCCCAGGCTAACGCGGTCGTTGGACAGCTCGCCATCCAGGCCGCCCATGCCACCCAGTTCGGCATCGCCACCGAAACCGGCCAGTTCGCGGCTCTTGCCAGTGGTGATGTTGTTCAACACCGGACGCAGCACACCGAACACCAGAATCAGGATGAAGATAACGCCCACTGCCTGCTTGACGATGTCCCAGAACCAAGGCTGCGAGTAGAACGAAGCCTCGGGCAGCACTTCGGCGCGCTCGCTGGAGAACGGTACGTTGATCACGCTGACGCTGTCGCCACGGCTGGCATCGAAGCCGACGGCATCCTGAACCAGACGCGTGAAGCGGGCCAGATCTGCGGCACTCCACGGTGCACGGGTCACTTCGCCATTGGCGGCATTGGTCTTGACCATATCATCGACCACCACGGCAACCGACAGGCGCGTCAGACGACCCTGCTGTTGTTTGGTATGGCTGATGGAACGGTCCAGCTCGAAGTTCTTGGTGGACTGCACGCGCTTGTCGGCCGGGTATGGCGCCAGCGCAGGCTGACCGGTGGCCGGATCCATGATCTGTTGACCGTTGGCATCGAGCAGCGGCTGACCCGGAGCGATAGCGGCTGCAGCAGCACCAGCACCACCAGCGGTCTGAGGCGCGGTCGCAGGGCCTGGAGGCTGGTTGCTCAACGCACCCGGAACGCCTTGCGAACCCGAGCTACTGGAACGCTGTTCGTTGACCGACTGCTCGCTGCGCAAGGCAGGCTGATCGGGGTTGAAGCTTTCGGCGGTCGACTCGACAGCGCTGAAATCGACCACCGCCGACACTTCGGCCTTGTAGCGATCAGAACCCAGAATCGGTTGCAGGATGTTTTGCACGCGTTGCGTCAGCATGCCTTCCATACGACGGCTGTAATCGAACTGCTTGCCCGCCATGGTCAGTTCCGAGTTCTCGGCCTGATCGGACAGCAGGGTGCCTTTCTGGTCGACAACCGTGATCTGCGACTTGGTGAGTTCAGGAACACTGGTGGCGACCAGATTGATGATCGCCATGACCTGACCCGGCTCAAGCGAGCGGCCTGCATACAGCTCGACCAGTACCGAGGCACTTGGCTTGCGGTCGTCACGGACGAAAACCGAACTCTTCGGAATGGCCAGGTGCACGCGGGCGCCCTTGACGTTGTTCAACGCCGAAATGGTACGCGCCAGTTCACCTTCCAGACCACGGCGATAGCGCGTGGCTTCCATGAACTGGCTGGTGCCCAGGCCCTGATCCTTGTCCAGAATCTCGAAACCGATGTTGGCATCGTTCTGCACCACGCCTGCCTGAGCCAGCTGGATGCGTGCACGCTGCACGTCATCAGCCTTGACCAGCAGAGCGCCGGAGTTCGGCTCGACGGTGTAATTGATGTTCGCAGCAGTCAGGGTGTCCATGATCTGCTTGCTGTCCATACCGGCAAGGCTGCCGTACAACGGACGATAGTCAGGCTGCTGCGACCACAGCACCACGGCAAAGCCAATGGCCACGCTCGCGGCCAGACCGACCATAAGGCCGATCTGACGCAGCATGGTCATTTCGGAAAGATTTTCCAGAAAAGAGAGCCCGAACAACGGTTTCTTGTCGGAGGCGCCCGCTCTTGCTGGAACAGGATCGGCTGTTGCTTCGGCCATGACTCAGTACGTCCCTTAAACCGGCATCTGCATGATGTCTTGATAAGCCTGAACCAGTTTGTTGCGAACCTGGGTCAAGGCCTGAAACGACACGCTGGCTTTCTGCGAGGAAATCATGACGTCAGTCAGATCCACACCGCTCTTGCCGATTTCGAACGCGTTGGCCAGCTGGCTGGACGCCTGCTGAGTCGACGCAACCTTGTTGACGGCCTGGCCAAGCATATCGGCAAAGCTGCTGGCACCTGCTTCCTGAGGACCGGACACAGGCTTGGGTGCGGCCATTGCATCCATCTGCATGGCACGCATATCCAACATCAAGCGATTAAATTCAATACCTTGGCTCATGGACATTTTCTCTCGTAAGGCCCGCAAATTTTTGACACTGATTCAGCGGATACAGATGACTTAGCAACAACGGTGCCAGCTAGGTGGCGGCAATATGCCACACCACCTTCGAAAATCCTGTCGGCCCAGATGCCATCACCGACAAAAGCCCCACCGGACAAGGCCTCCGGGCCTCCCGTATTGCATCCGTCATACGAAGAATCAAATACACCAGATCACGACCACTGGTCTGCAGCTGGCTGGACGGTGGCCGTCAGGTCGCAAACAGATAGCCTTCCACATCCATACCGGCGTCACGCATCTGCGCCAGCTTGTAACGCAGCGTTCGCGGGCTGATACCCAGCCGCTCGGCAGCTTCCTTGCGACGGCCGCGCTCGGCGCGCAGCGTGTCGATGATCATCTGAAACTCTCGACGCCTGAGGTCATCCCCCAGCGCACCTGCAGACTCTGAACCGCCAGCGGCCACTGCAGTATCCGCCAATGACGTGACAGGCATGTGTGGTGCGGGCGCCTGGACCACCGGAGCAGGAACGCTGCCCACCGGGCCGGCGAGGCAGAAATCCTGCGCCTGAATCACGCCGCCATGCTGCAGGATCAGCGCGCGCTGCACGGCATTGTCCAGCTCACGCACATTGCCCGGCCATGGATAACCGACCAGACAAGCCTGCGCTTCAGCTGAAAGACGAACCGGCGCATGCTTCATTTTATTGACGTGCTTGGCCAGAAGACGCTCGGCCAACGGCAAAATATCGGCAGTCCTTTGACGCAATGCCTGCCAGGCCAGCGGGAACACCGACAGCCGATAAAACAGATCCTCACGGAAGCGCCCCGCCGCCACCTCTCCGGCCAGATCACGGTTGGTGGTCGCCAGCACACGAATATCAAGAATGATGGGCTTGCGCGCACCGACCCGCTCAACCTCGCGCTCTTGAAGCACGCGCAACAACTTGGCCTGCAGGCCCATGGGCATTTCGGAAATCTCGTCGAGCAGGATCGTGCCGCCATCGGCCTGTTCGAACTTGCCCGCCTGCGCCGCAATGGCCCCTGTAAATGAGCCTTTCTCGTGACCGAACAGCGTGGCCTCGAGCATGTTGTCGGGAATCGCTGCGCAGTTGATCGCAATGAAAGGCTTATCGGCACGTGGCGAATTTTGATGAATGTATCGAGCCAGAACTTCCTTGCCGGTCCCGGACTCGCCGGAAATCAGCACGGTGGAGTCGCTTTTCGCCACTCGGCTGGCCAGACTGAGCAATTGGATGCTTGCAGGCTCGACGGCAATCGGCCCCTCGCCTTCGGCCGGACCGAGACGCCCCAGCGCATGGCGTGCGACCAGCGCCAGCAGTGCCTTGGGCTCGAAAGGCTTGACCAGATAATCCGCAGCGCCCTGGCGCATGGCATCGACGGCACGCTCGACAGCGCCGTGCGCCGTCATCAGCAGCACAGGTAACTGCGGATGACGATTGCGCAGCAAAGCCAGCAACTGATGCCCGTCCATGCCCGGCATGTTCACGTCACTGATCACCAGACTGAACGGCTCGGACTCTACCGCCAGCAAGGCTTCTTCAGCCGAACCGACCGCACGGTAGCCGTATCCGGCCAGCTCCAGGGTTTCCCCCAGCGCTTCGCGCAAGGAACGGTCGTCTTCGACCAGCAGCACCTTGATCGACATCAGCTTGCACTCACTGAGCTGGACGCAGGAATCAACGGCAGGCTGACAATGGCGCAAGTGCCACGCCCGACACGGGAGCGATACTGGACGCCACCCTGATGCGCGCGAGTCACTGCCGTGACCACCGCAAGGCCAAGACCGGTACCTGTGGTCTTGGTGGTGAAGAATGGCTCACCGATGCGAGCCAGCGCCGCCTGATCCATGCCACTGCCGTTGTCGCTGATGCACAGCCGCAACGTATTGCCGCGACTGTAGACATGCACCTTGAGACGCGTGCGCCCTGCACTGGCCTGCACCGCGTTTTCAACCAGATTGAGCAGTGCACCGACCAGCGTGTCGCGGTTACACAACAACTCACCGTCGACGCTGTCGCACTGCCAGCGAACCGCCACGCCCTGCAAATGGGTCGCCGCTGCGTTCTGAAGTGCCTGAAACAGCGCACCCGGCGCGATCCGGTCAGTCAGCGGCAGTTCGCCACGGGCGAACACCAGCATGTCACGCACCTGATGCTCGAGTTCATGCAAACGCTCCTTGAGTCGGCCCGCAAAACGCTGCTGGGTTTCCACCGGCAGTTCCTGCTCGGTCAAATGGCTGGCATAGATCATCGCAGCCGACAGCGGCGTGCGAATCTGATGCGCCAGCGAGGCAACCATCCGCCCCAGAGAAGAAAGACGTTCGTGACGGGCCAACTGCTCCTGCAGGCGACGGGTTTCAGTCAGGTCGTTGAGCAACACCAACTGGCCGGGCTCGGCATCCAGAGAGCGGGTGGAAATGGACAGACGACGCCCGTCCTTCAGCGATATCTCGTGCCCGTCATCTTCACGCGGAGCGAAGCAGCGACTGATCACATGCCGCCACAGCATGCCCAGCAACGGCTGACCCAGCAGATCGATTGCAGCAGGGTTGGCCTCGCGGACCACACCCATGCCGTCGATGACGATCACGCCTCCCGGAAGCAAATCAAGCAGGTTCTGCAGGCGGTTGGCCAGGCGCTCTTTTTCTGCCAGCTCCTGAAGACGCTGAACACCGGCCTGCGCCAGCTCACCCTTGAGTTCAGTCACGCGCGCTTCCAGATGTCCGTAGGAATCGGTCAATTGTGCCGACATCTGGTTGAACAGCGAAAACGCCTGTTCCAGCCCGTGACGGCTTTCCAGCTCAAGAGCGGGAAACGGCTGGACAGACAGTTCGGAAGTCATGTGGGCGGCGTTGGACATAAATCATCTCTCGCGTGGCGGACCGTCAGTAAACGGTGTGTTGAGAGAGACTTAGCAATCCTCGTGCCGAAAAAAAACCCCTGAAAATTCAGAGGTTTGATTTTTGGCCGTTCGAGCAGGCGTCAATCCTCCGCCTGTTCGTCTCCTTCCCGACGGCTCATGCCGTACTTGCGCATCTTCTCGACCAGCGTCGTGCGACGGATCCGCAGACGCTCGGCGGCACGGGCAACGATGCCGTTGGCATCATCCAGCGCCTGCTGAATAAGCCCCTGCTCGAGACCACCCAGGTAGTCTTTCAGATCGAGCCCTTCAGGTGGCAACAGCGCACCGGAGGCGAAGTTTGGCGTATGACCGTTGATGGCGACACGCTCTTCGATCTCGCTGCGCAGGCTGTCGACCATCTGCTCGTCTTCATCGTCGACATAGCGAAACTTCTTCGGCAGTTCGGCAACACCGATCACACCGTACGGGTGCATGATCGCCATGCGCTCCACCAGGTTGGCCAGCTCGCGAACGTTGCCCGGCCAGGCATGACGGCAGAGCGACATGATGGCCGCCGAGTTGAAACGGATAGAGCCGCGCTTTTCATGCTCCATGCGCGAGATCAGTTCGTTCATCAGCAGCGGAATGTCTTCGACGCGCTCACGCAGCGGCGCCATCTCGATCGGGAACACGTTCAGACGGTAATAAAGGTCTTCACGGAAGCTGCCGATCTCGATCATGTTTTCGAGATTCTTGTGCGTAGCGGCAATGATGCGCACATCAATGCTCTGGGTCTTGTTACTGCCAACGCGCTCAAAGGTGCGTTCCTGCAGCACGCGCAGCAATTTGACCTGCATCGGCAGCGGCATGTCGCCGATCTCATCCAGAAACAGAGTGCCGCCATTGGCCAGTTCAAAGCGCCCGGCACGACTGGTGATCGCTCCGGTAAAAGCGCCCTTCTCGTGACCGAACAATTCGCTTTCCAGCAATTCAGCCGGAATCGCACCGCAGTTGACGGGCACGAACGGCGCGTCGCGGCGTTTGGAGTGGTAATGCAGGTTACGGGCAACAACTTCCTTGCCGGTGCCGGACTCGCCCAGGATCAGAACACTGGCGTCGGTGTCGGCCACCTGCTGCATCATCTGCCGCACATGCTGGATCGCACGGCTGGTACCGACGAGGCTGCGGAACAGGTTCGGTTCGCGATGACGACCACGCTCACGGGCCTGATCGTACATTTCACGATAGACCTGGGCACGGTGCAGGGAATCCAGCAGTTTGCTGTAGCTGGGCGGCATTTCCAGCGCAGACAGCACGCGCCTGCGCATGTCTTCCGGAAGCTCGACGGAAGAACTTTCGCCCAAAAGCAGGACAGGAAGGAACTCATCCCATGCAGCGATGGTCTTAAGCAGTCCTTGAAGGCTGCCCGGGGCGTTTACGTTGCCGATCAGCACGCAAAGCACTTCCCGCGTAGACCCTAACGAGCCTACGACCTGTTGCCAGTCTTGACTGGAACAGGAAAGATTTTCTTCGCCAAGGAAGTTCAGGATAACCGCCAGATCCCGGCGGCGCTGGCTATCGTCATCGATTAGCAGAATCTTGATTTCACGCCACATGCAATAGCAACTTCCCTAGTCAACTCAATGCCCATGATTGGGGGGCAGCTTGGCCGCTCAGCCGATATAAACGATGAGACGCCAGAAAATAGTAAACATCACTAGTTAAGTCAAAAAAACGTACACAGTCAAATTTATGGCGAACTTCCTGTCGAATAATTAAAACGACAAATAAAAGCTAGCCGAAGAGATGATAGACCTTCGTTGCGTTTTTCGCATTCTGGATTTGCGCCATTTCATCGACGATTGCTTGACGCTCACCGGTTGCAACGTCAATCAACTGCCTGTAGACCCCCAAAAGCATCTCCAGATTGCTGCGTAGCGCCGGTTCGTCTTCAGGCGCATCGCTGACAACTGCCTCGACACACTCACGACATGCCAGATCCAGCTTGCCGATGGCAGCCCAATCACGCTCGGCCAGGGCCCCAACCAAGGCTTCACGGGTTTCTTCGATACGCTTGAGTGCAACACTCATGATGTCTCTCTCCTAAGGGCAGCGAAACCTTATTACACAGCGCCGATTGCGTCCCAGCCTTCCTTGACAGTGATCAGAAGGCCTGCGACTTCATCAAGTATTTTTTCATCGTTGCGCGCGCCGGCTTCAGCCAGACGTTTCATCATGTAGCGGTACAGGCTGTCCTGCCTGATCAGCGCTTCAGGCGGCTCGTTTTCCAGGTCAAGACCTTCACGCAGCCCCCCCACAATGCCGATGGCCTTGCTGATAAACACGCCTTTGCTGGCGACATCCTTGCGTGCCATGGCACCCTTTGCCTGAGCGATGCGGTCAAGACCACCCTCCATCAGCATCTGGACCAGACGATGAGGGCTGGCTTCCGAGGTCTGAGCCTGAGCCCCGATTTTCTGATACTGCCGCAACGCTAACATCGGATTCATAATGGGCCTCGTAACGCGTTCGAAATATAGATACTCAAGCTATCGACGCGCAGCGCGTAAACTTTAGCGCTAAAGCAAGAACCCGACACTGGGTCGGGTTCTGGAGACTTCGGTGAAAAGCGCTTACGAGGCGTTTTTCTGAGCGTTCATCGCCTCGAAGATCGATGTGATGTTGCTGCTTGACTGCCTGAGCTGCCCGACAAGCAGGTCCATTTTGTTGTACTTGGCCTTCAGCACTTCAGTCAACGACGCTATGCGCAGGTCCAGCGCTTCCTGATCGCTGGCCAGTCTCGTCTGCACCTTGGTGAGGCTGGTCGTCTTGGTGGACAAAATACCATTGGCATCCGTATACGGTTTGAGCGCTTTAGTCATACGCGCAACCAGCCCGTCATCAACAAGCGTACCGTCAGGTTTTTTTGCACCGGTGCCGTTAAAGAGGGCCTGGATCTGTCCACCCAGCTTTTTGTCGACCAACGCGGCCGTAAACTGGGCCGTATCCAGAGCCAGCTTACCGTCACCTTGCTGGGTTTTGATTCCCAGCTGAGAGAGCGACCCAAGACCGGAAGTCGCCGTGGCGGTAGCGATCTGGTCACGAACCGCTGCGAGCAAGGCACGCGGGGTCGAATCGCCGGTCAGGGCCGCAGCGGTAAATTTGCCATTGGCATCGACCGAACCCTTTGTCAGAGAGCCAACCAGGGTAACCAGAGTATTGTAGGAGTCAACAAACGACTGCAGCGACGTTTTCAAACCCTCGGTATTGGTGGCTACCGTGATAGTGGTCGTTGGCGCAGCTACTGTACTGGGAGCGATCAGGTCAAACGAAAGACCGGAAATGGCTTTACTCACCGTGTTTGTTTTGCTGGTCAAGCTCAGACCATCAACAGAGAAAACGGCATCCTTGGCAACGTCAGTAATCGCTCCCGCACCAGGAATCGGCTTACCACTTGCGTCGGTAGCCGTACTGGTGGCGCTCATCAACTTGGTACCGTCGATATTCAGCGCTTCCTGACCTGCTCCACCCTTGACCGATATGTCACTGCCCGCACCTGTGGTGGTCGAACTGAACACCAGCCTTGAGCCGTTATTGTCATTGATGATGTTGGCACTGATGCCCTTGCTCTGAAGCGTCGAGTTGATTTTGTCGCGCACCTCTTCCAGGGTGGACGTTTTGTCGATCACGACTTTTTCAGTAGTGCCATTTTGAGTGATTTCCAGAGTACCACTCGGAATGGCACTCGATTGCGTCGAACTAAGCGCAGCTGTCGAGACCTTTGAAGCAGAAGCCAGGTTCGTGACGTTAATGGCATAGGTACCATTGACGGCCGTATTGCTTGCCGTTGCCTTGATCATCGCCTCGTTGGATGAAGTCGCCGCAAAGCCTTGAAACGCAGGCGTCGAACTGCTGAGCGTGTCCAGGGTTTTCTGGAACGCAGCCAACGCGGACGTCAACTGACTGACACCAGAGAGCGATGCCTTGGTGGTGGCGGTCTGCTGGTTGATCTGGGTCTGTTTGGGCGCTCTTTCGGCAGCCACCAGCCCCTCGACAATTGCAGTGATCTGCAGACCTGAACCCAGGCCCGTGGTAGGTACAATTGGACTTGCCATGGTGCTTCTCCCTTCAAGAATGTCGCGGGGTTACGACCCTTTCAAGGCGGTCGTAATCCGGCAACAAATACAGTACCGGCGATCAGGCCTTGGCGCGAAACAACAAACTGTTCGCATCACTCAGGCTATCGGCCAGTTTCAGGATTTCTGCATTCGGAATCTGTCTTACTATTTCACCGGAGTCGCTTGCAATGACCTTGACGATCACCTTGCCAGACTCTTCGTCAATCGAAAACTCAAGATTGCGCTTCACCGTGTGAAAGAATTTCTGGATGTCCTCGGCGGCGGCTTTGACTTTGGCATCGTCTTCGGCGTCGTCTTTGGGCAGATCGGAGCTTTTACTTTCAGCCATGGCCGCAACACGCTCCATTGGCTTTGTATCGACAGGCTTATCAACTGACGGGGCAGCCATGGGGGCCTGACTCGCCGGCTGAACGGCCGGATAAGACAAGTTCAGCTTCACACTCATATCCATGACCATCACCTCTGAAAGTAAAAAAGCGAGAGAGCACCGTTAAGCACTCCCCCGCCAAAACTCATTCCGATATTACTGAAGCAGTTTCAGTACAGCGGATGGCAGCTGGTTAGCCTGAGCCAGAACAGAGGTGGAAGCCTGTTGCAGAGTCTGCTGCTTGGTCAACTGTGCAGTTTCAGCAGCAAAGTCGGTATCTTCGATACGGCTCAGTGCCTGGCTGGCGTTTGCGTTGATGTTTTGCAGGTTGGAGATGGTGCTGGTCAGACGGTTTTGTACAGCACCCAGATCGGAACGGGTGTTGTTGATAGTCGACAGAGCCGAGTCGATCGCTGCGATGGCTGCAGAGAAGTTGGTCTCTGCGGCGGCGCTGTCGGAACCGACGATGGTGATTGCCGAACCCACACCCATGGTGTTTGCGTCAAAGCTGGCGCTCAGAGTCACGGAAATCTGGTTTGCAGCGCCGGAGTCGGAACCCACCTGGAAAGTCATGGTGCTGGCAGAACCGTTGAGCAGGTTCTTGCCGTTCAGGTTGGTACTGTTGGCGATACGGGTCAGTTCCGAGCTCATCTGAGCGAATTCTTTGTTCAGCGCGTCACGACCTTCCGGGCTGTTACTGTCGTTTCGCGACTGAACGGCCAGTTCACGCATACGCTGCAGAATGCTGGTCGACTCTTGCAGAGCGCCTTCAGTGGTCTGTACGATCGAGATACCGTCGCTGGCGTTTTTGATCGCCATGTTCTGACCTCTGATCTGCGAGGTGATCTTGGTCTGAGTGATACTGCCGCCAGCATCATCTGCAGCCGTGTTGATTTTCTTACCGGTGGAGAGGCGCTCCATCGATTTAGACAGCGCGTCAGAAGCTCGGCCCAGGTTCTTCTGGACGTTCAACGATGTTACGTTGGTGTTTACTGTTAAAGCCATGATGAATTCCTCGTGGGTTGTGTACTACGTGGCTTCCGGCCCCTGCAATCGCCGGGTATGCCTAGAGAACCTTCGTAATAGTTATCGTCGCGATGGCAGGTTGCTTGAGTATTTTTTTTAACTATTTTGCTAGCAGTCTGCCACCCCTTATAAAACAAGGGCTTGGAACGTCCACAACGAAGAAAAGAGGCTCCTCAACAGGCCGGAACAGCGCTGTCTGATTGACTGGAATCAGTGACAACAGATTTTTGCAACCGATTTATCCAGACTAAAACGCCCGCAACTAACGTCACAGGCGTTTTATTTCAAACCACCGACAATCAGGCCCTGTAAATAATTGCCGACCCCCAGGACAGACCGACACCAAAGCCACTCAACGCCACACGATTCCAGGACGAATCGAGTACGTGCTTTTCTATAAGCAGAGGAATACTGGACGACACCGTATTGCCGGTCTCGACCATGTCCTTGAGAAACTTCTCGGGTTTGTCTTCAAAACGACGCGCCACGGCATCCACGATGGCAGCGCTGCCCTGGTGAATACAGAAAGCGTCGATGTCATCTGGCTGCAGACCTGACTCGCCCAGCAGCTCATGCAGGTGAGCAGGCACTTTGAGCAATGCAAAGTTGAACACCTGACGACCGTTCATGAAGAACACGCCGTTACTGACCTTCAGGTGCGGCGCACCGGAACCGTCCGTACCGAACTTCGCCTTGCCCAGTTGCCACGCAGCACCCTCACCCATCCAGGTGGCGGTGGCCGCGTCACCGAACAGCATGGTGGTGTTGCGGTCTTCAGGGTCGACAATCTTCGAGTAAGGGTCGGCCGTGATCAGCAGACCGTTTTTCAGGCCGGCCGCTTCCATGAAGCCCTTGATCGCATAGATACCGTAGACATAGCCGGAGCAGCCCAGCGAAATATCGAATGCAGCGACGTTGGTCGAAAGCCCCAGCTTGTCCTGGACGATAGCAGCAGTGTGCGGCAGCCCTTCTTCATCACCGTTCTGAGTGACGACGATCAGTACATCGACTTCTTCGCGCTTGAGCTGAGGATTGCTGGCAAACAGCTTGTTGGCCGCTTCGACACACAGATCCGAGGTTTCCTGACCGTCAGCCTTGCGCGGCAGGAACGTGGAGCCAATCTTCCCGAGGATGAAGTCTTCATCCTTGCCGAAGCTGGCACCTTGAGCGTAGTTATCGACGCCTTCAGCGGGCACGTAACTCGCTATGCTTTTTATGCCAATCATCATGGCTTCCCGATTAGTAAAACAGGTAAATGTTCGTCCCAAAGAAATCAGGGCGCTACCGAATAGAGGCGAATTACGGACATTTTCAGGGCGCATGACACGTTAAGGCAAGTCAGGCGCTTGTCACTCGCGGTAAAACATTACAGTGGAGATGCACTTTATGACCTGCAGGTCACTTGGACGTGCAGGCTTTGCGACAATTTACGTGGAGGGAAACGCGAGCTGGAGCCTGGAAAGCGGCTCCAGCGAAGAGGGTACAGAACAGTGAAGCCGTTGCGGTGCGGTCGGTTTCACCGGCGCCCAGCACTCAAATGGCCAGAGTGAACCCCTGCCCTTTGAGACTGAGATTGGCGTTGTAAGCTTCATCCTGAATGAACTGCACTGACCATTTGTCCATCAGCGCCGTGAGCGCCTGTTGCGGAGCATGCACAACACCGTCATGCACCACTTGAACATGCGGGGTCCATACCGTCAGATACCCTGCCTGTGCAGACTTGAGACACAGATCAATATCACTCAGCGCTTCGGCGAACGCTTCTGCGTCAAGCCCTCCCAGGGCGTCGTACAACTCCTTGGCAATCATCAGGCATGCCGACGACACAGCAGAGTAGTTTTGTTCGACCACCAAACGCCGCATGTAACCTTTAGACGTCTTGGACTCTCCGACAAAACCGGACCCCACACCACCATTGAGGCCCAGAATCAGACCTGCCTGAGTAACCGAACCTTCACGGTCCACCAGCTTGGCACCCACCACGCCAACTTCAGGGCGCTGCGCCTGATTGAGCAGGGACTCGATCCAGCCGACATTGATAATCTGGCTTTGCGCATCCAGCAGGATCAGGTATTCGCCACCGGCCTGCTGACTGATCAGATTGGACAATGAGGCCGCACTCATGCGCTGCTCTGCGCGGAAGACACGCACGCGGCCGGACGATTGTTCCTGTTTATCGAGCCAGGTCGTCAGGTCGACGGACGTACTGGCGTTATCAGCGATCAGTACCTCGTAGCGCTGATAACGAGTGCGTTGCAGAATGCTTTGCAGACAGCGTTGCAACTCGGGCAGGTTGTCCTGGCTGAGCAGCAAAATAGAAACCATTGGCCGATGGGCGTGGCGATAATCGATTTTATAGGTGCCAGGCTGCGCCGAACTGACCTCAGCTTGATAGCCTCGTTTCCCAAGATGCCGCTTGAGCGCTTTTTGTTCGTCCGGATTGTCTTTCAGCTCTGGCGCATCGCAGATCAGCACGGGTTCGCTCAAATGAGCCAGGCCGCTCATGCCACCCTGCTCGATCAGGCGCAGCAACAGATCAAATTCAAGCGCATCGGGGACTTCACGTGAATAGCCGCCCGCCTCGACCAGGACGTCGCGTCGGATCAACCAATGGGAAGCCATCAAGGCTGGCAGGCTTTGCAGCAGATCCAGGTTGAAACCCGGGCGGAATACTGTCGTCAGGGTGCCGTTGGGTTGACGCTGAATTTCGTCTACTGCAACCGCCCGACACTGCGCTGCATCGATCAGCTCAACACTGGCCAGCAGCAGGCCGCTACGGGTGAACTCCTCACCCGCCCGCGCCAGCATCAGCCAGTCGCTGGGTGACTGCCTGGCGATCTGGTTGATCTTGTCGACCCAGTTGCTTTCGGTGACCTTAACGAAATGCAGCGTATTGTTCATTGTGGTCACTGCCGGCAACTCTCCGGTCGTGAGCACCACCACTTTGAAGGCCTTGTAGTAACTGTTGATCAGGCTGTCGAACGTTGCCTGAAGCTTGAACACGTCGGCGTCCAGGTCCAGTAACAAAATGCCGATCTGCGACCCGGCCGGTTGACTGGCAAGCTTCTCGGTGATCTGTTTGAGAGACTCAGGCGTCGGATCACGCGAATCAAGCCAATTCAGCAATTGGCCGGAAGCCATGCCATTGAGCAACTTGCCGTTATCGAAACCCGAGGCCGCTTTCAGACGCTGGCCCCAAGCCGAAACAAGCTCCAGATGCTTTGCACTGTCTTTTTCTTTACTGCGGCTCAACTCGTCAGTCAGGCTCTGGACGACGCCGAGATTGAAGGCGTAGGTTTCGTAGGCGTGCCACAGGCGGCTGAGTCTTGTCTCGGCATCCGGGTTGCTTTGCGTACGCAACAACTCGGCCTGTTTGAGTAGCGCAGCTTCAAGCCCCTCCATCTGCATCCGACCCGCTGGCATGATATGAATCAGAAACTCGATTTTGGCCAATTCATCGAATAGCGGCTGGTTGTAAAACGGCAGTTCGACAAACTGGCGAGGCTCGAATAGCGCATCAGACTTCTCCAGAGCAACGTTCCAGACCGCGCTGATTATTTTTTCATCAGCTTGAAAACCTTGAATTTTAAGACGTTCAGCCATAGCAGCGAGCCCGGCCAGGATCTTCTGGTCACCCTGCGCGCCCTCCAGACCCGAGCCTTCGCCGAGCAGCGCAACCAGTTCCCTGGCGAAGGTCTCGCGAGCCCCTCGGGCTTTGGGATCGATGTGTCTGACTGCTGCGGCTATGGACGCGCCGTAGCGCAGCCCCACCTCTTTGCCTGGCATTAGATGCAACGCATAAGGAATCGGCAGAACGCGCAGGCGGGCAGCAGCAACCAGGTAATTCATGTGGCCGATTTCCTGCCAATGTGGCTCGGTGTCCTCGGCAAGCGACATGAACCAGCGCTGCGCCAGTTCAGACCGCGTGACCGCGCTGAGCAGCGACAAGGCCTCGCTCATGAAACTCAGAACCCGTTCACCCGCATTGTCTGACGCATAGTCTTCGCAGGTTTTTCGATCTCGACGAAAATAGCTTACTTGATTGACCTGAGCCTGATAGCCCAGGCTATAACCCTGACAAGCGCCGTAGGCCTGGTTGTCCTCGAGAAAGCTCAAGGCAGCGGTCAGCGCATCCGGCAGCAGGAAACTGTCGACCGGCGCCTGCACCACAAACGGCGTGCTGACATGCTTGAGCCCTTCGGCAATCCTGGAAGCAAGGCTGGCATCGGCCAGTGCCGCGTGCTGTATATAGTGCAGACCACCCGCGTTGGAGATATCGGCATCGGGCTGAGCCGACGCATCAACCACCACGATACTGCACGCAAAGCCGCTGTAGTACTTCAAGGCACGCCGAAGGAAATCAGGCTGATCCTTGGCCATCAACAGCAGGGTCAAACGCTGATTCAGAGCGACGTGTTCATTTCCTGGGTGGCGTTGCATATTTTTTCCCTATAACGAATCGTTTGCGTCTTCAACTCGCGGCTGGCGTTGAAGCAAGAAGGCAACGTGGCAGCGCCAGCGAGCGAGGCGCTGGCGTGTGGACAAACGATCAGGTCAATCCGGCAGCCAGCCGTTGGCCCAATATTGCAGATTCTCGCCACGCAACATGAAGTCGCGCAAGACCGTCTCGCGCAGCTCGTCACCCATGCGATAACTTGCATTGGGATCGGAGAGGTGCATGCGAATCGCCTGCAACCACTCTTCGGAACTGTTGGTGTACACCCGGGTGGCTGGCAAGTGACCGCGATACGCCTCGGTATCGGAGCAGATGACCGGGTAACCGCACGCGCCGTATTCCAGCAGCCTGAGATTACTTTTACAGTCATTGAAGACATGGAATTCCAGCGGCGCCAGCGCCAGATCAAGGTTCAGGCTGGCCAGCTTGGCCGGATAAGTCCTCAAGCTGACCCCTGAATGAAATTCGTGAATGTACGGCCTGAGCAGATCGGGGCACATGCCGAAGAACACCCACTCGACCTCATCAGCCAGCTCTCGTACCACATCCACGATCAGTTCCAGGTCGCCCCTATGGCTGGTGCCGCCGCCCCAGCCGATACGAGGTTTGTCGGAACTGCGGCGCTGACTTTTGAGATCGCGCCATAAATGGGTCGCCAGCATATTCGGGACCACACGAATGTCGCTGTGCATACTCGAAAGCGCTTCGGCCAACGGGTGAGTCGACACGACCACACGGTCGCACAGACCTATACCCTTGCGCAGCATGGCACCGATGTTGTCGGGCATGTTGCGCCTGTGCTCGTTCAGCTCAGGGACATCAGCAATGTAATCGTCGAGTTCGAATATGCGCATAGCGCTGGAATAGTGTTTCGCCAGCTCGATGTCAGGAACCTTGGCTTCCGTATAGCGGCCCTGGAACACGATAACGTCTGGCGACTGGCGCTCTATCTCTACGGCCGATGCGCTCTCGTAAGTCATCCGGCCAACTACCCGCCCGGCGTCTATCAATTCCAGCAACGGCTGGCTTACACGGTAATGACCGACCGCCGACGAGTTGACCGCCATGCCCAGAATGGAAGGCAAGTGGCGGGTGCAGAACGGATCCCAGCCCACCAGCAGACCGGGATCCAAGGCGAATGAAAGATTTTCATTGAGGTGCAGATTGGGGTTGTACGCCTGATCCCTGGCCATCATTGGCAGCCATTTCTGGAAGAACGATTTCTGCTCGTTGTTCAGTGCCTGGCGCGATGTTTCGTTACGCTGATGGGTAACAGGCTCGGCCAGCACCAGCGTGGAGTCCGGTGTGCCGACAATCAGGTAGCCTTCACGCCCCACACGCATACACAGGTCCAGATCCTGCAATCCCTGCGTGAAGGTCGCAGCCTCCATCTCCCCGACGCTATCGAACACTTCCTTGCGTATCATCAAGCAATTGCCGCTGACTGCACTCCAGTTCTGAGTGAGTTGCAGACGCTGCATGTAACCGCGCGCCCCGGCAGGAAAGTTGATGAAGGGTCGTCCAGCCAGACCTTCCATGCCCATCACCATGCCCGAATACAGAATCGTGCCCTGTGGATTGAGTATGCGCGGCCCGACAATACCGACGTCCGGGCGCTGGGCATGGTTGACCAGCCCCAGCAGCCAGTCGGTCTGATGAATGATCGCATGAGGGCTGAGCATCAGCAGGTAGTCACCACGGGCTTGCCGGGCTGCATGATTCTGAGCGCAGGCTTCGCTGACCGTTTCAGACAAAGAGAAAATGCGCAGCTTGTCGCTGCCCAGTTCGCCCATCGCTGCAAACCAGGCCAGTGCATCCCTGTCTTCACTGGCGTTGTTGACGATCAGAACTTCGTAGTTCAGATAGGTCGTGTTGCTGAAAAGACTGTCCAGACAGCGCTCCAAAGCGCTCAACTGGTCCTTGGTGGTGACAATGACCGACACCAGTGGCAGCGATGGATGCACGTATTCGATGCGATTCAGCAATGGCAACTGGTCATGGTGAATCACATGCTCTATGCCGATGCGCGTCAGGTGAGCCGCCACCAACGAAGCGTTGTGATCGATCACCGCAGGTAACGAGAGCCAGTCGGCAAATGCCAGCGCAGATTCGACCTGTACTTCTGCGATGTGCCCGATAGTCTGCGCCCCTGGACCCTCTACCAGACGCCAGATGAAATCGTGCGGGGCCAATTCGTCGTGGGCCGGGTCGAATCCGCCCATGTCCAGCAGATTACGCCGCTCGAATGCCAGCGCACGCCCGACATAGGGGTAAGCACGCAGCAGGTCAAGATTGAAGCCGGGTTTGAAAATCGGTTCCCTGGACTCTTCATCGACCAGCGCCCCTTCATCGCTGTAGATACACAACAGTCCGGGAGTCTGGGCAATACGCTCGGCCATCACCAGCAGCGCAGGCTGCGTCAGCCGGTCACCGGCACGCAACAGATAGATCCAGTCGGCGCTGTCCAGCAACTGCAATACTTCGTTCAATTGCCGCGACCAGTCCTGCTGCAGGGAAAAACGCAATACCTGCGGGTCATCGACGCTACCATGGGTGAGCACCACCACCGAGTCGGCCGCGTAATCCTGCTCGACAATACTGCGTAACGTCATGTCGAGCCCAGCGGCGTCGTCATCGAGATCAATAATCACCGGGACAATACGAGGCTGCCAGGCCCAACTTCCGATACGTTGCTCGAACAACTTCTTCTGCGGGGCCGGAAACCGGCGGCAGGACAGCCACTCGGTGTACAACTCGGCATAGCTGTTACTGTCGGCGCCCACCCGGCTCATCATGATGCCTTGACGAGCGGCCATGACCCCATAAAGACCGACCTCGTCCCAGTCGCGCGG
>Ga0326721_10000246_pt1 | contig 18182 bp, 4 predicted proteins | sample SGPome_FD_203951 | JGI IMG/M metagenome (GOLD analysis project Ga0326721, IMG submission 203951) | Soil microbial communities from Southern Great Plains, Lamont, Oklahoma, United States - SGP_1_2016 | ecosystem: Engineered > Artificial ecosystem > Soil microcosm > Unclassified | place: USA...
GACTTTGCCGTGTGGCAGCGCGAGCACCTGCGCGGCGAGGTGCTGGACCGGCAGATCGCGTACTGGAAGGGGCAGCTGGCCGGCGCCCCCGCGCTGCTGGAGCTGCCGGCGGACCGCCCGCGCCTCGCCGTGCAGCGCTACCGCGGCGCGTACGAGACGGCGGAGTTCCGCGAGGGGCTGGTGGAGCGGCTGGAGGCGCTGGGCCGGCGCGAGGGGGCCACGCTGTACATGGTGCTGCTGTCCGCGTACCAGGTCCTGCTGGGCACGTACGCCGGGACCGACGACGTCGTCGTCGGCAGCCCCATCGCCGGGCGCACGCGGGCGGAGACGGAGGGGCTGATCGGCTTCTTCGTCAACACGCTGGTGCTGAGGACGGACCTGTCGGGCGATCCGGGCTTCCGCGAGGTGGTGGCACGGGTGCGGGCCAGCACGCTGGCCGCGTACGAGCACCAGGACGTGCCCTTCGAGCGGCTGGTGGCGGAGCTGGAGCCCGAGCGCAGCATGAGCCATGCGCCGCTCTTCCAGGTGCTCTTCGCCCTCAACGACGCCGGGGGGGCCGGCGCCGCGTTCCCCGGGCTGGAGGCCCAGGGGATGGCGCCGGCGCTGGACACGACCAAGTTCGACCTGTCGCTGGGCGTGTCGGTGGACGGGAACCGCATGGGCGCGGGGCTGGAGTACAGCACGGACCTGTTCGACCGCGCCACGGCCGCGCGGATGCTGGGGCACCTGGATCGCGTGCTGGAGCAGGTCGCGGAGGATGCGGATCGCCCGCTGTCCCAGCTCGACATGCTCGGTGTGGGCGAGCGTGCGCGGGTGCTGGAGGCGTGGAACGACACCGCGTCGGCGTATCCCGCCGATCAGGCGATCCACGCGCTGTTCCAAGAGCAGGCTGCGCGGACGCCGGATGCCATCGCGCTCGTCTTTGGGGATGCGTCGCTGACCTACCGCCAGGTGGATGCACGCGCGAACCGGCTCGCCAACCACCTCGCCGCGCGTGGCGCCGGGCCGGAGACGCGCGTGGCGGTCTCGCTGGAGCCGGGCGTGGAGATGGTCATCGCCTTGATCGCCATCCTCAAGGCGGGCGGGGCGTACGTGCCGCTGGACCCGGCGTATCCGGCGGAGCGGCTGTCGTTCATGCTCGCTGATTCCGGCGTCGCGCTGCTGATCACCCGGGATGCGCTGCGCGGCGTGCTTCCCGTGCAGGGCGGCGTCCGCGTGGTGAGCGTGGATGGCGATCTCGCGGAAATCACCGCCGCGGGCGATGCGGCGCCGGCGCGTGGCGCGGGTGGGGTGGATGCCGGGGGTGCCGGTGCCCTGGCGTACGTCATCTACACCTCGGGCTCCACTGGCAGGCCCAAGGGCGTGGCCGTGGAGCACCGCGCCATCGTGCGGCTGGTGCGCGGGACGGACTGGATGCAGCTGACGGCGGCGGACCGCGTGGCGCAGGCATCCAGCGCCTCGTTCGATGCCGCCACGTTCGAGGTCTGGGGCGCGCTCCTGAACGGCGCCGCGCTCGTCGGCATCCCCAAGGAAATCGCGCTCATCCCGTCCGAACTGGGGCGGACGATCGACACGCAGCGCATCACGGCCGCCTTCCTGACGACGGCGCTCTTCAACCAGGTCGCGCGCGAGCTGCCCACGGCGTTCTCGCCCCTGCGCCACCTGCTGTTCGGCGGTGAGGCGGTGGACCCCGATGCCGTGCGGCGTGTGCTGGCGGCAGGCGGTCCGGAGCGGCTGCTGCACGTCTACGGGCCCACGGAGAACACCACCTTCAGCAGCTGGCACGCGGTGACGGAGGTGCCGGACGGCGCCGTGACCGTCCCCATCGGCCGTGCGGTGGCGAACTCGTCGCTGCTGGTGCTGAATACGGCCATGCGCGCGGTGCCCGTCGGCATCCCCGGCGAGCTGTACGTGGGGGGCGACGGATTGGCGCGTGGCTACCTGGGCCGGCCTGCGCTCACGGCGGAGCGCTTCGTCCCGCACCCGTTCGCGTCCATGCCGGGCGCGCGGCTGTACCGCACCGGGGACCGCGTACGGTGGCTGGCGGACGGCGTGATCGAGTACCTGGGCCGGCTGGACGGGCAGGTGAAGATCCGTGGCTTCCGCATCGAGCCGGGCGAGATCGAGGCGGTGCTGCGCCGGGCGCCCGGCGTGGCCGACTGCGCCGTGCTGGTGCGCGAGGACGCGCCCGGTGACAAGCGGCTCGTGGCGTACGTCGTCGGCGATGCGGATGCCGAGACGCTGCGCACACACCTGCGCGGCACGCTGCCGGACTACATGGTGCCGGCCGCGTTCGTCCCCCTGGAGACGCTCCCGCTGAACGCCAACGGCAAGGTGGATCGCAGGGCCTTGCCCGCGCCCGACTTCGCCGCGGACGCCGGTGCGTACGTGGCGCCGCGCACCCCGGCGGAGGAGGTGCTGGCCGGCATCGTCGCCGAGCTGCTGCGCGTGGAGCGCGTGGGCGTGCACGACAGCTTCTTCGACCTGGGCGGGCACTCGCTGCTGGCGACGCGCGTGGTCTCGAGGATGCGCGAGGTGTTCGGCGTGGAGATGCCCCTGCGGGCGCTCTTCGAAGGCCCCACGGTCGCGGAGCTGGCGGAGCGGGTGGAATCCATCCGCCGCGCGGGACAGCCGGAGCTGCCGTCCATCGTGCCGGTGGATCGGACGGATGCGCTGCCGCTCTCGTTCGCGCAGGAGCGCCTGTGGTTCCTGGACCAGCTGGAGTCGGAGAGCGCCTTCTACAACGTCCCCGCCGCGCTGCGGCTGCGCGGCGCGCTGGACGCCGCGGCGCTGGAGCGCACGCTGGCGGAGATCGTCCGCCGCCACGAGGCGCTGCGGACCGTCTTTCCCGAAGTGAACGGCGCGCCCGTGCAGCGGGTGCTCCCCTTCGCCGGCTTCGTGCTCGCGGCGGACGACCTGTCGGGGCAGGAGGACGCGGCGCGCGAGGCCGAGGCCGTCCGCCGCGCGCGCGAAGACGCCGGGCGTCCGTTCGACCTGGCCCGCGGCCCGTTGTTCCGCGCGTCGCTGCTGCGGCTGGCGGCGGACGATCACGTGCTGCTGCTGTGCATGCACCACGTGGTCAGCGACGGGTGGAGCATGGGCGTGCTCTTCGGCGAACTGTCGGCGCTGTACGGCGCCTTCGTGGCCGGCGAGCCGTCGCCGCTGCCGGCGCTGGCGGTGCAGTACGCGGACTTCGCGGTCTGGCAGCGCGCGCACCTGCAGGGCGCCGTGCTGGAGGGGCAGATCGCGTACTGGAAGGGGCAGCTGGCGGGCGCCCCCGCGCTGCTGGAGCTCCCCGCGGACCATCCGCGCCCCGCCGTGCAGCGCTACCGCGGCACGCGGGAGCCGGTGGAATTCCCTGCCGCCCTGGCGGAGCGGCTGGAGGCGCTGGGCCGCCGCGAGGGCGCCACCCTGTACATGGTGCTGCTCGCCGCCTTCCAGGTGCTGCTGGGCAAGTACGCGGGCACGGACGACGTGGTGGTGGGCAGCCCCATCGCCGGCCGCACGCGGGGGGAGACGGAGGCGCTCATCGGCTTCTTCGTCAACACGCTCGTGCTGCGGACGGACCTGTCGGGCGATCCCGGCTTTCGCGGCGTGCTGCGGCGGGTGCGCGCGGCCACGCTGGCCGCGTACGAGCACCAGGAGGTCCCGTTCGAGCGGCTGGTGGCGGAGCTGGCCCCGGAGCGCAGCATGAGCCACGCGCCGCTGTTCCAGGTGCTCTTCGCGCTGCAGAACGCCGGCGCCGCCGCGGCCGGCCTGGCCGGCCTGCGGACGGACGCGGTCGTCCCGGAGGGCGACACCGTCAAGTTCGACATGTCGCTGGCCCTGGCCACGCACGGGGGCGCCCTGCGCGGCGTGCTGGAATACAGTACGGACCTGTTCGAGCGCGCCACCATCGTGCGCATGACCGCGCACCTGGAGCGGGTGCTGGAGCAGGTGGCGGAGGATGCGGACCGTCCCCTCTCGGCGCTGGACCTGGCCGGGCCGGCGGAGCGGGCGCAGGTGGAGGCGTGGAACGCGACGGAGCGGGAGTACCCGCGCGACGCGTGCATCCACACCCTGTTCGAGGGGTGGGCCGCGCGCACCCCCGATGCCCTGGCGCTGGAGTTCGGGGACGCGTCGCTCACCTACGCCGCGCTGGACGCGCGTGCCAACCGCCTCGCGCACCACCTGCGGCGCCATGGCGTGGGCCCCGAGGTGCGGGTGGCGCTCTGCCTGGAACGCGGCCCCGACCTGGTGGCCGCCGTGCTGGGCATCCTCAAGGCCGGCGGCGCGTACGTGGGGCTGGACCCGGCCTACCCGGCCGAGCGGCTGGCGTACATGCTGGCCGACTCCGCCGCGGCCGTGCTGGTGACGCGCGAGTCGCTGCGGGGCGCGCTCCCTGCGCGCGAGGGGCTCGTGGTCGTCAGCGTGGACGGGGCGGCGGCGGAGATCGCGGCGGAGAGCACGGAACGCCTGGTCGCCGGGACGGTGCCGCGGAGCCTGGCGCACGTCATGTACACGTCCGGCAGCACGGGCACGCCCAAGGGCGTGGCCATCGAGCACGGGAGCGTCGTGCGGCTGGTGCACCACGCGGGGTACGCGCGGCTGGGGCCGGACGAGGTGATCCTGCAGGCGGGTCCCATCTCGTTCGATTCGTCCACGCTGGAGGTGTGGAGCGCGCTGCTGATGGGCGGGCGGCTGGCCATCCTGCCCTCGGGCGCGCCGTCGCTGGCGGAGCTCGGGACGCTGATGCGCCGGCACGGCGTCACGCTGGCGTGGCTCACGTCCGGCCTGTTCCAGGCGATGGTGGAGGAGCGGCTGGAGGACCTGGGCGTGCTCCGGCAGGTCATGTCCGGCGGCGACGTGCTCCCCGCGTGGCACGTGATGAAGGTGCGCGAGCGCTTTCCGCACATGCGCATCGTGAACGGCTACGGTCCCACCGAGAACACGGTCTTCACCTGCTGCTACACCATTCCGGACGGGTGGAGCGGCGCCACCCTCCCCATCGGCGGCCCGGTGGCGAACACGCGGGTGTACGTGCTGGACGGGACGCTGCGCCCCGTACCCATCGGCGTGCCCGGCGAGCTGTTCGCGGCGGGCGACGGGCTGGCCCGCGGCTACCTGGGCCGGCCGGCGCTGACGGCGGAGCGCTTTCTTCCCGATCCGTCCGTGCCCGGCGGCCGGATGTACCGCACGGGCGACCTGGGGCGGTGGCTGCCGGACGGGCTGGTGGACTTCCGCGGCCGCATCGACACGCAGGTGAAGATCCGCGGCTTTCGCATCGAACCCGGCGAGGTCGAGGCGCTGCTGCGGGGGATGGACGGGGTCCGCGATTGTGCCGTCATCGTGCGCGAGGACGTGCCGGGGGACAAGCGCCTGGTCGCGTACGTCGTGGGCGATGCGGATGCGGACGGGCTGCGCGCGCACCTGCGCGGCACGCTCCCGGACTACATGGTTCCCGCCGCGTTCGTGACGGTGGATGCGCTGCCGCTCACGCCCAACGGCAAGCTGGACCGCAGGGCGCTCCCCGCGCCGGACTTTTCGGCGGCGGACGCGTACGTGGCGCCGCGCACGCCCACGGAAGAGGTGCTGGCGGGCATCTGGGCGGACACGCTGCGGCTGGAGCGGGTGGGCGCGCAGGACGGCTTCTTCGACGTGGGCGGGCACTCGCTGCTGGCCACGCGCGTGGTGTCGCGCGTCCGGCGCGACCTGGGCGTGGAGCTGCCCCTGCGCACGCTGTTCGAGCGGCCGGTGCTGGCGGAGCTGGCGGCGGAGATCGACCGCCTGCGCGGCGCGGGCGGCGAGGCGGACGCGGCGCCGATCATTGCCGTGGAGCGCGGGGGCGACCTGCCGGTGTCGTTCGCGCAGGAGCGGCTGTGGTTCGTGGATGCGCTGGATCCGGGAAGCCCGGTCTACGCGATGCCCATGTCCTACCGCCTGACGGGCTTGCTGGACGAGGATGCGCTGCGCCGCACGATCACGGAGCTGGTGCGCCGCCACGAGCCGCTGCGGACGAGCGTCCCGGCCGTGGATGGCGTGCCCCGGCAGCGCATCGCCCCGCCCCCGGCGGAGTTCGATCTGCCGGCCACGGATCTCCGTGACATGGCGGAGGATGCGCGCGCGGCGGAGGCCCGCCGCCTCCTGTCCGCGTCGGCCGCGCACCGCTTCGACGTGGCGCGGGGGCCGCTGTTCCGCGCGGAGCTGGTGCGGCTGGCGGACGACGAGCACCTGCTGCTGATGAACCTGCACCACGTCGTGGGCGACGGCTGGTCCCTCGGCGTGCTCATGGAGGAGCTGGCGGCGATCTACGGGGCGTTCTCGCGCGGCGAGCCCTCGCCGCTGCCGGCGCCCGCGCTGCAGTACGCGGACTATGCCGCGTGGCAGCGCACGCAGCTGAGCGGCGCGGCGCTGGAGCGGCAGACCGAGTTCTGGCGGCGCACGCTGGACGGCGCGCCCGCCCTGCTGGAGCTGCCGACGGATCGTCCGCGGCCGCCGCTGGAGACGCACCGCGGCGCCCTGGAGACCCTGCGCGTGCCGGCGGAGCTGGCGCAGGGGATCCACGCGCTCGCCCGGCGCGAGGGCGGCACGCTGTTCATGGTGCTGCTGGCCGCGCTGGACGTGGTGCTGGGGCGTCTCTCGGGGCAGGAGGACGTGGTCGTGGGCACGCCCATCGCCGGCCGCACGCGGGCGGAGACGGACCGGATGATGGGCCTGTTCCTGAACTCGCTGGCCCTGCGCACGGACCTGTCGGGCGATCCGACGTTCCGCGAGCTGCTGGGCCGCGTGCGGGAGGCCACGCTGGCCGCCTACGCGCACCAGGACCTGCCCTTCGAGCGGCTGCTGGAGGAGCTGCGACCGGAGCGCAGCCTGGCGCACGCGCCGGTGTTCCAGGTGATGCTCAACCTGCTCAACTTCCAGGGCGGCGAGCTGTCCATCCCCGGCCTGGAGGTCGCGGGGGCGGAAGCCAACCCGCAGATCACCAGCAAGTTCGACCTGACGCTGTACGTGCGCGAGTCGGAGGAGGGGATCGGCATTCACCTGGTCTACGCGGCGGACCTCTTCGACGCGGCGCGGATGCGCGAGCTGCTGTCGCAGATGGAGGGCGTGCTGCGGCAGGCTTCGGACGCGCCGGAGACGCGCATCGGCGCGCTGGCGCTGGCCACGGACGCCGCGCGCGCCGTGCTGCCGGACCCCGCCGCGCCCCTGGACGACAGCTGGCGCGGCGCCGTGCACGAGGTGTTCGCCGCCCAGGCGCGCCGGACGCCGGACGCGCTCGCGGTGGAGGACCCGCGCGAGCGCTGGAGCTACGCCGAACTGGATGCCGCGACGGATGCCATCGCCCGCTATCTCGCGGACGGCGGCGTGGGCGTCGGCGACGTCGTGGCCATCACGGGCCACCGCAGCGCGGCGCTCGTCCGCGGTCTCATCGGCACCATGAAGAGCGGCGCGGCGTTCCTCGTCCTCGATCCGGCGTATCCGGCCGCGCGGCTGGTGGATTACGTCCGCATCGCGAAGCCCGCCGCGCACCTGCACCTCTCCGCCGCGGCCGATCTGCCCGGCGAGATCCAGGCGCTGCTGGCGGAGACCGTCCGTGCATCCGCCGTCCTCAACCCCCGCGGGGACGGATCGGCGGATGAGGTCGCCTCGGTGGATGGCATCGACGGCCTCGCATCCGCCGCATCTCCCGTGTCGGTGGAGGTGGGCCCGGACACGCTCGCGTACCTCTCCTTCACCTCCGGGACGACGGGCACGCCGAAGGCGGTGATGGGGCGGCACGCGTCGCTCACGCACTTTACCCCGTTCCTGGCGCGCAGCTTCGGGCTGACGGCGAACGATCGCTACAGCCTGCTCAGCGGCCTGGCGCACGACCCGCTGCACCGCGACGTCTTTACCCCGCTCCAGACGGGCGCCGCGGTCGTCGCGCCGCTGCCGGATGAAGTCGGCACGCCGGGCTACCTGGCGCGGTGGATGCGCGAGGCGGGGATCACCGTCACACACCTGACGCCCGCCATGGGCCAGCTGCTGGCGGACGCGGCGGAGGGCGAGCGCATTCCGTCGCTGCACCGCGCGTTCTTCGTGGGCGACGTCCTGCGCCGCGCGGACGTGGCGCGGCTGACGGCGCTCGCGCCCGCGCTCCGCGTGGTGAACTACTACGGATCGACGGAAACCCAGCGCGCCGTCTCGTACCACGAGGTGGAGCCGGAGCTGGAGCCCAAGGAGGTCATCCCGCTGGGCAAGGGGCTGCCGGGCGTGCAGCTGCTGGTGCGCAATGCATCCGGCGCCATGGCCGGCATCGGCGAGGTGGGCGAGATCTGGATGCGCTCGCCGCACCTGGCCGCGGGCTACCTGAACGACCCCGCGCTGGCAGCCGAGCGCTTCCTGGCGAATCCCTGGACGTCGGATCCGCGCGACCGGCTGTACCGCACGGGCGACCTGGGCCGCTACCGCCCCGATGGCGAGGTGGAGTCGCTGGGCCGCGCCGACCAGCAGGTGAAGGTGCGCGGCTTCCGCGTGGAGCTGGGCGAGGTGGAGTCTGCCCTGGCCTCGCACCCGGCCGTCCGCGAGGCCGCCGTGCTGGCGCGCGACGTCGCTGGTGGCGATCGTCGCCTGGTCGCGTGGTGGGTGTCCGTTTCCGACACCGCCGAGGCGGATGGCCCGGCGCTGCGGGCGCACCTCAAGGCGCTACTGCCGGAGTTCATGCTGCCGTCCGCATACGTGCGGATGGAGAAGCTGCCGCTCACGCAGAACGGCAAGCTGGACCGACGCGCGCTCCCCGAGCCGGAGCCGGCGGAGGCGTCGGACGCGGAGATGGTGGCGCCGCGCAACCAGACGGAAGAGCTGGTGGCCGCGCTGTGGGCGGAGGTGCTTCGCACGGAGCGCGTGGGCATCCACGACGACTTCTTCGCGCTGGGCGGGCACTCGCTGCTCGCCACGCGCGTGCTGGCCCGCGTGCAGGCCGCGTTCGGTGTGGTGATGCCGCTGCGCGCGCTGTTCGAGGGCCCGACCGTCGCCGAGCTGGCGGAGCGGGTGGATGCGCTGCGCCGCGCGGACGGGCCGGCGCTGCCCCCAATCGTCCCGGTGGGGCGCGACCGCGACCTGCCGCTGTCGTCGGCGCAGGAGCGGCTGTGGTTCCTGGACCGGCTGGAGGGCGGGAGCTCGTTCTACAACATCCCGATGGCCATCCGCCTGCTCGGGGGGCTGGATACGGCCGCCCTGGAGCAGGCGATCGGCGAGATCGTCCGCCGCCACGAGACGCTGCGGACCGCGATTCGCGAATCCGGGGACGCCGCGGTGCAGGTCGTCCTGCCGTTCACCGGGTTCGTGCTGCCGATCGAAGACCTGTCGTCCCTGGACGATGCACCGCGCGCGGCGCAGACGGAGCGCCGCGCCCAGGAATCCGCCACGCGGCCGTTCGACCTGGCGGCGGGGCCGCTCTTCCGCGCGAGCCTGCTGCGGCTGGCAGCGGAAGAGCACGTGCTGCTCGTCTGCATGCACCACGTGGTCAGCGACGGAACGAGCCTGGGCGTGCTGATGCGCGAGCTCTCCGCATTGTACGCGGCCTATCGGCAGGGCGACCCATCGCCGCTGCCGGAGCCGGCGGTGCAGTACGCGGACTTCGCCGTGTGGCAGCGCGAGCAGCTGCAGGGTGAGGTGCTGGACCGGCAGCTGGCGTGGTGGAAGCATCGGCTGGCCGGCGCGCCCACGCTGCTGGAGCTGCCGACGGATCGTCCCCGGCCGGCCGTGCAGTCGTACCGCGGCGCGCGGGAGCCGCTGGCGTTCGCCTCCTCCACGCTGCTGGACCGGCTGCAGGCGCTCGGCCGGGGCGAGGGCGCCACGCTGTACATGGTGCTCCTCGGCGCCTTCCAGGTGCTGCTGGCCAAGTACGCGGGCACGGAGGACGTGGTCGTGGGCAGCCCCATCGCGGGGCGCACGCGGCGCGAGACGGAGGAATTGATCGGCTTCTTCGCCAACACGCTCGTGCTGCGGACGGAGCTGGAGGGCGATCCGAGCTTCCGCGAGACCCTGCGCCGCGTGCGCGACGTCACGCTGGGCGCCTTCGAGCACCAGGAGGTCCCGTTCGAAAAGCTGGTGGCGGAGCTGCAGCCGGAGCGCAGCCTGAGCCACGCGCCCGTTTTCCAGGTGATGTTCACCCTGCAGAACGCGGACGCCACCGGCATCGACCTGCCGGATCTGCGGATGCAGGGCGTCCCCGCGACGCTGGAGACCACGCGCTTCGACCTCGCGCTTTCCGTCGTCACGGACGGCAGCCGGATGTTCGGCGGGCTGGAGTACAGCACGGACCTGTTCGACGCGGAGACCATCCGCCGCATGCTCGGGCACCTGGAGCGGGTGCTGGAGCAGGTGGTGGAGGATGCGGATCGCCGCATGTCCGCCCTGGCGCTGCTGGGCGAGGCGGAGCAGGCGCGGGTGGTGGATGAATGGAACCGCACGGAGGCCGACTACCCGGCGGATGTCTGTATCCACCAGCTGATCGCGGAGCAGGCCGCGCGGACGCCGGAGGCTATCGCCGTCGTCTTCGCGGACGATGCGCTGACGTACGCGGAGCTGGACGCGCGCGCCAACCGGCTGGCGCGGCACATCGTTTCGCTCGGTGCCGGGCCGGAGGCGTTCGTCGGCATCTGCCTGGATCGCTCGGCGGAGATGGTGGTCGCCATGCTCGCGGTGCTGAAGAGCGGCGCGGCGTATCTCCCGCTCGATCCGTCGTATCCGGCGGACCGGCTGGCGTACATGCTGGAGGATTCCGGCGCGCCGCTGCTCATCACGCAGAACGCGTTGCGGGGCCTGCTCCCCGCGGACGGCGTGCGCATCGTCTCCATCGATGCGGAGGCGGATGCATCCGCCATCGCCGCGAAATCCACGGATGCGCCGCTGTCGAGCGTGGTGGCGGAGAATGCGGCGTACGTCATCTACACGTCGGGCTCGACGGGCCGGCCCAAGGGCGTGCAGGTGACGCACGGCAACGCGGTCAGCTTCTTCACGGGGATGGACGGGCGCGTGGGCGGCACGGCGCGCGGAACGTGGCTCGCGGTGACCCGCATCAGCTTCGATATCCACGTGCTCGAGCTGCTGTGGACGCTGGCGCGCGGCTTCCGCGTGGTCGTGCAGCCGGAGCCGGACCGGGCGCGGGATGGCGAGACGCTCGCGGAGCAGATCCGCCGCCACGCCGTCACGCACCTGCAGTGCACGCCCTCGCTCGCGGCCATGCTGATCGCGGAGAGCGGCATCCAGGCGCTGGCCGGGCTCGATCGCATCCTCCTCGGCGGCGAAGCGCTCCCCGCGGACCTCGCGGCGCAGATCCGTACCGTGCTGCCGGACGGCGTCATCAACATGTACGGCCCGACGGAGACGACGGTCTGGTCCGCCACGCACGCGGTGGACCGGGACGGCGCCGTGCCCATCGGCCGCCCCATCGCCAACACGCGCGTCTACGTGGTGGATGCCGCGATGCACGCGCAGCCGGCCGGCGTGCCCGGCGAGCTGCTGATCGGCGGCGCGGGGGTGACGCGGGGCTACCTGGACCGGCCGGGGCTCACGGCGGACCGCTTCGTCCCGGACGCGTTCTCGGACACTCCGGGCGCGCGGCTGTACCGCACGGGCGACCGCGCGCGCTGGCGTGCGGACGGTGTGCTGGAGTATCGGGGCCGCATCGACCAGCAGGTGAAGATCCGCGGCTTCCGCATCGAGCCCGGCGAGATCGAGTCCGTGCTGCGGCGCCATCCCGCCGTTGCGGAGTGCGCCGTGGTGGCGCGCCCCTCCGCTGCCGGCGACACGCGCCTGGTGGCGTACGTCGTGGGGAGCGCGGACGCGGAGGCGCTGCGGGCGCACGTGGGTGCCAGCCTGCCGGACTACATGGTCCCGGCCGCGTTCGTGTCCCTGGACGCGCTTCCGCTGACTCCCAACGGCAAGCTGGACCGCAAGGCCCTCCCCGCGCCCGACTTTGCCGCGGCGGCGGACGCGTACACCGAGCCGGGCACGGCCACCGAGCACGCGCTCGCAGCCATCTGGAGGGAGGTGCTGGGCCTGGAGCGAGTGGGAGCCACGGACAACTTCTTCGACGTCGGCGGGCACTCGCTGCTGGCGACGGTGATGATCGGGCGCATTCGCCGCGACCTGCAGGTGGAGCTGTCGCTGCGGGCGGTGTTCGAGGCGCCGGTGCTGGCCCGCCTGGCGGAGCGCGTGGATGCGGCCCGCGAGGAGGCCGCATCCCGCCCCGCGCCGGCGCCCCCCCGGCGGCTGGGCGCGGTGGACCGCAGCGCGTATCGCGTAAAGCCGACGTAATACCAGATCGCAAAAAGAATGGGCCTCACGCAGAGACGCAGAGGCGCGGAGAGAAAACAACGGGAGAAAAGAGGATCAGAGGCCGCCGATCCCCTTCTTCTCTTCTCTCTGCGTCTCCGCGTCTCTGCGTGAGACGGTTGTTTTCTCGGATTCGGTATAAGCCCGGGGGGCCCGCATCGAGCTCCCCGGCTGGTGGTGCGCCCGGAGCGCGGGTCCTGTCCGTTCTCGGCATGCCCCGCGCCCGCCGCGTGGGGGACGCTACGCCACCGGCGCGTGCGGGCACAGCCGCCCGGCCTCGCGCGGCACGCCCCAGCGGCAGAACAGGTGCCCCAGCGGCGACTCGCCGGGGTGGCCGCAGTGGTTGGAGGGGTGCGCCAGGTGATCCACCGGCAGCGGATGCGCCATGATCGCGCCCGACGCGCCCACCAGCGCGAGGGCCAGCAGCGCGCCGATCACCGAGCCGCGCGTCAGGCGGCTGGCGGGCGGGGGCTCCTCGCCGGCCAGGCGGCGGATGCGGCGGTCCAGCAGGTCGGCGCGGTGCGCGAATCCCACGCCCTCCGCCCAGGCAGCGCCGGGCACGCCCCACGACGCCAGCGACAGGAGGGCCGACGCCAGCGCCAGCGGCTGCCCGCGCGCAGCCCGGTCGTCCGCCTGGATCTCGGCCTCGTCCGCGACGTCGTCGGCCAGGCGGCGCAGGGCGGGGAGCCAGAAGAGCGTCAGCGCGAGGAAGCGGAGCAGGGAAAGGCGCAGCGGGTCGCGCCGGGCCACGTGCGCGCCCTCGTGCGCCAGCAGCGCGCGGAGCTCCTCCGGGCGCAGCCGGTCCGCCACGGCCGCCGCCACGTAGACGCGCGGCCGCAGCCATCCCGCCGTGAACGCCGGGTTCGGCAGCCCGCGCACCACGCGGATGTGCCGCGGGTCCAGGCCCACGTCCGTCGCCGCCGTCCAGAACGCGTCTCCTTCGACCGGCACGGACGCGTGCAGGGGGGCGAGCGCGCGGCGCATCCGCAGCAGGGCGCGCGCGCGGTCGTACGTGGCATACGCGAGGCCGATCACCACGAGCGCGTGAAAGAGCAGGTGCACGGGGCGCAGCAGCGCGTGCAGGGCGATCACGCACAGCGCGCCCAGGTGGTCCCGGCCGCGCAGCGCGTTCTCCAGCCCCTCCGCGAAGTGGTGGCCGAACAGGGGGCTCACGCTGAACAGCAGCAGCGTGCCGATGGCCAGCAGCAGCGTGCGGCGGTGCGCCTCCTCGCGCGTGACGAGCGTCCGGCCCCGCATCATCGCCCCTCCTGCTCCCGCATCCGCCGTTCGATCAGGCGGGCCAGCTCCGCCAGCTGCTCCGGGTCGCGCTCCGCCAGCACGTCCACGAACGAGGCCGTCACCGCGTCCGCCCCGAAGGAAAGGATCCCCTCCACCACCTGCCGCGAGGCGCGCGCGCGGAACTCGTCTTCCGTGAGCGTGGCCTCGTAGTGCAGCAGGTCGTCGCGCTTCTGCCGACGCAGCAGGCCCTTGTCCACCAGCTTGTTGAGCACGGTGATGACGGTGTGGATGGTCACGGCGTGCTCCCGCGCCACCCGCTCGTGCACGGCGCGCGCGGGCACGGGCCGGTCCAGCTCCCACACCGTCCGCATCACCCGCGCCTCCAGGTCGCCCAGCACCTTCGCCAGCCCGCTCGCGGAAAGGCGCACGGTGTCGTGCAGGCGAAAAGGCCCGGCGTGCGAGGGTCCGTCGTCGTCGCGCATGGCAAGATCCGCGGATGCCGGCTCGTAAAAAACGTGTATCGAAAGGGACAGGTTCAGGATACGGGGGATTTTACCCCGCGTAAAGTGCGGCGCTCCACCCTGCCGGGAGCGAATGCGGGCGGGATGCGATCCCGGAGGCCTATCTGATGTTCCACGGGACCCGCTCCTGAGCTGCCATCCCGGAGAGGATCCGCCTGCCCGCGTCGGCCGCAGTCACGGGGGCGTTGCCCTGCGTGGCTCGACCCGACGTAAAAGGAACTCTCGGGTATACTCGGCCACGTCGGGCGTGGAAGCGGGATCGAGGGAACATTCGATGGATGATTTCCGGGGGCTGCGGCGGAAAACCAGGTTTCCCCGGATGTTTCCGCCCCTGCGAGCCGGCAACTGATGATCCTCCAACCCATTGGCCGGGAGAGGCAATCCCGGCGCAGGGGGCCGGTTGCGCGTGCAGTGAATGTCTGATATCGTTTACACTCCCTCAATCGACATCCCCTGGCGTACCTCCCCGTACACGGCTGCGCGTCAGGGGAAATCCGGGCGCTCGCCGCGTGCTGCACGTCCTGGCACCTCGCCGGGGCAGGGCGGTGTGCGTCCGCTGGATTCGCGTTTTGCGTCTGACTGTAACCATTTATGCCGACGAGTGTGGCAGCCGCGTGCGGTCCGTCCCGCGGCGTCGTCCACACTCGACCCGGCCCGGAGGCTGAGGTGCCGCAACACCAGACCACCGCTCCGGCGCTCCCGGAGCTTTCCCCGCCCGAGCACGCCTATCTGCAGCGCTTCCTTACGCCCGACGCCGCCGCGGCCGCCATCCCGCGCCGCGCGCCGGACGCGGAGGCGCCGCTTTCGTTTGCGCAGGAGCGGCTCTGGTTCCTGGACCGGCTGCGGCCGGGGGACACGGCCTACGTCCTGACCGAGGCGCTGCGGCTGGCCGGCGGCGTGGACGAGGTGGCCCTGGCGCGCGCCCTGGGCGAGATCGTCCGGCGGCACGAGGCGCTGCGGACCACCATCCGCGAGACGGAGGGCGTCCCCGTGCAGGTGGTGGCCCCCTTCGCCGGCTTCGAGCTTCCCACGGACGACCTGACCGCCCTCGCCCCCCCGGAGCGCGAAGCCGGGTTGGCCGGCGCGGCGGCGGCCGAGGCGGCGCGGGGCTTCGACCTCACGGCGGGGCCCCTGTTCCGCGCGCGGCTGCTGCGCCTGGCCGCGGACGATCACGTGCTGCTGCTGTGCATGCACCACATCGTCGCCGACGGCGGGAGCCTGCAGGTGCTGGCGCACGAGCTGTGGGCGCTGTACGCCGCGTACCACGAGGGCGGGGAATCGCCCCTGCCGCCGCTCGCGCTGCAGTACGGCGACTTTGCCGCGTGGCAGCGCGCGGAAGCGGGGAGCGAGGCGGAGGCGCGGCAGCTGGCGTACTGGAAGGCCCGGCTGGCGGGCGCGCCGGAGGTGGTGTCGCTTCCCACGGACTTCCCCCGGCCCCCCGTCACCACCTTTCGCGGCGGCGGTGTGCCCGTGGAGGTGCCGGCGGAGACCGTGGACCGGCTGCGCGCCCTGGCCCGCGCGGAGGGCACCACGCCGATGGCGGTGGTGCTGGCCGCGTTCCAGGTGCTGCTGGGCCGCTACGCCGGCAGCGAAGACGTGGTGGTGGGCACCCCCGTGCCGGGGCGCGCGCGCGCGGAGGCGGACGCGCTCATCGGCCCGTTCGTGAACACGCTCGTGGTGCGGACGGACCTGTCCGGCGACCCGGCGTTCCGCGCCGTGGCGGCGCAGGTGCGCGACGGGGTGCGGGCGGCCGCGGAGCACGGGGACGTGCCCTTCGAGCGGCTGGTGGCGGAGCTGCGGCCGGAGCGCAGCCTGAGCCACACCTCGCTCTTCCAGGTGCTCTTCCAGATGGACGAGGCGCAGCCGGCCGCCCCCGCCGCGCCGGGGATCGGCGTGCGGCGGATGGAGATGATGGCCCCGGCGGCCGCCCGCTTCGACCTGGCGCTGGTGCTGCAGCCCCACGGGCGGGGGCTCCGCGGCGTGCTGCAGTACAGCACGGACCTGTTCGAGCGCAGCACGGCCCGGCGGATGGCGGAGCACCTGGAGCGGATGCTGGACCAGGCGGCGCTGCACCCGGATGCGCGCGTGTCGCGCCTGCGGCTCATGCGGCGGGCGGAGCGCCAGCGCGTGCTGGAGTGGAACCGCACCAGCGGGCGCTATCCCGCAGACCGCTGCATCCACCAGCTCTTCGGGGCGCAGGCCGCCCGCACGCCGGACGCCGCCGCCCTCCTGTACGAGGGCGGATCGCTCTCCTTCCGCGCGCTGGACGCGCGCGCCAACCGGGTCGCGCACCACCTGCGGCGGCTGGGCGTGGGGCCGGAGGCGCGGGTGGGCATCTGCCTGGAGCGGGGGCCGGAGCTGCTGGCCTGCATCCTGGGCACCCTCAAGGCCGGCGGCGCGTACGTGCCCCTGGACGCCGCGTATCCGGCCGAGCGCATCGCCTACATGCTGGCGGACTCCGGCGCGCGCGTGCTGCTTACGGAGACGCGGCTGCGCGACACCCTGGCCGTGCCGGACGGCGTGCGCGTGGTCTGCGTGGACGCGGAGGCGGAGGCCATCGCGGCGCAGCCGGACGAGGCGCCGGAGAGCGGGGTGACGAGCGAGAACCTGGCGTACGTCATCTACACGTCGGGCTCCACCGGCCGGCCCAAGGGCGTGGCCATGCACCACCGGGGGGTGAGCAACTACATCCACTGGGGGATCCGCGCCTACGGGGCGGACCAGGGCAACGGGGCGCCCGTCTTCTCGTCCATGGCCGTGGACCTGACCATCACCAACCTGCTGCCGCTGTTCGCCGGCCGGCCCGTGCACCTGCTGCCGGAGGCCAACGCGGTGGAGGCGCTGGCGCAGGCGCTGCGGGCGGGGCCGGGGTTCGGGCTCATCAAGATCACCCCCATCCACCTGGGGCTGCTGAACGCCCTGCTCTCGCCGGAGGAGCTGCGCGGGGCGGCACGGACGCTGGTGATCGGCGCGGACTTCCTGGTGGCGGAGCCCACGCTCCCCTGGCAGGAGCACGCGCCCGGCGTGCGGCTGATGAACGAGTACGGGCCCACGGAGACGGTCGTGGGCTGCTCGGCGTACGTGCTGCCCCCGGGGCGGCACCGCGCGGGGCCCGTTCCCGTGGGGCACCCCATCCAGAACCTGCGCTTCTACGTCCTGGACGTGCACGGCGAGCCCGTGCCCATCGGCCTTCCCGGCGAGCTGTACATCGGCGGGGCGGGGGTGGCGCGCGGCTACCTGGGGCGCCCCGCGCTGTCGGCCGAGAAGTTCGTCCCCGACCCGTTCGCGGAGCCGGGCGCGCGCATGTACCGCTCGGGCGACCGGGCGCGCTGGCTGGCGGACGGCAACCTGGTGATCCTGGGGCGCACGGACAACCAGGTGAAGATCCGCGGCTTTCGCGTGGAGCTGGGTGAGGTGGAGGCGGCGCTGCGCCGGCGGCCGGAGGTGCGCGAGTGCCTGGCCACCCTGCGCGAGGACCGTCCGGGGGACCGGCGGATGGTGGCGTACGTGGTCCCCGGGCCGGCGGGCGCGGATGCGCGCATCCTCCGCGAGCACCTGCTGCGGGACCTGCCGGAGTACATGGTGCCGGACGCCTTCGTGCTGCTGGACCGCCTGCCGCAGACGTCCACGGGCAAGCTGGACCGCCGCACCCTTCCCGTGCCCGCGTACGGCCGCGGCGAGGCGGTGCCGGACGAGCCGCGCGACGCGCTGGAGGTGGAGCTGATCGGGATGTGGGAGGCGCTGCTGGGGGTGGAGGGGATCGGGCCGGGGCAGAGCTTCTTCGAGCTGGGCGGCAACTCGCTCCTGGCGCTGCGGCTCTTTGCCCAGGTGAACCGGCGGATGCAGTGCGAGCTGCCGCTGGCCACGCTCTTCGCCGGCGCCACGGTGCGCCGCATGGCCGAGGCCATCCGCGAGTGCACCGCCCCGGCCGACGCGGCTTCGTGACCTGACGATCCGCCTGCGTCGCCTGCTCCGTCGCTTGCAGGGGATCGGAAGCATCACGCGGAGGACGCGGAGAAAAGAAGAGAGGACGCGGAGGGTTCATTCCCCCGCGTCCTTTCTTCGTTGAGTCCGGTCTAAAAAGTCACCCTGGAGTCTGTGCACTCTGGTTGCTTTGCGTTT
>Ga0326721_10000247_pt1 | contig 18093 bp, 10 predicted proteins | sample SGPome_FD_203951 | JGI IMG/M metagenome (GOLD analysis project Ga0326721, IMG submission 203951) | Soil microbial communities from Southern Great Plains, Lamont, Oklahoma, United States - SGP_1_2016 | ecosystem: Engineered > Artificial ecosystem > Soil microcosm > Unclassified | place: USA...
GTGGTGTGGCACGGCGGCGGGAAGCTCGCCCGAGATCTCACTCTCCCGGAGCTGCGGAAGGGCTGGCCGGACTCACCACAGTCCGCGCAGACTGCAGTCGACGAGTGGCGCGCGACAGCGAAGAACCCGTGGCGCTACGAGCCCGTCGCGCCCGGCCGCGAAGCGACAGAGCTCTCCAGCGATCTCTACTCCTCCTACGCGGAGGACATGGGGAAGCTGCACGACTACCTGAGTCGAGTGGACCCCTCCGATCGCGCGACCTGGGCACACGCAGCCCGCGAAGCATCCGGCGCCTACGCCGCATGGTCGAGGCGCCTCGAGCCGACACCCGGGCCGCTCGCCGAAGCATCACGGACCCTCGCACGCTCCGCGCATCTGCGTGCGCACGAATCGACGCCGCGGCCGGCGGGGATGCCGTCGATGGCCGGGACGACGATGCTGATCCTCGCGACCGTCGGGAAGCGGAACAAGGCCGCCGAGGAGGCCATGCTGCTGCGCCAGATCGTGCGCACCACGCGAGCGATCATGGACGCCCACAAGGCCGCCGGCGACGCCCGTCGCACGCGCGAGCTCGCCGGGACGATCCGGAACCAGCTGAAGACGGTCCACGAGGGCTACAGCGCGCAGATCCAGAAGAACGCCTGGGACGCCCTGCCGGAGGACACCCGCCGCGCCCGCGAGACAGTGCAGGCGAGCTTCGCGACCGGCACCCCTGTCCCGACGAAGCTCACGAAGGCGGAGCCGACCGTCACCTCGACCGCTGCCCCGCAGCGCGGCCCCGAGCCGCGCGAGCGCGACGGACACGAACGCTAGACCCACACCAGTGAAGGGGAGGAATCACTATGACTGACGACGACGGAGGCGTGGAAGAGTCCATCAACTCGTCCGCACGGATCGCGCTCACCATCGCGATCCAGCTCGGCGAGAAGATCGCCCGCGCGTACCAGGAAGCGATGCGCGAAGCGCAGCAACGCAGCGCGATCGAAGCGCGCGAGCTTTCCGCGCGGTTCGACGCTGAGCGCGGCGCTGCACGAGGGATGTTGCAGGTTGTGGACCGGCCCGACTGGTGGGAGAAGGCGAGCATCCAGGACATCGCGAAGGTCGCGGAGACGGCGCAGGCGTGGAAGAACCACGACCCGATTGCGGAGCGCGCGTCGGTCGTCGTGCAGCGTGAAGTATTCGAGCGCTACGGCGTCGACACCGCCGTGCTGCGCGACGCCGCCAGTCAGGGGAAGTCGGAGCTGGACTTGGCGAAGGAATGGGCCGCCAACTCCGCGCCGGAGCACTACCACCGCCACGACGACGACCGCCTCACGATGGATATTCGCGGCCGCGTGGAGCCGGACACGAACGCGGAGCGCGCTCTGATCACCGATTACCGTGCGGCGCTTGCAGGCGACGCCGGCACCCTCGAACTCTCCGCGGCCGAGGAATGGAAGCGCGACACCGACCTGGCCGGGTTCCAGAGCTACCGCGTGCAGACGTCGATCGACTGGAACGACGGAGAGTTCCGCACCGCGGACCCCGCGGGCGTCGCAGCTGCACGAGCCGCGCTGGTCGAGGAGTGGAAGGACACGGTAGCTCCCGAGCGTGTTCGAGCGGGAGCGGAGGTCACGGAGGCGCAACTGTTGATCGCGGAAGCCGACCGGCGCGACCGCGCCAACGACGCATCCGCCCAGGTCACACCGACCGAGATCCCGATCGACGCCGCGCGGCGCGCCGACGAGCTCGAGCAGCAGGCCGCCCAGTACGACCGCGACGCGGAGGTCGGCGGTACGCCCACGCAGAGCCCCGAGGAGCTGCGCACCCTGGCCGAGGACGCTCGATCTCAGGTCGCCCTCTACCGCCACGATCACAGCATCCAAAGCGCCCCTGACGGCGTTCCTGCGGCGGCGGACGAGGGACGTGCAGCCGCGGCCCGTTCCGAAGGGGAACTCGCATATGACAGCGCCGAGCGCCGGGCGCACACCGCGAACGCGATGCAGGCCCAGGACGTCCCGCAGGAGCAAATCAACGCGCGAATGACCATGGACGCCTCCTTCGCGACTCCCGCTCGTGGAGCGGACCCCGCCGCGCGCACACGAGTCCCGTCGACGCGCGGCGGACGTGGGCAGGGCCGCCAGATCGAACGATCCGAACCCGGCCGCTGACGCCGAAACAGGAAGGGCCCGCGACACCATCAGGTGTCGCGGGCCCTTCCTCGTTTACGTCGATCAGTGCGGATTACCCAACGGGTTGGGCTGGTTCGGCCCGGGCGTCGACGGCGGCTTCGGCGGCGGATTCTGCTGCTGTCCCATGAGAATGCTCCTTTGCGTTCAGGGCCATCAGTGTGGAACTACGAAATGGGGATTGGCTGGAGATGCCTCAGTCCATCAGCCACCGGCATCCCCGCCAGGTGGGGATTGCGCCCATCTCCAATGTGCTCATGAGGATGCACGCCGACACGACCGACACCTAGACGCGCGTCCCTGCCGGCACCTAGATACCTACATAGGTATCCAAGCGAACATCGTTGGGGCCAAAGCGCGTCGACATTCTTCGCTCGTTTTCCAGTGAGCCTCCGATAATGGAGAATATGTCACTTCACGGCCTAGGGGTGATGGCTGCTCGGGCTGAGGGCGAGGTCGTCTACGACAGCTCTGAGCGCGCTCGCGTGGAGCCGCGCGAACGGCCTGAGCAGGGCAGGTAGCTCGTCAGCACGCTTCGAGACTTGCGGGAGAATCGATCTCATGCCTTCTGACGCCGTTAGCCTTCCCGCCGACTACGCGGTCGTGCTGATTCGGCTCAAGGACCAAGTCCGCACGGCGCAGTACACGGCGCAGCGAACGGTCAACACGCAACTGATCGAGCTGTACTGGAGCATCGGGCACGAGATCCTTCGTCAGCAGGACGCGCACGCATGGGGGAGCGGTGTGGTCGGTCGTCTCGCCGATGACCTGCGTGCTGAGTTCCCGACGATGACGGGGTTGTCGCGCCGGAACCTGCTGTACATGCGGTCCTTCGCGGCCGGGTGGGCTGACCTCCGAAATGTGCCACAGCCCGTGGCACATTTGCCGTGGGGTCACATCCGGGTCCTCATCGACAAGCTCGATGAGCAGGAGAGGCGGGACTGGTACGCGGCATCCGCGGTCGAGTTCGGGTGGTCCCGAGACGTGCTGCTGAACCAGATCAAGAACCGAACCCTGGAACGCACCGGGGCGGCTCCGTCGAATTTCCTCGACCGGCTCCCCGCCGGGGACTCCGAGTTGGCGCAGCAGATCGCGAGAGATCCGTACGTCTTCGACTTCCTCGACCTGACTGAAGGTGCCGCTGAGCGGGACTTCGAGCAGGCACTTACGGACCGGATCACGCAGACCCTCGCAGAACTCGGCGCCGGCTTCGCCTTCGTCGGTCGACAGGTGCACTTCGAGGTCGACAGGTCGGACTTCTACATCGATCTGCTCTTCTTCCACGTCCGTCAGCTCCGCTACGTCGTGATCGAGCTGAAGAAGGGCGCGTTCGAGCCGTCCTTCACCGGGCAACTCGGGTTCTACATCGCGCTCGTCGACGACCAACTTCGCGACGCCGCGCTACACCGGCCGACGGTCGGGATCCTCATCTGCGGCGACAAGAGCGACCGAATCGTCCGCTACGCCCTGGGACGAGTCGACTCTCCTATGGCCGTAGCCACGTACACCTACGAGTCCCTGCCACCTGAGGAACAGCGTGCACTCCCGGATGCTCAGCACCTGATCGATGCCATCGCTGCCGATGACGATGAGGCCCACCGGCCGCAGAGCGGATAGTCGAAGTCAGAGCTAGCATCGTCGCGTCGAGTCGACTGACTGGTGCCGCTGAAGTCCTGCGGCTGCAGAGACGGGGCGGCTGAAGGGTGCGCAGGCCCACTGGTCTACGCAATTGGCCAACAGCTTGTTGGTGAATTGACGATGGCTCACTGCGTCCTGTTTCCGATGCTTCGTCAGCTCCTCCCCCGCCTCGCGCGCTTCTCCGATAATGTATCTTATGTCAGTTCAGCTCAGCAACAGGACCGTGAGTCGCCTCTCTGCTGGCGCCAATCTTTGAAGTCTTCAAATGACCCGGCCCTCCTGCTTCCGTCCTCCTCGAGACGCACTCCGGTGTCGATGATGATTGCTTGACGGGACAGCTCCGACTCTCCTAGTGTCGACGAGCATGGTTGAAGCGCTTCAGTGCGCTTCGCCGACTCAATGATGAGGAGCACACATGACGCTGAAGCACTCCTGCGGGCAGTCCCGCCGAGCCGCCCGAGTGATCGCGAGCACGATCGTCGGCGGCCTCTGCGCCGCCCTCCTGACCGTCGGCGGCACAGCCGCAGCGGCGACCGGCATCACCGCGTCGGTCACGTGGACCTCGGACGACGGCGTCCATCGCCTCGACGAGCGTCCGGCGAAGACGCTGGTCGCCGATGACGCGACCACGGTCGACGCGACGATCCGCGTGGATCCCGCCGCGACCTACCAGGAGATCCTCGGACAGGGCCAGTCGCTCGAGAGCAGCAGCGTGGCGAACATGACGGGCCTCTCACCGGCGAAGCGGGAGCAGCTGCTGAACCAGCTGTTCAACCCCGCGACCGGCAACGGCTACAACATCCTCCGACTCTCCATGGGATGCCCCGACTTCTGCTCGCAGGAGTTCTACACGTACGACGACGTGCCGGCCGGGCAGACCGACGAGAGCCTCTCGCGCTTCTCGATCCAGAAGGACATCGACTCCGGCATCATCGCGCTCGCCCGGCGGGCGAGGCAGATCAACCCGGCCATGACCTTCTACCTCTCGATGTGGTCGGCGCCGGCCTGGATGAAGTCGAACGGGAGCCTCAGCAACGGCGGATCGGTGAAGCCCGAGTACTACGACGAGCTCGCGCGCTACCAGCGGATGGCGATCCAGGCCTACGAGGCGCAGGGCATCCCGATCTCGGCGATGACGCCGCAGAACGAGCCCCGCGTCATCACGAACTACCCCACCGGCGAGTGGACCGGCGAGCAGATGCGCGACTACGTCCGCGACCACCTCGGTCCGGAGCTGCAGCGCGCGGGCCTCGGCACCGAGATCTGGGTCGGCGACGACAATCCGCCGCGCTTGAAGGACTTCGTCCCGGCGATCCTCGACGACCCGAGGGCCGCGCAGTACGTCGACGGCGTCGCGATCCACGACTACAGCGGGGACGACCCGACGGTGCTGTCCGAGTTCTCTGTCCAGTACCCGGGAGTGCCGCTGCACCTGACCGAGCGCACGTACTACGGCGTGACCGGCGAGCAGAATAAGGTCGACGGCAGCCGGCAGGCCGGCGTCACCCGCGTGATGGACTTCTATCGCAACGGCCTGTCGAGCTGGACCTACTGGCTGAGCTTCTTCGACACGACCGGCGAGCCCAACACCGGACCGCTTCGGGCCGAGTGCTGCTCGATCCCCGTCACCGCCGAGCCGGGAGCGCTGGACGCGTACACGCTGAATCGCGACTACTACCTCTACGGGCAGTTCTCGCGCTTCATCACGCCGGGCTCCGTGCGCATCGGCTCGGACCAGACGTCGAGGGACGTCACGAACGTCGCCTTCCGCACGCCCGACGGGCGGATCGTCGTGGTCGTCGCGAACAGCGCCGCGAGCGCCCGCTCGGTCAAGATCGTGTCACCGGACGGCGTGCTCACCGACAGGATCCCCGGCGCCTCCGTCGCGACCTACCGGTGGGCCGCCTCCACCACGCAGATGGATCCCCTGCTGGGCTCCTTCCAGCTGGTCAACCGCGCGCAGCCGGAACTCGCGGTGCACACCACGCGGGAGACCTACCTGGGCAACCCGGATGCGAAGAACGCGGTGGCGACTCCTACCGCCTGGAACCTGCTCGAGCAGCGCTGGACGATCAGCTCGGCAGGGGGCGGGTACTACCGGCTCACGAGCCGCAGCGCCCCGTCGACGGTGCTGCACACCACGGGGGAGTCGTACCGAGGGCGCAGCGACGTCTGGAGCGTCGCGAGCGTCTCGGGCGCACTGAACTGGGACGAGCAGCTCTGGCGGATCGAGTCGACCGGCGACGGATACGTCCGACTGATCAACAAAGCCAGGGGCACGGCGCTGCAGGTCACCCGCGACGCCTACAGCGCCTCGGGAGCGGCTCGCGACCTCGCCGGTTCGCCCGCGGCTTGGAGCACCGCGGAGCAGCAGTTCCAGTTGGTGCGGGTGGGCTGACCACGGGCCACTCGAGCGAGGAGCCCTGATGGCGTCAACGAATCGCGCAGAAGCGCGACGTCTCGACGGCGCCGGGGCTCCTCGGCCGTCGTCGCGCCCCGCCCTGGTACCGTGACTGCGCCGCCGCCGCCGCGGCGACGGCGCGCAGCAGGACGGAGGACCGCCATGACCGTGCTCCCACCCGCACGGCAGGGCTCTCCCCGGATGGAGGACGTGGCGCGTCGCGCCGGAGTGGCGCTGGGCACCGTCTCGAACGTCCTCAACCGGCCCGCCCTCGTCTCGGCGTCGACGCGGGCGAAGGTCCAGCAGGCGATCGACGAGCTCGGCTTCGTGCCCAATCGCGCGGCCCGCGCGCTCGCCGCCGGAACCAGCAGCACCGTCGGCTTCGTGGTCATCGACCTCAGCAACTCCTTCTTCCTCGACATGACCCGCGGGGCCGAGCACGCCGCCGAGTCGGCCGGGATGACCGTGGTGCTCGGCAACACCGACATGCGCTCGGCGAAGCAGCGCACCTACCTCGACCTGTTCGTCGAGGAGCAGGTGGCGGGGATCCTGCTCGCGCCCCTGCCGGGAACAGCCGAGGACGCGGTCGCGAAACTGCCGCCCGGGCGCCGGCTGGTCTTCCTCAACGACTCCGCCGTCGAGGGCGCCTGCACGGTCAGCGCCGACGACGAGCACGGCGGATACCTCGCCGCCCGCCACCTCATCGACCTGGGCAGGCGCCGTCTCGCGTTCGCCGGCGACCCGGGCATCGCCGTGCCGGTGCGCGACCGCCTCCGCGGGGTCGAGCGCGCGATCGCCGAGACGAACGGCGCCGTCTCGCTCGAGCTCGACCTCACCGCCGAGGTGCAGGTCGAGGACGGCCGCCGGTTCGGGCACGCCCTCGCCGGTCGGAGCGGGGGCGAGCGTCCGGACGGCGTGGTCGCGGCCGCCGACCTGCTGGCCCTCGGGATCCTGCAGTCGCTCCTCGCCACTCCGGATCTCCGGATCCCCGAGGACATCGCCGTGACCGGCTACGACGACAACCGCTCGGCCTGGGACAGCATCGTCCCGATCACGACCCTCGCGCAGCCCGGCGAGGCGATGGGCGCGGCCGCCACGAAGCTCCTCCTCGACGAGATCGCGGACCCCGCCGCGCACGAGCACCGCCACGAGGTCCTGCGACCGGAACTCGTCGTGCGCGGCAGCACGGACGCGGACGCCGCGCGGCGCTGCGACCACTGACGCGCCCCCCTGCGCAGGGTGCGGCGGCGCGTGCGTCGAAGGAGCGCCGACCGATCCTCGTGGTGGTCCACCGGAGGTCTTGAAGCGCTTCATAGCAGCATTTAAACCCGCTGCCAAGAGGTCGGCGGATGTCTGCGATGTCGTTGACGCGGCCCACAGGAGGGGGTCACCATGACCCCGACATCGCTCGGAGAACCCTCCGTGCCCCTCCCCTGACGATCGGTCCCTCAATGACGAAGAACCTGCTCCGTCCCGGTGCGCGCTCCCGCGCGTCGGGTCCCCGACTCCGGACGATCGGGGCCGTCACTGCGGCGGCCCTGCTGTTCGCAGGCCTCGCTGCCCCCGCGGCGTCGGCCGCCGACGAGCCCTGGATGGACACCTCGCTGTCCTCGAACGAGCGAGCGCAGCTCCTCGTCGACGCGATGGACCTCGACCAGAAGGTCGCTGCGCTGATCCAGTCCGGCGGTCCGGGAGTGCCCGAGTTGGGCATCCCGGCGATCCGCGGCAAGGACGGCTGCTGCGGCGCCTCTGTCACCGACACCGACTCGACGGCCCTGCCGACCGGCATCGCCCTCGCCTCCGCGTTCGACTCCGCCTCGGCGCTCTCGTACGGCGCGGTCATGGGCGGTGAGGCCCGGTACTTCGGCTTCAACGGTCTCGCCGGCCCGACGATGGACCTGAACACCACGCCCCTGAACGGGCGCATGTGGGAGGCCTTCGGCGAGGACCCGCTGCTCAGCGGCACCACGGCTGCGGCGCAGACCACCGGCATCCAGAGCGAGGACATCTCGGTCATCGCGAAGCACTACAACCTCAACAACCAGGAGACCCGCCGCGGCGACGTCGACGCGGTCGTCGACGAGCGCACACTCCAGGAGGTCTACACGCGACCGTGGGAGACCCTGGTCCGCGACGCCGACCCCGGATCGATCATGTGCGCCTTCAACAAGGTGAACGGGGAGTACTCCTGCGGCAACGACGAGCTGCTGAACGGGATCCTCAAGACCCAGCTCGGATTCCAGGGCTACGTGTCCTCGGACTTCAACGCCACCAAGGCCATCACCGACTACGAGGCGGGACTGGACGTCTCGGGCCCCGGCACCGAGTACTCGGGTGAGAACCTCAAGCAGGCGGTGCTCGCCGGAGTCGTCTCCGAGGAGCGCCTGGACGACGCGGTGCGCCGAGTGCTGCGCACGTTCTTCGAGTTTGGCATCATCGACAACCCGCCGGCCGACTCCTTCGTGAACCCGCAGCCCGCAGCGACTGCGCTGACGGAGGCGATCATCGTCGAGAACGACGCCGTCGCCCGATCGGTCGCCGACGCCTCGGCCGTCCTGCTGAAGAACGAGGGCCTCCTCCCGCTCCAGGACGACTCCGCCGACACCGTCGCCGTGATCGGCTCCGACGCCGACCACTACATCGACGGCGGCGGAAGCGGCGCCGTGCAGCGGCCCACCCGCCTCACCACCGCGCTCGACGGCATCACCGACCGCGCCGACGCGACCGTGACCTACACGCCGGGCACCGACCCGGTCTCGCTGGCCGACACCCTGCCCGGCCCGGCCCCCGTGCCCTCCTCGGTGCTCACCGGCACGACCGGCGAGGCCGGCCTGACCGCCGAGTACTACCTCGGTACCGAGTTCGGCGGCTCGGCGTTCCTCACCCGCTCGGAGCTGCAGGCCAACCTGCGCACCGGCATCTCGAACGACGCGATCAACACCTCGCAGGTTCCCGGAATCGGGTTCCCGCTCGCCACCGTGCCCCTGTCGGCCCGCTGGACCGGCACTCTGACCGCTCCCTCGACCGGCTCCTACGGCCTGTCGCTGAGCAACTACGGCACCGCCACCCTCTCGGTCGACGGACAGGTCGTCGTGACCGATCCCGGGACCACCTTCGACACCAGGACCGCCCAGCTCGACCTCGTCGAGGGACAGCGGTACGCGATCGTGATCGAGTACCGCACCGACGTCGCGAACCAGTTCGCCGGCGGCCTCAACGACCAGGCGGGCGCGATGCTCCGCTTCGGCTGGACCCCTCCGGCCGGCGTCCTCTCGCCTACCATCGCCGCGGCCGTCGAGGCCGCCCGCACCGCCGACACCGCCGTGATCGTGGCCCGCGACTACACCGGCGAGGCCGCCGACCGCGGCACGCTCGCGCTGCCGCAGGACCAGGACGCGCTGATCCGCGCCGTGGCCGCGGTCAACCCGGACACCGTGGTCGTGCTCGCCACCAGCGGACCGGTCGAGATGCCCTGGATCGACGACGTGTCGGCCGTGCTCGAGACCTGGTATGCCGGCCAGGCGCAGGGATCCTCCCTCGCCGCCCTCCTCTACGGCGACGTGAACCCGTCGGGCAAGCTGCCCGTCACGTTCCCGGTCGACGACGAGCAGGTCGCGGACCTGGGCATCCAGCTGCCGTTCGAGCAGGTCGGCGAGCTGAGCCCGACCACCGAGTACACCGCCGGGATCCAGGTCGGCTACAAGACCTACGTCGACCAGGGCGCCACGCCGCTGTTCGCCTTCGGTCACGGCCTGTCCTACTCGCGGTTCGACTACTCCGACACCACCGTCACGACGGCCGTCGACCCGACCGGCACCTCGCCGGTGGCCGCGACCGCGACCGTCACGGTGACCAATACCGGCGACGTCGCCGGCACCGAGGTCGTCCAGGCGTACGTCGGGAACCTGTCGACCGACGTCGAGACCGTCGACCGCGCCCTCGCCGGCTGGACGAGGGTCACCCTCGAGCCCGGGCAGAGCGCGGACGTCGAGATCGCTCTCGACCGCCGCTCGTTCCAGTACTGGGACGCCGAGCAGGACCAGTGGGCGACGCCCGTCGGAACCGTCGCGCTGAGCATCGGAGGCGCGTCCGACCAGGCGGCGTCGACCGGCACCGTCGCCGTGCTCGCCGCGGACACGACGGCTCCGACCGTCTCGATCGCGACCGACCCGGCCGCGCCGACCGGTTCCAACGGCTGGTACCGCGACGACGTGACCGTGACCGTCACGGCGCAGGACGACCGCGACCAGGCCCCGAAGATCGAGGCCAGCGTGAACGGAGCGGACTTCGCCCCGGTCACCGGTCCGATCGTGCTCACCGAGGACGGCACCACCACGGTGCGCGCCCGCGCCACCGATGCGGCCGGCAACGTCTCGGAGGAGACCGAGGTCACCGTGAAGATCGACGGCACCGCCCCCGTGGTCGCCGCGTCCGAGGACCGTCGCAAGTACCGCCTGACGCTCACCGCCTCCGATGAGACGTCCGGGGTGCAGACGGTGCAGTACCGCTATCAGATCAGGGTCGACGGGAAGACGCGGATGACTCCGTGGCTCACCTACCGCAGCCCCGTGCTGTTCGGTCTGCCGCGCTACGTGAAGGTGGAGTACCGCGCCACCGACATCGCCGGCAACACGAGTCCGGTCGGCGTCTACCGCTGATCGACTCACCGAGGGGCGGGGGCGGCTGCCGCCGTCCCCGCCCCTCGGGCTCTCCCCCTCCGTCCCTCGTCCGCCGTCAGGAGTCCGCGTGCCCCCCGGATCCACCCCTCGCCGTCCGAGTCGGCGCGCGGTCACCGCCGCCGCCGTCGGAGCGGTCGGGGTCGCCGCTGCCGGAGTCGCGGCGGGCACCCTCAGCCGCACCCGTGCAGCGGAGACCGGTGCCACGCCCTCCCCCTCGAGCGCCACCGCGGACTCAGGTCAAGCACCTGCCACTGGGGCTGCTCCCGGCTGGATCCTCGATTGGGAGGACGGGTTCGATCTGCCCGCTCTCGACACCGCCACCTGGACCGTCGTCCAGGGACCCGGCCAGACCGACCTGCGGGACCAGCACGTGAACGATCCCGCGATGGTGCGGCTCGAGGGCGGGAACCTCGTCGTCACGGCCCGCCGCGAGGACGCGGACGGCCTGCCCTACCGCGCCGGCAGCATCACCACCAGAGGCAAGCGGACCCTCGGCCCGCACGGCCGCCTCACGACCTGGCAGCTGCTGACCGCCGGAACCGGCGTCGGCGTGGGCGTCGCCCTGTTCGGCGAGGACATCGATGAGGTCGGCTGGCCCGCCTGCGGAGAGATCGACGCGACCGAGATCGCACTGGGCCGCCCCGGCGCTCCCTTCGGTTCTGTCCACGGTCCCGGCTACTCCGGCGGATCCGCGATCTCGGGAACCTACGCGGGACCACTGACCTCGGTCGTCGACCGCTGGGTCGAGCACACGCTCGATTGGAACGCCGAGCGCATCGAGTGGACGCTGGACGGAGTGGTCTACCAGACCGCCCGCCGCGACGACCCGCGGGCCGCCGGCGGCTGGCCCTTCGATCAACCCTGCTTCGTGCAGGTCTTCGTCACTGTCGGATCCTTCGCCAGCGGCGACGTCGACCTCTCGGACTGGCCCGTCGCGGCCGACGGCGTTCCCGAGTTCACCGCCCGCTTCGACGGCATCCGCTTCGAGCGCTGGCGCTGAGAGCGCAGTCGGGCCCATCCCAGGACGGGTCGGCCACGGCTCCGCCCTCCCGACCAACACGACCATCCACTCATCTCAATGAGGAGACAACTATGTGGACCTTGCCGAAGAACCGACCTCTCGAGGGTGCTGCGCACCGACCCCCACCACCCAGACGGGGCGGGGTCGCCCTGCTGACGGCGGGTGCCCTCGCCGCCGCGCTCCTGATCGCCCCCACCGCAGCAGGGGCGGCGAGTCCGGCCGCTGCGTGGGAGGACTACGTCGTCGGTCCCTCCACGGCCGACGTCCGGCCGACCGCGGTGGTCTCGGTGTCCGGGGACGTGACGCGCGCCGAGTCCCTGACCACCGGGGGCGACGGCGTCACCCTGACGATGACGGAAGGCGGTGAGCAGCCTGTCGTGATCCTCGACTACGGAGTGGACGTCGGCGGGATCCCGTACTTCGACGTCAGCGCCGTCTCCGGCACCCCGACTCTGCGGGCCTCCTTCAGCGAGTCGTCCCGCTACATCGATGAGGACGGGGACAACGGAGGTGAAGGCCCTTGCTGCGGAGCGGCACCGCCCGCAGCAGAACCGTTCCGGTGGAACGAGTTCTCGCCCACCTCGCCGGGAGTCCTGAGGACGGAGTACCAGCAGGGCGGTCAGCGCTACGAGCGGCTCGCGCTCACAGCGCCGGGCTCGCTCACGCTCGACGCGGTCGGAATCGACTTCGCGCCGTTCCTGGCCACGCCGGACGTCTTCGAGGGCGACTTCCTCACCAGTGACGACACGCTCAACCGCCTCTGGTACTCGGGCGCCTACACGCAGTCGCTGAACATGGTGCCGCCCGGCACGCAGAACGGCAACGAATTCCCCGCGGTGGTCGACGGAGCGAAGCGGGACCGCGCGGTGTGGTCCGGAGATCTGGTCGTCCAGAATCCGACGGGCTGGGTCGCCTACGGCGAGAACGGCGACGAGTACATGCGGGACTCTTTGAGACGCCTCGCCCTGACGCAGACCGATTCAGGGGTCATCGCCGGCTCAGTGCGCCTCGGGCCGGGCCTCGAGCCTCCGTTCGCGCTCTACTACAGCGCCACCTACTCCATGCACGCCGCGAACACCATGGTCGACTACTACCGGTACACCGGGGACGAGGCCTTCGCTCTCGAGACGCTCGATGTGATCCGGCGACAGCTCGCGTTCGACCGCTCACTCGTCGACGAGCGGGGACTCCTCGTGACCGACTTCGGGCAGGGGGCGACTCCTCCGCCGCCGCTGTGCTGCGCGCTCGACTGGGACGCCTACGACCCGGCGAAGACCGGAGCGGTCTCGGCTTACAACGTCGTCTACTTCCACACACTCCGCGAAGCCGCCTGGCTGGAGTCGCAACTGGGCAACACCGCCGAGGCCGCTGCGCTGGAGAGCGAGGCGACAGCCCTGAGCCTCGCCATCGAGGAGCATCTCTGGAACCCGGAACTGGGTCTGTACGACCTCAGCGACACTCGCCGTGGGCAGTTCGCGCAGGATGCGAACACCATGGCGGTTCTCTGGGGCTTGGCGCCGGAGGAACGCCGTGCGGGCATCCTCGAGCGGGTGCAGGAGGAGCTGTGGGTCCCGGCCGGCGTCCAGCACTTCTCGGACAACGCCGAGGGGTTCCAGACGGACGTGCTGGTGCCCTTCGCGACCGGCTTCGAGACGGAAGCACGATTCGAAACCGGTGACGCCGGGGACGCTCTCGAGCTGCTGCGCCGGCACTGGGGCCCCCAGGTCGACCCGAATACCCCCGACTACACGGGGGCCTTCTGGGAGAAGGTGGCGCTCGACGGCAGCGCAGTCGTGGACGACGGTTCGAACCCGATCGACAACAACAGCCTCGCCCACGGCTGGTCGAGCGCACCGACCTCGCAACTCTCGGAGTACGTGCTCGGGGTCCGGCCGATCGGGCCGGGCTACCGCGAGTTCGTCGTCGCCCCGCAGTTCGGCGACGTCGAGTGGGCGGAGGGCCGTGTCCCCACCCGCTACGGCCCCATCGAGGTCGAGTGGGCGAAGAAGCACGCCGGACTGACCACAGTGACGGTGGGGACGCCGGAAGGCGCGACCGGCAGCATCGAGCTCGCTGTCGCCGCCAGGTCCCTCGTTCGGGTCGTCTCCGACAAGGGGGTCAGCGTGATCCCCGTGCCGCAGGCACGCGCCGTCACGATCACGGCGCCCCGCGGCGGCGACTACGAAATCTCGATCCTGACGGTGTCGAGGGCGACGGCCGCGAAGATCCGGGCCGTCGTCGGAGACAGGCTCGACGCCTACCTCAGGGGCGAGCAGGTCCCGGCGTCGGTGGCCCGGCGGATCGAGAAGCTCATCGAGAGGTACGCAGGGTAAGTACGGCCGGTGAGGCAGCGTCCGAAAGCGAGCGTGGGACGCTGCCTCACCCGCGGAGGGGCGACCATCCCGACGTGAGCACTGGCAGTCGGCGCCGACGCCAACCTTCCGATCAGGAGTGGAGATCGACATTCTGATGTGAAATGACGGCGCGGATGGATCCGCTGCCAAAGCACACAGCCAATCCCCTGTTGCCCCTCGCGGGACTGGCTACAGCGTCAGCGCGAGTTCCTCCGTGGCGAGCTAGTGGCCTTGACTGCTGGCCGAGCGGACGCGAGCGACTACAACAGCACGCTGCTGGCCGCTCCGACAAGCAAGGCCGAACAGGCCGAGCCATCGGTCCCACTCGGCATCGTCGGCCGCGGAACGCAGCGCGCACGGGGAGTGAGTTCTTCTGATACAGCGCAGGCGCCGTTCGGGGCCGACCTGCGCGAGGGGCGGTCGCGCAGGCCGGACACGTGCAAGTGCCGGAGACCGTCCGCGGCCGTTCAGCGCTCAGGAGACGAGAGAAGCCCGGCGACCCGCTATCCGTCTCGCCGCCACCCATGGGCTGCTTCCCACACGACAAGCTTCACATCGCGTCCATCTGAGGAAAGCAACGAGGGTCGGCACCGAAATGTGCTTCCGAGGACCCGATGAGTCACCACGAATGGCATCTCAGTGCTCTCGCGCAGAGTCGACACTCGACGCGGAGCTCGACACATGTACCCGGTGAATAGCATGTATGCGGATTCCGCTCGGGCACCCGCGTAGCGACGGACGATCCTTTGGCGGTGCGATACTTGAAGGCCCGCCGGGCACTACTCTGCCTAATGGCCCGCTTCATGCGGCGTGTACGACGAAGACGACCGAATGTCGGTGGCCGCTCGTCGTAGCGACGATCAGTGGGCCGCTTTCCTCGTCCACTCGATCCACCGGTGGAAACTGTCGAGCCATCCGTCAGTGGTGGCGTTCCTCGGTCGCGCGCCCCAGCCGTGGCCGCCGTCGGGGTAGTAGTGGCTCTCGACGGAGTAGCCGGCGTCTCGCCAGTCTTCATCGGTCGCCTTGACGTCCGGGTAGAAGGCGTCGTCCGCCGAGACGGCGAGGAACAGCGGCGTCGATTCGTGCGGCAAGCAGCCGCGAGGGCCGTAGATCCCGGCGAGGAAGGCCAGGCGCTCAGGTGCGAGAGCCGAGCCGGCGAGATCGTGTGCGAGTCGGGCGCCTGCAGAGAAGCCGATGGCGCCGATCCGTACGTCCTCGTTCCCGGACGCGGAGAGGTGGGACCGGACGAGTGAGAGAGCGCGAACACCGTCCGCGAGGGGGATCTCGGAGAAGTCGTCCATCCGGCTGAGCGCGGCGGACAGGCCTTCCGGGGATCCGACGCTCATCAGGGTGCTGCCGTAAGTGCTGTCGTCGACGATCTCCGTCTGCTGGAGCCGGTACTTGAGGACGAAGGACGCGATGCCCCGCTCCGCCAACCAGGTTGCGACGTCCGTACCCTCGTAGTCCATGCCGAGGGTGAAGTACGCCCCTCCGGGGAGGACGAGCGCCGCCACGCCGATGGACGTGCCTTCGGCCGGGAGCACCGGGGTGAGCGTGGGCCTGGACACGTTCCAGGCGAAGGTCATCGGCCTGTCCCCGGCGAGCGGGTGACTGACCGACCACTCGGTCTCGGGCTCGGTCCACTCCTCCGATCCTGGTGCTGTGCCCTCGTAGAGGGTGATCGGATCCAGTACTCGAACGGTCATCGTCGTGCTCCTTCATGGGGATCGTCGTGCTGTATCAGCTGCAGGGGGATGGGGACTGTCGTGGAGGTCGCCGAGGGGGCCGAGGGACAGTCGCGCGACCAGTGGCTCGGTCGAGTGCCGGCGCCTCTCGTCGCGGTCATGTCCGAGCTCTGAGCATGAACCGGACGATGGCGTCGAGAGTCTCCCCCACCCCGGCAAGAGTCGGAGGCATGGCGAGGTGCCCGTGCGGCATTCCCTCTGCCAGGAACTCCTCGACCGCAACGCCCCTGCTCCGGGCTTCTTCGCTGAAGGTGTCTGCCGAGCCCCGGAAGTCGTCGTACTCCGAGGCGACGACGAGCACCTCCGGCAGCCCGCCGAGGTCGTGTCCCTCGGTGAGGATGTAGCGCCCGTCGGAGTCGCCTCGATAGTTGGCGAGGATCCAGCTGGTGACGTCGCTCGGAAGGCGGAGGATCGATGGCACGACGGAGAGGTCCGCAGCGACTCGGGGCTCGGGAACCGGGTCGTGGAGGAGCGGGTAGACGAGAACAAGTCCGTCGGGGAGTTCCTGCCCGGCATCACGGAGTTCGAGCACGGCCCCCACCGTCAGGTTCGCGCCCGCGGACGCTCCGCCGACGAAGACCCGACCGCCCTCCGCATGAAGATCGCCGTCGGTCGTCACCCACTCGAAAGCCGCAGCGACCTCGCGGTGCAGGTTCGGGTATCCATTCGTGCCGTCCACCACGTGGTAGCCGACCGAGACGACCACGGCGCCGCTGCGCGCGCAGATCTCACGGGCCACCACGTCCGCTTCCGGAGCATCGAGGTCTCCGGCGATGAATGCGCCGCCGTGCGACCAGACCAGCACGTAGGGGGCAGGCCTCTCTCCGACCGGGCGGTAGACCCTGACGGGGAGCGATCGATCACCGAGAGGGCCGTCGATCATGACGTCCTCCACGCGAGGGGAAGGAGCGGTGTAGGCGGGATCGGAGAAGTACGACGCGAGGACTTTCGCGCTGACTTCCGGATCCGTCATCGCCGACTCCGTCGGAATGGACGCGGTCCAGGCGAACTGCTGGTCGATGTAGGCATCCAGTCGTGCCATGTCTTGAACCTTTCGTGGTGTCGTCGAGCGTGGTGCCGGGCAGCAGAGGTGCAGCCGACGTCGAGGGGTTGTCGACTGCTCAGCGAGAGGTGCTGGGTGAGGACGTCGCGTCGCTCACCGATGCTCCGCTCTCGCGGGTCGCGAGGAACTCGCGGATCTCGGACGAGAACTTCTCGACGTCGAGGAAGTGGATGAGGACGGCGGTGATGGCGATCAGGATCAGCGGCAGCCAGATGAAGGCTGCCTGGATGGCCGAGATCGCGCTGTCGGGCTGCGCGGTCGCTCCGCTCTGGTAGCCGCCGGCTGCGAGCACCCAGCCCACGGCGGCGGCGCCGACGCCGGAACCCACCTTCTGTCCGAATGTCACGGCACTGTAGGTCAAGCCGTCGATCCGCGTGCCGTTCTTCCACTCGCCGTAGTCGACGATGTCGGCCACGATCGCGACCATTCCGGCAGCGAAGGGCACGGTGCCGACTCCGCGGATGAGCAGGCCGGTCAGCACGACCGCGAAGTTCGTCGGGTCCAGGATGATCACGACGGATCCGACAGCCTGGAAGGCCAGGCCCAGCAGGAAGGCGCGTCGCTTGCTGATCTTCGCCAGCAGAGCCGGCATGAAGGCGATGCCGAGGAGGGGAGGGGCGAGAGTCGCGAGAGTGATCGTCCCGAACAGCGAGGCGTCGCCGAGGACGTCGGTGGCGAAGTAGATCCCGACTCCGCTGGTCAAGCTCGCCAGTAGGTAGGCGCACAGGAACATGCCACCGGCGAGAGGGAAGTAGCGGTTCGAGAAGAGCTGCTTCAGCAGAACACGCAGGGGAAAGCGGGCGCTGCTCTCGGAGTGGATGTTCTCGACGATGCGCTCCCGCGTGCCGAAGAAGACGGTGAGCATGGTGACGAGTCCGACGATGCCGTAGATGAGGGTCGTTGCCGACCAGCCTTGCTGGCCCCCGCCGAAGGCATCGACGATCGGCACCGTGACGTAGCTGACGACAAGGGTGGTCACGATGGCCGCGAAGAAGCGGAACGTCGTGAGGACGACCCGTGTCTT
>Ga0326721_10000249_pt1 | contig 18008 bp, 18 predicted proteins | sample SGPome_FD_203951 | JGI IMG/M metagenome (GOLD analysis project Ga0326721, IMG submission 203951) | Soil microbial communities from Southern Great Plains, Lamont, Oklahoma, United States - SGP_1_2016 | ecosystem: Engineered > Artificial ecosystem > Soil microcosm > Unclassified | place: USA...
GCAGCTAGGCTGATGGCAGCGGGGGAGCGCGGACGCGGAGCGTCCTGAGATGCGTTACCACGCAGGAGCGTGGTGCGATCAGTGATCTCAAGGACGCCGATCGTGCCCGTGCTCCGCGCTCATCGTTATACACAAGTCCTCTTGGGGGAATACGATGATGATCGTTCCCATGCTCTGCGCTCAGCGTTATACATAAGTCCGCCTCAACACTGATCGTGCCCATCGCTCCGCGTGGGCATGCATCCCGTGACGCTCCGCGTCACAAATGGCACAGACTGAGGATTCAGTAAGCCGAGCGCATGACGTGGATAACGCTGGAGCTTGGACTAGCATCTGCGCCACATTCGAGAGCGGACGCGGAGCGTCCTGAGCGGCATTCCCACGCGGAGCGTAGGAACGATCAGCGTGATCTCAAGCACGCCGATCATGCCTATGCTTGTGCTCCGAGTTATACCCGAGTCTTGCTGCGACCACGGGGTATGCATTCAGTCAGTCACTTTCGTTTAGGCCCCGTTTTGCGCGTCTTGCGGACTTGTGTATAACGATGAGTGCTCCGCGTGGGCATGCAGCCCGTGACGCTCTGCGTCACATTCGAGAATGGACGCGAACGTTCTGTGGGCGGCGGAACGATCTAGTGGGTGCCTTCACTGTTTCCGCTTCAACCAATCAGCGTCAGCCGCTTGTTGATCGCCGCTTCGATGCCTGGCGCATCCAGGCCACACTCGGCCAGCATCTGCGCAGGTTTGGCGTGCTCGACGTATACATCCGGCAAGCCAATGTGCAGCACGGATTTGAGGATGTTTTCCCGCGCCAGGAACTCACTGACCGCCGCGCCCGCGCCACCCATGATGGCGTTCTCTTCGAGCGTGACCAGCAGTTCGTGATTGGCTGCTGCCTCACGAACGAGTGCTTCATCGAGCGGCTTCACGAAGCGCATGTCGATGACGGTTGCGTCCAGCTTCTGCGCAACGACCAAGGCTTCGGCCAGCTGCACGCCGAACACCAGAATCGCGACGCCCTGACCCTGACGACGCACGATGCCTTTGCCGATTTCAACTGGCTCAAGATCCTTTTCGATCACAGCGTTTGGACCCGTTCCGCGCGGATAGCGCACAGCGGCAGGACCGTTATGCAGATAGCCGGTGCTGAGCATCTTACGCAGTTCGTTTTCGTCGCTCGGCGTCATCACCGCCATGCCGGGGATGCAGCGCAGGTAGGACAAGTCGAAGCTGCCCGCATGCGTCGGGCCGTCTTCGCCCACCAGACCGGCGCGGTCGATGGCGAACAGTACATCGAGGTTCTGCACCGCCACGTCATGCACCAGTTGGTCATAACCGCGTTGCAGGAAGGTGGAATAGATCGCGACCACCGGCTTGCTGCCTTCACAGGCCATGCCCGCAGCCAGCGTGACGGCGTGCTGCTCGGCAATCGCCACGTCGAAATAACGCTCAGGGTAGCGCTCGCTGAATTCGACCAGGTCCGAGCCTTCCTTCATGGCTGGCGTAATACCCACCAGCCGTGAATCCGCTTCAGCCATGTCGCACAGCCACTGACCAAACACACCGGAATACTTTGGGCCGCTGACCTTTTTCGGGATCGCGACAGGCGCATTCAACGGTTCGAGTTTGGTGATCGCGTGGTAGCCGATCGGGTCGATTTCGGCCGGACCAAAACCCTTGCCTTTCTTGGTGACCACATGCAGGAATTGCGGACCCTTGAGGTCACGCATGTTGCGCAACGTGGCGATCAGCGTCGGCAGGTCGTGACCGTCGATAGGCCCGATGTAATTCCAGCCCAACTCTTCGAACAGCGTGCCGGGCACCAGCATGCCCTTGGCGTATTCCTCGGTGCGACGGGCAATTTCCCAGGCCCCGGGCAGGCGCGAAAGCACCTTTTTACTGCCTTCACGCATGCTTGCATACGTGCGGCTGGAAAGGATCTTGGCCAGATAGTTAGACAGCCCGCCAACGTTGCGCGAGATCGACATGTCGTTGTCGTTGAGGATGACCAGCATGTTCGCGGCCACTTCCGGGGCGTGGTTCAACGCCTCGAATGCCATGCCCGCCGTCAGCGCACCGTCGCCGATCACGGCGATGGACTTGCGGTCGCTGCCCTGCAGGCGCGAGGCAATCGCCATGCCCAGAGCCGCGCTGATCGAGGTGCTGGAGTGACCAACGCCGAACGTGTCGTACTCGCTCTCGCTGCGACGCGGGAATGCCGCGACACCGTCTTTCTGGCGCAGCGTGGACATGCGCGCGCGACGGCCCGTCAGGATCTTGTGCGGGTAGGCCTGATGGCCAACGTCCCACACCAGGCGGTCGTCCGGCGTGTCGAACACGTAATGCAGGGCGATGGTCAGCTCGATGACGCCGAGACCGGCACCAAAATGCCCTCCGGTCTGGCCAACGGAGTAGAGCAGTTCCAGGCGCAGCTCATCGGCCAGGGTTTCCAGCTCGGCTTCACCCAGAAGGCGCAGGCCATCCGGTGTATTGGCTCGGTCGAGCAACGGCGTAACCGGGCGCTCGCGGGGAATCTCTTTGAACGTCGTGGGCATCAGGCGAATCGTTATAAGTAAAAGAGGCGGCAGTTTACCTTATGCATCGCAAGCTGCCCATGAAGTGCATCAGCGGCGTCCGGCTGAACCGGACCTGATGACTGTGACCGGATGACGCGCTGTTGATTCACCCGATTTCGATGGTCGGTAATGCTGATCAGTGACGGCGTTCAACGATGTAACGGGCCAGTTCGCGCAAAGGTTCTGCTGCGTTACTGAACAAGTCTAGTGCAGTCAGCGCCTGATCGCGCAGCTCCAGCGCATAGCCCTTGGCAGCGTCAAGACCCAGCAAGGCCGGGTAGGTCGGCTTGTCGCGGGCAATATCCGCACCCTGGCGTTTGCCGAGGGTGGCAGTGTCACTTTCCACGTCGAGAATGTCGTCCTGCACCTGAAAAGCCAGGCCTACGGCCCGGGCATACATCTGAAGTGCATCAAGTTGTGTCTGGTCGGCGCGGCCGCTGGCCAGTGCGCCCAGTCGAACACTGGCTTCGATCAACGCGCCAGTCTTGTGGCGGTGCATGTATTCCAGTGCAGCCTGATCCAGCTTCAGACCCACCGAACCCAGATCGATTGCCTGACCACCCACCATGCCGGCCGGCCCGGCAGCTGTCGCCAGAGTGCTGACCATCTGCAGGCGCGTCTGCGCGTCACGCGAGGTCAGGTTCGGCGCGAGCAGGGCGGTGAACGCCAGGCTCTGCAGGCCATCGCCCGCCAGAATCGCACAGGCTTCGTCAAACGCCTTGTGCGTCGTGGGTTGGCCGCGACGCAGATCGTCATCGTCCATCGCAGGCAGATCATCGTGCACCAGCGAATAGGCATGGATCAGCTCGACCGCACAGGCCGCGCCATTGGCATCTTCCGCGACACCACCCAGTGCTTCACAGGCCGCATAGGCCAGCAACGGGCGCACGCGTTTGCCGCCATTCATCACGCTGTAGCGCATGGCGTCGTAGAGACGGGTCAATTCAGGAGTTGGGGCTTGGAACAGACCTTCAAGCGCCGCGTTGACGCGGGCCTGGCTTTGCGCTTGGTAGCTCGCGATCATTCAGGCAATTCCGCGTCGTCGAAAGGCTCTTCGGCCAGTTCACCATCGCGCTCCAGCAACACCTGAACCTTCTGCTCGGCAGCGGTCAGAGCGCTCTGACAGTCGCGCGTCAAACGCACGCCCTGTTCGAAGGCGGTAAGAGAGTCTTCCAGTGACAACTCGCCATTCTCCAGTCGCTCTACCAGCGTTTGCAGATCAGCGAGAGACTGTTCGAAATCCAGTGCAGCTTTCTTGCGGGCCATGAGGGCATTTCCGGTAGAGATTAAACCGGGCGACACTAGCAGAGCGACGCCCGTGGGGCAAATGACGGCGACCTGTTCGGCAGCCGGATGACAGCGCTGTAGCGCTTTCAGGTTAGCCCGCCGGGTTCAGACTGCGGCGAAACCTGACCGCAGGTCGGCAATCAGGTCATCCGGGCTTTCCAGACCGATTTGCAGCCGCAGCATCGGGCCGTCACCGCGATCGGGGCCATGTTGTTCAATCTCGGTGATGAGGCTTTCGAAACCGCCCCACGAATAACCGATCCCGAACAGCTTCAGGGCACCGACGAAACGATCGAGCACCTGACGATCGGTCGTTTTGAATTCGAAACTGAGTAAGCCATTGCAGCCATGGAAATCCCGCTTCCAGATGGCGTGGCCCGGATCGCTCTCGAGCGCCGGATACAGCACCCGCGCCACCTGCGGTTGCTCCAGCAGCCACTGCGCAACCTGCAGGGCGTGACGCTCATGCATAGCCATACGCGCCGCCAGACTGCGAGCGCCGCGCAGCACCAGATACGCATCGTCCGGGCTGACCGTATTGCCAACAGCGGTATTCATGGTCTTGAGGGTTTTCCAATGGGCTTCGGTAACGCTGACACTGCCCATCATCACGTCCGAATGCCCGGCCACGTACTTGGTCAGCGCCATCAGCGAAATATCTGCACCCAGCTCAAGCGGCTTGAACAACACGCCAGACCCCCACGAGTTATCCACAGCCAGCAACAGATTTTTCGCTTTGCACAGCCGCGAAATCGCAGGCAGGTCACACATGTCGAAGGTTAGCGAACCGGGCACTTCAGCGTAGATCATGCGCGTGTTGGGCTTGATCAGGGATTCGATGTTGCTGCCATTCGCGGCGTAGTAATCGAACTGGATGTCGAACGCTTTCAGCATCGTGTTGGCCAGACGCCGCACCGGCCCGTAGACCGACTCTGTCATCAGCACATGATCGCCGGGACGCAAAAACGATTGAAACATCTGTGCCGCCGCCGCGAGCCCCGTGGGATAGAGGCAGGTGCCATGGGCGCTTTCCAGTTCAGTGATCAGGTCCTGCAACGCAAACGCCGTCGGGTTGCCGTTGGCACCGTACGTCAACGAGCGCTCAGGTCCCGCCGTTCGCACTTCAGCCTCACGCAGGCTTGCGAGGCTGTCGAACAGCACCGTACTGATCCGCACGACCGGCGGATTGACCGACAACCCCGGACCGCTGCCTGCACTGCGGCCGCGTTGCGACAGAGCGGTGTGGGCGCGTGGGTCTTTGTCGTGCGGCATGTGGGGCTCCGGTGTCAGATGGCGGATCAACAGCGCATAAGGTTAAGCGATGTTGGCCATCGTGTCGGCACTGATGTGATGCTGGTTGAAGCATCACAACAGCGCCGCGTGACGCCTTACTTGTCCAGATCAGACGCCTGATGCCGCTCTGGAACCTGCTCCGATTCCTCGCCCCAGGTGCGATTCACCTTCTTGCCGCGTATCACGGCAGGCCGCGCTGCGATTTCTTCGGTCCAGCGGATCAGGTTCGGGTATTCGTGCACCGATAGAAACTCTGCCGCCGAATACACCTTGTTCTGCACCAGCGCGCCGTACCACGGCCAGACCGCGATGTCGGCGATGGTGTAAGTGTCGCCTCCCAGATAACGGCTTTCTCCAAGACGACGGTTCAGCACGTCCAGCTGACGCTTGGCTTCCATCGCGAAGCGGTTGATCGGGTACTCCAGTTTCTCAGGCGCGTAGGCATAGAAATGCCCGAAACCGCCGCCCAGATAAGGCGCTGCACCCATCTGCCAGAACAGCCAGTTCAATGTTTCGGTCCGCCCGGCCGGATCGGCGGGCAGGAAGCTGGAAAACTTCTCCGCGAGGTACAGCAGAATCGATCCCGATTCGAACACACGCACGGGTGTGTCGTGACTGCGATCCACCAACGCAGGGATCTTCGAGTTCGGATTGACCCCGACGAACCCACTGGAGAACTGATCGCCCTCGGAGATTTTGATCAGCCACGCATCGTATTCCGCGCCGCTGTGTCCCAGTTCCAGCAATTCCTCCAGCATGATCGTGACCTTGACGCCGTTCGGCGTGGCCAGCGAATAAAGCTGCAGCGGGTGCTTGCCGACCGGCAGTTCCTTTTCGTGCGTAGGGCCTGCGGTGGGACGATTGATACTGGCGAAGGTGCCGCCTGACGCGGCTTCGTGCTGCCAGACCTTGGGCGGGGTGTAGGGTGTGTCAGTCATACGGAAGGCCTCAGTGAGTGGGTGAGGGGGAATCGTTGAACGCTGAAGGTATGAGTTGAAAATCATGTCAGGCGTTCGATTGCAGATTTTTCAGTCTGCAACGGCGAACTGTTGTGCAGCAGATTGCTGCACAAATCGCGGACATCGTAGTTTTATTTTATTTATGAGTGGTCTCGAATACAGGCTGTTGTCGTTTTAATGACGTCAAATAAATGATGCCATTATGATGGCCTTTCTGTATTCTCGCCGCGCCCTTCTGCGCGACGCCACTGCCCGCTATTACAGTCAGGTTCTACCACGCACGGAAGCTTGTCCAATACGCTGTTAAAGGAATGAACTGTGATCCCTGTTCTGCGCAAGACCCTGCTCGCCCTCTCGGTGGCCGCCTACGCAATGCCCGCATTCGCCGAAACCGTTCAACTGACCAATGCCGGCTTCAAAAGCCAGGGCCAGACTCACACTGGTAACCTCGACATGGGCGGAAGTTATAGCGGGAGCGGTTTGCAGACTATCGTCGGTCTCAACGGTTCGAGGGTCGACAAGGATCTGATTCTCAATGCCGCCATCAGCAGCAGCGGAGAAGGGGTGAAAGGTGTCAGCGTGGAGGGCGGCAAGATCGTCGGCACCTTCTTCAATCGTGGCCAGATCGATGTCTCCGGCAAGGGCGCGACGGGTGTTGACCTGACCACCAGCGGCTCGGGGGCTTTTGCAGAGCTTGGCTATTTCAACAACCAGGGCACCATTGTCGCTACAGGTGAAAACGCTGAAGGCGTGCGGATCGACGGCGCCAGCTTCACCGGCAACACCACGCACCTGACCAACGACGGGACTATACGCGGGCAGGGTACTGCCATCGCCATCGGTAATACCCGCTTCAATTTGCCGGGCGCCCAGCCGTGGTTCCTTGAAAGAGGCGATTTCAATATCTTCAACAATGGCTCGATCATTTCTGCCGACAAGGCCATCGATGCCTCGGCAAGCAATCGCCCGGTCGAACTGATCCTGCGCAAGGGTAGTGTCATTGTCGGCAACCTGATAGACCTGAGTAATATTGAACTGGAAGGTGACACGTCCTTCACGGCGACCAATACCAGCACTGACGGCTATAACATCCGTCTGAAAAAGGATGGTTTGATCCTTGTTGGCGATACGGGCAGCCCGGCGACCACCTTTACGCTGGAAGCTCCGCACACCAGCATCAATGGCGGCATTTACGTCGCAGGCAACGCTGCGCTGGCCCTGAATCTCAGCAGCGCCACCAACGTGAATACGGCCGTCCTGAGAGTCACCGACGCCGCCCAGTTCGAACCAGGTGCCCAGATCAGGCTGGCCGCCAAAGGTGAGGATTTCAGCGCCACAGGCACTACCTACAAACTGCTCGAAGCAGGCCGAATTGATCTGCTTGACAAAGAGGGTGTGAAAGTCGACCCGAACGGCAAGCTTGATGTCGTCAGCACATCGGCGCTGCTCAACGTCGACAGTTATACCGTCAGCGGTACTCAAGTGGTTGCGGTGGTGACGGCCAAAGGCAAGGAACAGGTTGCCCAGATCGTCACCGATAACGGCGGCTCTACCAATAGCCAGAAAACGCTGGTCAACCTCGTTGATGACAGCATCATCGGCAAAATGAACGATAGCGATCCGTTCAAGCAAGCCTTGCTGAACGCTGATGAAGCTCAGGTTGCCAAGCTGGCTTCGCAACTGACACCGGAAATCAACGGCGGCGCAACCCGTGCCGCGACCACCAGCCAGAGCCTGATCAGTGGCGTCACCGGCAGCCGCACCAGCTCGATACGCGGCGCGTCGTCGGGCGAAGGCTCCAAGGAAGCGGGCGTATGGGTCCAGTCGCTTTACAGCGACGCCACTCAAGGCCAGCGTGACGGCGTGGCGGGCTACAACGCCTATAGCCACGGCGTTGCAGTCGGCGCTGACGGCAAGTTGAACGAGAACCTGACCGTGGGTCTGGCGTACAGCTTCATCAATACCGACGTGAATGGCAAAAACGGCAACAAGACCGAAGTCGACAGCCATGCATTCACCCTGTACAGCGGTTTCGAGCTGGGCAACTACTTTGTCGATTCCAGCCTGACCTACGGCCTCAACGACAACCAGGGCAAACGCAGCATCGCCGGTACGCGTGCCAAATCGGACTATGACAGCGACCTGCTGGGCCTGAATCTGGTGGGCGGCTACACCTACCACGTCACCCCGCAAACGCTGATCGAGCCACGATTGGCTGCGCGTTACAGCCAGGTGAACATCGACGGCTATCGCGAGAAAAACTCGTCGGCCGCGTTGAAGGTCGAAGACCAGCGCTATGAAGCCATCGAGCTGGGCGCGGGTATACGCGTGGCGGGCAGCTTCGTTCTCGGCGCGGGCACGCTGGAACCGCAAGCCAAACTGATGGCGTATCACGATTTCGCCGCCGACGAGGCCAAGAGCACATCGACCTTCCTGCTCGGCAGCACACCGTTCGTGACCAGCGGTGCCAAGGCGGTACGCGACAGCTACGAAGCAGGCGTGGGTGTGGACTACAAGCTGGGGGCGATCACCCTTGGCCTGAATTACGACTACATCGGCAAGTCGGATTTCGATGCCGATGTGTTCTCGGCAAAAGTGCGTTACGACTTCTGATGACGAACTCCCGTCCTGGCCCTTACCGCTGGGGCGTTTTCCTTCAGGCTTTGATGGCGCTGCTGATCGGCGCCCTCATCGCAGGCTGCCAATCGCCGCGTCAGGCATTGCAACAACTGGCTGACGAGCATGGTCGGCAACTGCAAATCCTGCCCGGCCAGCCGTTCGGGCTGGCTGCGCTGCTGCCGAACCATGTCCCGCCTGCGGGCCGTCTGCGCGTTTACCTTGAAGGCGACGGTCATGCCTGGGCCACTGCGACCCAACCCAGCCTCGACCCCAGCCCCCGAAAATTGCTGGTGCCGCGTCTGGCCATCGACGACCCGACACCCAACGCCTACCTCGCACGACCTTGTCAGTTCGTCACCTCGCCTGGCTGCAGGACAGCGCTCTGGACAGATCGACGTTTCTCGCAGGAAGTCGTCACCAGCCTCAGTCAGGCACTCGACCTTCTGAAGCAGCGTTACGGGAACCAGTCGTTCGAACTGGTCGGCTACTCCGGCGGGGCCGCCCTGGCGCTGCTGCTGGCTGCTCAGCGAGATGACGTGACCCAAGTCCAGACGCTCGCAGGCAACCTCAGCCCGCGCCTATGGGCACACACCCAACACCTGACACCCCTTGCAGGCTCACTCGATCCACTGGACTACCCGCGTCGGTTGGCGGGCATCCCTCAACGGCATTTCTCAGGGACTCTGGATGAAGTCGTTCCGACTGCGCTGGCGCAGGCGTATCGCGAGCGGTTGCGCAGCGGTGTGTGCAATCGGGTGGTGGTGGTTGAGGGGGTGAGCCATGAGGCCGGATGGGACAAGGTCTGGAGGCTTTGGAGAGATCGGGGGCTGGACCGGTCTGGTGAGTGTGCGGATTAGCGGCTGACGTCCGGCGTCCTTCAGTGGGAGGCACCACAACGTCTTTGACCCAGCGCTGTCGCCCAGCAAACTCGTGGGAGCGGACTTGTCCGCGAATGCAGTATTTCTTCAGCCACCGCATATGCGTCGGATGTACCGGCCTATTCGCGGACAAACGGAACGCCGCCCGGTCCGCTCCTACAAAAAATCGCGTTTCTTCAGTAAGTTACAGGTTGTTTGATAAGAGCTGGCGTCAACTTGCGCACCTGAAGCCATCAGATGGTTGCCTAGCGCGTAGACGGTGCAAGCGGGTCCATTACCAATAACATTCTTTTGACAGTATTCCATCGCCCTGGCAGCGGCATCGTCTTGAGTTCGTTCACCCTTACTCCAGCCCCAGACACCTTTGCCATTGGTTGCGAACGCTTTCTCGTACGACTGGTTTTGCGCATATGCACGCAAGGCGTCCTTTGCTGCAGCACTCAGTTCTGCGGGTGCGGGAAGATCGGTTGCAGGCAGTGCCACGATTTCCTGAGATGCAAGCTGCTGTTTGCTCAGAAAGTCGGCAACGGTATTCCACCACGTTTGTTCAGGCGCCCATTCTATAAAGACATGACCGTTTTTTTCGAATGCCGGAGCCTCCTGAAACTCACCGATGCCTCCGGCAGAGAGATAGGTATCAAACATCTCTCTGCTCAGCGGCATAGGAAACACCTCGTCATTGATGGCATAAAGCCAGAGCGCTGGCACATGTGACCGCCTGCCAAAGCTTGCGATGGATGCTAACAAGTGCTCTTTGTCGCAAACCCCACCCGACTTGATTGCGCCACGACCACCATCGAAGTTGATGATCGCTTGCACGCCCGGAGGATTGTCGGCACCGGCAGCCAATACCGCGAAGCCTCCTGCAGATTGCCCCATCATGATGGCTTCATCAGGCGAGGCCCACGATTCAAGCCGGATGGCGCTCAGAGCGGCGATGAGATCGTCGGCTGCAATTTTACCGGCCTTCGCATGATGGGGGTGCTCGCAGGTTCCAACCTGGTGCTGGTAATCGGTGACGCCTGAAGACTTTCCATACCCTTGGCGCATGACCACAACTGACGCGTAACCATGGCGAGCAAAGGCTATTGCCGCGGATGAAAATCGGTTAGGGCTGATAGCGCGATCAATCTGATTGCCATCGGTGCCATGGGTGATCAACGCAACCGGCCAGCGTCCAGGCCTGTCGGGGCGTGTGACAAACGCATCCAGCGTCGCCGTCTGTCCGTCAGGCAGACTGACGTTCAGGACAAGAGGCTCTCTGACAAGACCGTCAACCTGGTCGTTGACCTCAGACGTTTGTGTCCAGCCGATGGTTGTCCAAGCAAGCAGAAAGGGCAGCAGTATCCAGGCGAAAGATGATTGTTTGAACGCCATTTGATGAGCCTCTTGAGTGCTTTCAGAAATTGGCTTTTTGTAAAAGTCAGGGCCTTGCGTCTGGATCGTTTCCCACCAGGATTATCTGAGCATGGCGGGGTGTCAGTTTCTGGCACTAGAGTTTGGGTGAGGTGACGTAAGTGACGCGTAGTTAGGGGATGGCAGGATTCGATGCCAACGGAGTTGGTGGCCTGTTGAAGATCCTTGGATGCCGCCGCTCGACGTCAAGGCGCTAGGGTATCCAGCCTGCGTAGTAACTCGAAAGGGTCAGCCCCTATCCCACGACACACATCCATGAATTCAATCACGTCCAGTCGGCGTTCTGCGTTCTCGGTCTTTGAGACAAAGGACTGTGGACGACCCAGCCGGTTAGCCAGCTCTTTCTGCGTCAAACCGGCGTTATCACGAGCCTCCAGCAGAAGATCAAGCAGGGTCTGGTAGCGAGCGTTATGGATGGTTTTCACGTAGGCGTGCCGTTTGATAGTCCGGCCACCTGAATAAACCTGAATTGGGATTATCCCAAAATGGGTTTTTTAGCTAAGATATCGGCCTCAGGATGTGGGTATGGATTTTTAAGGCATGGGTATGAAAACAAGAAGATCACACGTACGGTTTCTCCGGCATCGCAGCCTCGACTCGTCGCCAACGCAAAAGCTCTGCAGACGTTGTCGCGCGTTTCGGCATCGCCAACCAAGTGTTGGCAGCCTCTCTGGATTAGCTACTTCAAGGCCGAAATCGGCGGACAAGCTCCGAATTGTCAGTGCTATGTACGCCTACCTCATGACTAGCTGGGATGAGCTGCCCGATCAGAACAAGCGGGCGTTGGGGTTTGATTTTGTCGTGGGCGGCGAAGGGGAGGAGGCTGCGCTAAAGAGGTTGGCGGGGATTTTCATGGAGTATGCGGATGTCGCGTTGCGACGGGCGTTGGTGGCGCGGCGGCGGAGGCTGGGCTTAGCAGACTGATGCAGCGCAACCAGTCGCCTGGCTGGAAAACGTGCTGGATGCAGGACTCATGCTTCTACCGAGTCAATTGTCCAACGCTGTGTTAATCGTGTATCTATCCCCCTCCACTGTCCCCCCCATTCTGGTTCTGCGTGCAGTCGTCCGTCTTCTGAGCGTATGGACAGATGAACAGGGAGACTGATAACTTATCAAAAGGTAATACCTTTAGATAACGAGGGTTTGGATATGGCCACTTCAATCAAAATTGATGACGAGCTGAAAAGTCGCATTCAGCACTTGGCTGGTCTGCGTCAACGTTCGCCCCATTGGATTATGCGCGAAGCGATAGCGCAGTACGTCGATCGCGAAGAAGCTCGCGAGGGCTTCAAGCAGGAAGCCTTGGCGTCGTGGGCCGCCTATCAGGAGACGGGTCGGCATCTGACCGGCCAAGAGGCTCGGGCCTGGCTCAATACCTGGGGTACTGAGGCTGAGGCGGAGCTTCCCAAGTGCCACGATTGATTATCACTGAAGGTGCTGCGCAAGGCTTGGAGCGTTGTCGTCGGTTTCTTGTCGAAAAGAGTCCACAGATAGCACAGCGAGCGGCCCAAGCGATTGAGCGACAATTTGCTCGCTTGGAAGGAGGCCCGGAAGTAGGCCGCCCATTTCCAGATATGCCGGAGTTACGTGAGCTAATTATCGAGTTTGGTGATTCGGGCTATGTGGCGCTCTATAGGCATGAGCGCGCGGATGATGCTGTCTATGTATTGGCCTTTCGGCATCAGAAAGAAGTCGGTTACTGAGCAAGGCTGCGTATTTTTAGAGGTTTGGGATCGGCCTGCCTAGTCTCCAGAAAGACCTGAGTAGCTCGGTTGTTATTGATTCAATTCAATAGTGCGGTCCCCCCCACCTGTCCCTCACTTCATCCTCGGATGAGGTCAAATGGCGTTGACACCATCGGACAGGGAAATGTCTGAACCCCCGGAATAGCTAAGCTTTCAGGAAGATTCTTGGATGGGGCAGGATTATTTCAGACATTAAAAAGCCGGCTTGTGGCCGGCTTCTCGTGGGCAATTTTGGTCTATTTTTGGTAAACCGCAGTCGCCTGCAACGGGTGCGTTCGCAAGGAACGCTAATTGAGAGAGCAGGGCAGATGCGTCATCTGCCGTGCTGTGGCATCGCCGCGGGGCGGGGATGCTTTGGATGGCGGACAGCATACTGATGTTCGCCGCTCATGCCCAGCCTTGATGTGCCATCACGCCCTTGTCAGAACAGCAGCATCGCGTTGCGGCGGCTGTTGAGGGTAGACCACCAGAAGATCCAGCCCAGGATGCGGATGCGTTCATCTTCGATGTCTTCGGCGCTGAAGATTTCGTCGGGGTATTCGGCGTCGTTGTGGCTGCGCAGGCGCAGGCCGCCGTTGGGCAGGCGGTAGAGGTAGCGCACGCGCAGGATGCCACCGTGTTCGATAGCGTAGATTTCGCCGTCGATAACCTGCGTCAGCTCGCGGTCCACCCCCAGAATCGAGCCATCCTGGATCTTGTCGGCCATGCTGTTGCCGACCATGGCGACGCACAGACAGTTTCTGGGGTCGATGCCCATGGTTTGCAGGACCTGCAGCGGCAGACGGATTTTTTGTCCTGGGGCTTCGGCCAGGACGGTTTTGCTGACGCCATGGGTGGATTCGATTTCCTTGAAGATCTGAATTTCCACGTCTCCACGCAGCATGTTTCTTCCTTGATCCTGATGGACGATCAGTCGAGTGTCGCCGCCGTTGTTTTCATTGGCGGAGTCGGACGGGTGTTTGGGGCCTTCGCCGGTGCGCAACCAGCGGGCGTTAACGGTTAATAATTCAGCCACCTCATCAATACGCGCCATGGGGACGCCGCGCTTGAACCAGTTATTGACGTGTTGCGGCGTGATCTTGCGGTTGGCAGCAAAATCAGTCGCAGTGAGGTGGCACTCTTTGAGAAGGATGCGGAGTCGATCGCCTGATGTATTCATGGGGCCGAGTTTACTGGCGCGATCAGGGCGTTTAAATGAACGAGGTGTTGATGTCGGCGTTGTCGCTGGGGGTGTGCGGCTAGAGGTATTACAGACGGGACGTTTGTTGTGTAGGCATGTTCCGTAATCGCCGAATTTTGGATAAACGCTGAGGGATTTGTTCAGGCCGGGTGTGCGGGCGTTGACGGGATGTTTATTGCGAGAGAGCGATTAAACGCATTTTTAAACGCGGGTTTTGAAAAAAATCGCAGCAGAGGGGGCGTTGCGAGGGGAGGGTGTTACGGACATCTATGCCAAGACACCCGCAACGCAGGTGTCTCGACACAGCAAACCGTCAATCAGCCTTTGAAGGCTGCAACCGATTTGGTGATTTCAGCACGGGCGGCTTCTGCGTCGCCCCAGCCTTCGATCTTGACCCATTTGCCTTTTTCGAGATCCTTGTAGTTCTCGAAGAAGTGCTTGATCTGCTCAAGCAGCAGGGCTGGCAGGTCGGTGTACTCTTTGACGTCGACGTACAGCTGGGACAGCTTGTCGTGCGGGACTGCGATGACTTTGGCATCGCCGCCGCCGTCGTCGGTCATGTGCAGGATGCCGACCGGGCGTGCGCGGATGACCGAACCCGGGGAAACCGGGTATGGGGTCACGACCAGCACGTCGAGGGGGTCGCCGTCATCCGCCAGGGTGTTGGGGATGAAGCCGTAGTTGGCTGGGTAGAACATTGGGGTGGCCATGAAACGATCAACGAACAGGCAATCGGTGTCTTTGTCGATTTCGTACTTGATCGGCGCGTGGTTGGCCGGGATTTCGATCGCGACGTAGATGTCGTTCGGCAGGTCTTTACCCGCCGGAATCTTGCTGTAGCTCATTGGGCTTTGCCCCCTAGTTGACCAGACAGATTTTGGCGCGAACCGCCAAAAAGTGGTCCGGATTATAGGCATATTCTGTTTTGGTTGCCACGCGCGGGGTTGGCGGTTTCAGTCGGTGTCCTTGTAAGCCGGATCCTGCTCCTGCAAAGCCTTCAGCCGGGCGAGGGTGTCCTGGCGGTAGAAGGCTTTGAGTTGGTCGTAGACAGCGGGATAGCTGGCATGCAACAGGTCCGGGGCGCTGAAAAAGTATTCGCTGATGACGGCGAAAAATTCGGCGGCGTCCTGAGCGGCGTACGGGTCGATGGTGGTTTCGGCGTCTGGGTTCAGGTCGAGCTGACGGTTGAGGTCGTCGAATGCACTCTGCATGATGCTGGCCCACTCGGTAATGCGCATATCGCTGTGCAGCGGTGGCAGACCGTTGGCTTCGCCGTTGAGCATGTCCAGTTTGTGCGCCAGCTCGTGGATCACCAGGTTGTAGCCGTCCCAGTCACCGCTCGACATCACGCCTGGCCAGGCCAGAATCACCGGGCCTTGCAGCCATGCCTCGCCGCTGTGTTCGCCGTCCCATTCGTGTTCGATGCCGCTGGCGTCGCGATGACGTTGCGGGCTGACGAAGTCGTCAGGGTAGAGCACGATCTCGTGAAAGCCCTGATACCAGTTCAGGTCGCCGAGATTCAGCAACGGCAGTTGCGCCTGTGCGGCCAGAAACAGCCGGTGTTCATCGTTCAGTTCAACGCCCGGTAGTGCGGTCAGGTGCTTGTCGTGTAGAAACAGCACGCAGGCATCGCGCAACTGCGCTTCCTGTTCGGCGCTCAGGCCATCGAGGATCGGCAGGCGCTGGCGAACGGTTTGCCACAGCTCAGTGGAAACCGGGTGCTTCGCCAGCGTGCGTTGCCTGCGCCAGTTGCTGAATGACCACATGGGTCAGCTGACGTCGACAGAGCGGCCTGTGCGGCTGCGCACGACGCCGATGATCATCGGCAGCAGGGAAAGCAGGATGATTGCCAGGACCAGGAACGTCAGGTTCTGCTTGATGAACGGCACGTTGCCGAAGAAGAAGCCGAGCGTAACCAGACTGCCCACCCACAGCACCGAACCCAGCATGCTGAAACCGACGAAGCGAGGGTAATGCATGCGGCCGACGCCCGCCACGAAAGGGGCAAAGGTGCGGATGATCGGCAGGAAACGCGCCAGCGTGACGGTCTTGCCGCCATGACGCTCGTAGAACGCCTGGGTGCGCAGCAGGTAGTCGCGACGGAAAATCTTCGACCTGGGGTTGCTGAACAGTTTTTCACCCGCCGTGCGGCCGATGACGTAGTTCGTGCTGTCGCCCAGTATCGCTGCCAGCATCAACAGCCCGGCGAGCAGAACCGGGTCCATGCCGCCACCGGCTGCAACGGCGCCTGCGATGAACAGCAGGGAATCGCCCGGCAGGAACGGCATGATCACCAGACCGGTCTCGCAGAAGATCACCAGAAACAGAATCGCGTAGATCCACGTGCCATAGTTGGTCACCAGCATGTCGAGGTAAACATCGAGATGCAGGATGAGGTCGAGCGGGTTGAATTCCATTGAAGCACCTGAGGCGAGAACCCTTGACCGGGTCGCATGCGGAAGAAACTACGTGTGCAGTACGCGCGGCATTATAGAAGGAGAATGTGGGCAGAGGGCCGCAAGCTTTCAACAGAGATGTTACAACTGTTGCGAGGCAGGAGGTATGGGCGAGCAAAAGCGGAAAAATCCGGATTGCTCGCAAACAGAATCAACGGTCCGAGTTGATCGGCAGCACGTAGTTCTTGAACTGGGTGTCTTCCTTGAAGCCAATTGACTCGTAGACTTTTTGCGCCACGTCGTTGTTGCTGCTGGTCGACACGCGCATGCGCACGGCCTGGGTTTCCTTGGCCATTTTCTTGGCTTCTTTCATCAGGTGGTCGGCGACCAATTGTCTACGGGCGTCTTCGGCGACGTAGATGTCGTTGAGAATCCACACGCGCTTGAGCGACAACGAGGAATAACTGGGGTAGAGCTGGCAGAAGCCCAGCAGTCTGTTCTCGTCGTCCTTCGCCAGCGCGAGATAAATCACTGACTCTTCGCGGCGCAGGCGCTTCTCCAGAAAATCCCGCGACGAATCCGGGAATGGCAGCTCGCCGTAGAATTCACGGTATTTGACGAACAACGGGCAGAGCAGGTCCAGGTGTTCAAGCGTGGCTTTTATGATCCGCATGGTCGGGCCTCAACTTCACTATGGGCTAATGCAATGCGCCAGGATGGTCACAGCGATGCTGCCTGGCGGCTTTAGAAAGCGCAATCTAATGCGGGTCGTCGGGACCGGCGAGCAGGAAATTGCCAGTGCGTCTGCTCAGGTTGTCGGCGGCCTCGTCGGATTCCACAGTCTTGAGCTGCGCTTCGTCCTTGAGTTTTACCCCTGACACCTGGCGGCGGCAGGCCTCGCGCATCAGGTATAGCAGGCGATGGGCTGCCATCCCGTAGCTCAGGCCTTCCAGCCGGATGTTGGAGATGCAGTTGCGGTGCGCATCGTTGAGTCCGACTTTCGGCGCGTAGGTGAAATACAGGCCCAGGCTGTCAGGAGAACTGAGGCCGGGGCGTTCGCCGATCAGGATCACCACCATTTTTGCGCCAAGCAGCTCGCCGATTTCGTCGGCGACGGCCACGCGCCCCTGTTCCACCATGATCACAGGCGACAGCGTCCAGCCTTCTGCTTCAGCCTGTTCTTCCAGGCGCACCAGAAAGGGCACCGCGTGGCGATGAACGGCCAGCGCCGACAGGCCGTCGGCCACCACTATCGCCAGATCGAGCCCGCCCGGATGAGCGGCTGCGTAGTCGCGCAGCTGGCTGGCGGACTCATCGTTCAGGCGTCTTCCCAGATCCGGCCTTTGCAAGTAACTGTCACGGTCGGCGGCGGCGCTGTGCAGTAACAGGGTTTCACGGCCTTTTTCAGCCAATTGAGCGCTGATGGCCGCATGATCGAACGCCAGATGCACCGCATCGCGTGCCTGGGCATGGGCCAGCTGAAAGTCCAGTTGCACCGAGGTCGGCAGGCTGGTGCCGGTACGGCCCAAGGCAATACGAGCCGATGTCAGGCGACGCAGTTCCAGCCAGGGATTGGGCGGCGTGGCGTCCGGCTTGGCTTCAATGCTTTCCATTTCATTCACAGGCGGTTCCCTCATGCCAGATGCGCCAGGGCGTGACG
>Ga0326721_10000250_pt1 | contig 17953 bp, 17 predicted proteins | sample SGPome_FD_203951 | JGI IMG/M metagenome (GOLD analysis project Ga0326721, IMG submission 203951) | Soil microbial communities from Southern Great Plains, Lamont, Oklahoma, United States - SGP_1_2016 | ecosystem: Engineered > Artificial ecosystem > Soil microcosm > Unclassified | place: USA...
TGTACCGCAACGGCGCCGAATGGAAGTTCCGCGCCGTCGGCCAGGGCTACACCTCCGGCCTGGCCGGCATCGCCCGGGACTACGGCGTCAACGTCTGATCGACGTCGCGGGCCATCCTCACGCGGCCGGACCCGGCGGCGTGAGCTGAGGCGTCCTGGCAGGCTGGGGCAGCCTGGCCGCACGTCCCGGCCGGCGTCCGGCGGCCGTGGGTAGGAAGGAGTTTCATGGGAGTCAGCCTCTCCAAGGGCGGCAACGTCTCGCTGACCAAGCAGGCCCCGGGCCTGTCCGCGGTCGTGGTCGGCCTCGGCTGGGATGAGCGCACCACCAGCGGCCAGGCCTTCGACCTCGACGCCAGCGCGCTGATGCTCGCGGCGTCCGGCCGGATCCTCTCCGACGAGCATTTCGTGTTCTTCAACAACCTCGCCAGCCCGGACGGCTCGGTGGAGCACACCGGCGACAACCTGACCGGCACCGGCGAGGGCGACGACGAGCAGATCAAGGTCGATCTGAGCCGGGTGCCGGCCGAGGTGGACCGGATCGTGTTCCCGGTATCGATCTACGAGGCCGACAGCCGCCAGCAGAACTTCGGCCAGGTGCGCAACGCCTTCATCCGGGTCATCAACTCCGCAGATGGCGCCGAGCTCACCCGCTACGACCTGTCCGAGGACGCCTCCAGCGAGACGGCGATGATCTTCGGTGAGCTGTACCGCCATTCCGGTGACTGGAAATTCCGGGCGGTCGGCCAGGGTTACTCCTCTGGCCTGGCCGGTATCGCCCGCGACTTCGGCGTCAACGTCGGCTGATCGGCGCTGGGATCGATGCAGGCCACCCCATCCAACCGAGGTTCGAGGCCCGGTTGCCTACAGATAGCGAACCTTTCATGGTCTTGAGGATTTTCGGTGGCTCGTTTCTAGTCACCGCGTTCGGCCTGCTGCTGGCCTTCCTGTACGGCGGCACCACCGGCCTGGCCATCGCTGCGATCCTGATTGTCCTGGAGATCTCGGTCTCCTTCGACAACGCCGTGGTCAACGCGACGGTGCTGGGCCAGATGAGCACGTTCTGGCAGAAGCTGTTCCTGACCCTCGGTGTGCTCATCGCCGTCTTCGGCATGCGGCTGGCGTTCCCGCTGATCATCGTCGGGATCACCGCGCACCTGTCCCCGACCGAGGCTGTCTCGCTGGCGCTGGAGAAGGGCAGCGTGGACGATCCCGGCAGCTACGCCAACCTGCTGCACGATGCGCACCCGGCGATCGCGGCCTTCGGCGGCATGTTCCTGCTGATGCTTTTCCTGGACTTCATCTTCGAAGAGCGTGACATCACCTGGCTGTCCTGGTTGGAGCGCCCGCTGGCCCGGATCGGCAAGCTCGACCAGCTCTCGGTGGTGGTCGCCAGCGTCCTGCTGCTGATCGCAGCGACCCAGTTCGCGCCCGAGGACAAGGTGGTCAGCGTGCTGATGTCGGGCGTGCTGGGCATGGTCACCTACATCCTGGTCAACGGGCTCAGCGGCCTGCTGGAGGAGCACGAGGCGCCGCACATCGACGACGACGACGATTCCGGCTCGGAGCTGCTGCCCAGCCCCTCGGCTGAACCGGCGGCGATCAGCCGGGCCAGGGCCAACGGCGAGCTGGCGCTCAAGACCGGCAAGGCCGCCTTCTTCTCCTTCCTGTACCTGGAAGTGCTGGACGCCTCGTTCAGCTTCGACGGCGTGATCGGCGCCTTCGCTATCACCTCTGACCCCATCATCATCGCGATCGGGCTCGGCGTCGGCGCCATGTACATCAGGTCGCTGACGGTCTACCTGGTCCGCAAGGGCACCCTGGCCGACTACGTCTACCTCGAACATGGGGCGTTGTGGGCGATCGGCTCGCTCGCGGTGCTGCTGCTGCTGACCATCAAGTACGAGATTCCGGAGGTCGTCACCGGCCTGATCGGGGTCGGCTTCATCGCCGCGGCGCTGGCCTCCTCGGTCCGTCGCAACCGGCGGATCAGCAACACCCCGGCCAGCACCGGCTCTCCCTCCGATCTCGACCCGGCCCCGGCCGGGGTCTGAGATCGCCCAGCGAACAGAAAGCAGACTGACATGGGTATCGACTACACCAAGCGCCCGTCCACGCCGCCCACTCCGGCCGCGCCGGCGCAACCCTCCAGCGGCGCCCCGGTGTCGCTGTCGAAGGTGACCCTGACGAAGTCGGCCCCGACGGTGTCGCTGACCAAGCAGGGTTCCTCGACCGGCATGCTGCGCGTCAACCTCAACTGGAACGCCCGCCCGGCCGGTGGCGGCGGCGGGTTGTTCAAGCGTTCGGCGCCGTCCCTGGACCTCGACCTCGGGTGCCTGTACGAGTTCACCGACGGCACCAAGGGCGTGGTGCAGGCGCTCGGCAATGCCTTCGCGGCCAGTCCGAAGGGCGTCTCCGAGCCGGTGATCCGGCTGGACGGCGATGACCGCTCCGGCGCCAAGTCCGAGGGCGAGAACCTGTTCATCAACCTCAGCTACGCCAACCAGATCAAGCGGGTGCTGGTCTTCGCCCTGATCTATCAGGGCGCGGCGAACTGGGCCGCCGCCGACGGCGTGGTGACGCTGTTCCCGGCCACCGGCCCGCAGGTCGAGGTCCGGCTGGACGAGACCCGCGACGGCGCCCGGATCTGTGGCATCGCCCTGCTGGAGAGCAGCAACGGCGAGCTGTCGGTCCGCCGCGAGGTCAATTACATCGACGGCAGCCAGAGCGCGCTGGACCGCGCTTACGGCTGGGGGATGAACTGGGCGCCGGGGCGCAAGTAACCTTCGCCCTGCACCCTGCCAACCAGAAGGAGCTGTAGAGATGTCTGACCTCGACCTCGGTTCGAGCGCTACCTCGGCGGCCGGCTCCAGCGCGCCGCCGGCCGGCAACGCGCTGGTGCTGGCACCCCCGCCGCCGGTGGTCGTGGTGGAGAAGGAGCAGGCAGCCGGAGCGGTGCCGGTGGACAGCGCCCGCCAGCAGGAGCTGCGCGCCCGAGCCCAGTCCTTCGCCCAGGAGCTGGCCAGCGTGGACGCCAACTCACCCGCGTTCACCGAGAAGGTCAACGCGATCACCTCGATGGGCGAGCAGGACATGCGCGCCGCGGCCAGTGTCTCCAACCGGATGCTGGACCGGCCCGCCGCGGCGCTGAACGCCGGCAAGGGCCGTGGTGGCGCCGATGCCCAGTCCCGGGTGGCCAGCACGCTGGTGGAGCTGCGCCAGACCGTGACCGAGCTCGACCCGAACCGGGCCGATCTGGCGGGCGTCAAGAAGGTGTTGAAGTTCCTGCCGGGCGGGGACAAGGTGCAGCGGTACTTCGCCAAGTACGAGTCGGCGCAGACCCAGCTCAACGCGATCATCAAGTCGCTGCAGTCAGGCCAGGACGAGCTGCGCAAGGACAATGCCAGCATCGACACCGAGAAGGCGAACATGTGGGCCACCATGGGCAAGCTCAGCGAGTACAACGAGCTGGCCGCAGCCCTCGACGCCGCCGTGGAGGAGAAGATCGCTCAGCTGCAGGCCGCCGGGCAGGCCAAGCAGGCCGACACCCTGAAGGCTGACGCGCTGTTCCCGATCCGGCAGCGGCGGCAGGACCTCATGACCCAGATGGCCGTGGCGGTGCAGGGCTATATGGCCCTGGATCTGGTGCGCAAGAACAACATCGAGCTGATCAAGGGCGTCGACCGGGCTCAGACGACCACGATCGCGGCGCTGCGGACCGCCATCATCGTCTCGCAGGCGCTGTCGCGGCAGAAGCTGGTGCTGGAGCAGATCACGGCGTTGAACGCGACCACGTCGGACCTGATCGAGCGCACCTCCGAGCAGCTGCGCATCCAGGGTGGCCAGATCAACCAGCAGGCCGCCTCGTCGACGGTCGAGGTCGCCAAGCTGCAGGCCGCCTTCGACAACGTCTTCGCGACCATGGACGCTCTGGACACCTTCCGGGCCCAGGCGACGGACTCGATGGCGGCCACCGTGGACGCGCTGCAGGGGCAGATCGAGCGGGCCAAGCCCTACCTCGAGCGCACCCGCCGGGGGGAGCTGAGCGGCTGAGCGCCGCCGGAGGAGAATGGCAGAGTCAGGCATTCTCCGTGCGACGAAGTGGACCACCATGACCTGGTTCCGGAAGCTGCTGCCGCCACCGGCCGCGCCCGCTCCGGCGTCGGAGCCACCGGCGGCCGGACCCCCGCTTGACGGCGATGATCCGGCCACCTTGCGCAGCAACGTGGCCCAGCTCAACCGGTACATCAACCAGAACTCCGGCCGGCTGCCGGGCGAGTCGGTGGTGACCGCGCGCCGGGTGACCGACGTGCTGCGTGAGGTCATCGACACCTCCGAGATCCGCCCGCTCGACATCTACGCGGTGATCTCGGTCCAGGGCATCCTGCGGGACTACCTGCCCACCACGCTGCGCAGCTTCCTGGCCCTCGACGCGGCGCAGCTGACGGCGCCCCGGCCGTCCGGCCGCACCCCGGTCCAGTCCCTGCAGGAACAGCTGGAGGCGCTGCTGGACGCCGCCACCAGCGTGCTGACCGCCGCCCAGGCGCAGGACGCCGACGCGCTGCTGAGCCAGGGCAGCTTCTTGCGGACCAAGTTCTCTGGATCGGACTTGGACTTGTGAGGGCAGACCTGTGAGGGCAGACCTGTGACGGCGGCCTGGACCGGCGGACCTGTGACGGCAGGCCGGTAGATGGCGACCATGAAGCGCGGCTCGAACGTCGCCCTGACCCGCGAGATCCCGAGCCTCACCGGCCTGGTGCTCGGCGTGCGCTGGGACGCCGGCGCCGAGACGGCGTTGACCGACAACCTGGTGGTCGCCACCATCCTGTGCGACGAGCACAGCAAGGCGCTCTCGGACGAGCACTTCGTGTTCTTCAACCAGCTCACCGAGCCCTCGATGACGGTCAGCCAGCTGGAGTCGGCGATGGGGCCGGATTCGGAGCAGATCGAGATCCAGCTGGACGCGGTGCCACCGGAGGTACGCCGGATCGTCGTGGTGATGTACCTGAACGAGGGCATGGGGCTGCGCCGGAGCCTGGGACGGCTGCGCGAGTGCGTGCTACGGGTGCTCAACCTCGCCGACAACGCCGAGCTGGTCCGCTCGGAGAACCTGGCCCTGGCGCTCGACGGTGAGACCGCGCTGACGCTCGGCGAGGTGTACCGGCATTCCGGCGACTGGAAGTTCAAGGTCATCGGCGAGGGGTATTCCACCGGCATCGCGGGCCTGGCCAAGGACTACGGGATCACGTTGTGAACCTCGACGTCCACGCCCCGGGTCAGGCGCCGCGGCGGACCGACCTGCCGTTCCTGCGCCGCCGCGCCCGGTTCCGGCCGCCCGCTGCGGCCCCGTCGGCCCGGCCGGCGGCGGCTGCTGGGGGCTCGGGGAGCCTGGATCTGTCGACTCCGGCGGCGCCCGCCGCCGCTGGGGCCTTGGCGAGCCTGGATCTGTCGACTGCGGCGGCGCCCGCCGCCGCTGGGGGCGCGGCGGCTGCTGGGGGCTCGGGGAGCCTGGATCTGTCGCCTCCGGCGGCCCGGCCGCCCGCTACGGGGCCGTCGGCCGGGCCGGCGCCTGCTGGGGGGCCGGCGAGCCTGGATCTGTCGACTCCGGCTGCCAGGCCGGCCGCCCCAGTCGCCGCTGCCGCCGCGTCGCGGCGGGTCGCACGCCCGTTGCCGCGCGCTCGTTCCGGCGAGCGGACGCTGCTCACGCCGAAGGCCCCGACGATCACCCTCACCCGCCTGCAGAGCGGCATCGGCGTCCTCACGATCGAGGCTGCCTGCTCGCCCGCGGTCGGCGATCTGCGGATCGGCGCCGCCTATGAGCTGGCCGATGGCCACACCTCCCTGGTCTCGCGGGCCGGTGGCATGGCCAGCGCGCCGCGCAACTCCCGGCGGCCGGTGATCGTGGCCAGGGCCGAGCAGCACGAGCGGCTGGTGGTGGACCTGCGGCAGAGCCGGCAACTGGACCGGCTGATCGTCTACGGCTTCTCCGAGTCTGGCGGCCGGCTGAACTGGGGTGGCACGCTGGTTGTCGGGACGGCCGGCGGCGCCCGGGTGGAGCTTCCGCTGGACCGGCCACCGTCCGCGGGCGTGACCGTGCTGCTGTCGATCTACAACATCCGGGGGGAGTTCGTGGTGCGCGCCGAGATGGAGAACGTCACCGGATCCGTCCGCAACGCGGTCCAGGCCTACGGCTTCGACCGGATCAGCTGGCTGGACGATGTCACCCCCGTGGCCTGAGAAGGGCTGACATGCGTCATTTCGATTTCCTGTCCGAGGCCGACCGCCGGCGGCTGTTCTTCCGGCCGCCCCAATCGTTCGGCGCCAACGACGACCTGAACGTGCTGGGGATGGCCCTGGGCGCCACCCTGTACAGCCCGGCCACCCGTCCGGCGCTGGTCGCGGACCTCGCCAAGCGGTTCGAGCAAGGCGTGCTGAGCACGGTGATCTGCCTGGAGGACTCGATCCCGGATGAGGCAGTGGCCGCAGCGGAGCGGAATGTGATCGCGCAGCTGCGCGCTTACGCCGAGTCCGGAGGGCAGCGCCCGCTGGTGTTCATCCGGGTTCGTTCGCCAGGCCAGATCCCGATGATCGTGGCCGGTCTCGGGGAGCGGGCGCCGATCCTGACCGGTTTCGTGCTGCCCAAGTTCACCGACGAGAACGGCGCGCCGTTCCTGGACGCGATCCGGGAGGCGAGCGCCAAGGTGGGCCGCCGGCTGCTGGCGATGCCGGTGCTGGAGGCGCCGGCGGTGATCTTCGCCGAGTCCCGGACCGAGGTGCTGTTGCAGATTCGCCAGCTGCTGAACAAGTATCGCGAGCATGTCGTGGCCGTCCGGATCGGCGCCACCGACCTGAGCTCGTCCTTCGGCCTGCGCCGTTCCCGGGATCTGACCATCTATGACGTGCGGGTGGTGGCCGACGTGATCGCCGAGGTGGTCAACATCTTCGGCCGCGCCGACGAGACCGGATTCGCCGTCACCGGCGCGGTCTGGGAGTACTTCTCAGGGACCGAGCGGATGTTCAAGCCGCAGCTTCGGGAAGCGCCGTTCGCCGAGCATTCCGAGCGGGCGCTGCGGGCCGAGCTGATCGCGCGCGACCTCGACGGCCTGATCCGCGAGGTGGCGCTGGACAAGGCGAACGGCCTGTCCGGCAAGACCGTCATCCACCCCAGCCATGTGGCCGCCGTGCACGCGTTGTCGGTGGTGACCCACGAGGAGTACTGCGACGCCCGGGACGTGCTCGGCACCCGGTCCGGCGGTGGGGTGTCCTCCTCGGCGTACGGCAACAAGATGAACGAGTCGAAACCGCACTCGGCCTGGGCCCGGCGCACCGTGCTGCGCGCCGCCGTGTTCGGCGTCGCCAACGCCGACATCTCCTTCGTCGACCTGCTCGGCGCGGGGCTTCATCAGTGACCCGCAGCCAGCACGTCCCGGCCGGTTCCGCGCCCTGGCTGGGGGACTGGGTCGCCGGTGCTCTCGGCGTCGCCATCGAGTCCGAGCCGCAGCTATCCGGTTCGCCGCTGGCGGTGCCGGACCTGGTAGGGATGGCGTTGCGCCGCAACCCGCGCCGGGCGCACCTGCTGGTGTCGACGGTGCTGGGCAAGCACCTGCCGGCCGATCCGCGGCTGGTCTACGGCGCCGGCCGGCTGCTCGGCGCGCTGGCAGCCGACCGGCTGGCCGGGCGGTCCAGCGATATCGGCGCGGCGGGCGGCAGCCTGCTGCGGTCGGCGCTCGCCGCCGCCGACCCGGCCGAGAATGCCCGGCGCCTGATCGCGCTGTGCGACCGGCAGGGCGCTGCCAGCCAACCGGCGGCCGGCACGCTGGTGCTCGGGTACGCCGAAACCGCGACCGCGCTCGGCCACTGTGTCGCCGAGTCGCTGGCCGCCGACTACCTGCAGTCCACCCGCCGCCGGGTTACCGGGCGCCAGCCGGTGGCCACCTTCGACGAGGAGCACAGCCATGCCACCAGGCACCTGCTGCTCCCGGCCGATCCCGGGCTGCTGGCAGGGCCGGGGCCGTTGGTGCTGGTCGATGATGAGCTGTCGACCGGGCAGACCGCGCTCAACACCATCCAGGCGCTGCACCAGGACTGGCCGCGGCAGCGGTACCTGATCGCCGCGCTGGTCGACCTGCGCTCAGCCGCCGACCGGGCCCGGCTGCACCGGGTTGCCGAGCGGCTTGGCGTCGAGATCGAGGTGGCAGCGCTGGCGTCCGGGCAGCTCCGGGCGCCCGCCGACGCGCTGGCGATCGGGCAGCGACTGGCGGCCCGGCAGCCGGAGCCGCCGCCGCGCTGCGGGCCCCGGGCGAGGTTGAGCTCGGTGCTGACCGCCCCGGCGCAACTCGCCGAGAGCGGCCGGCACGGGTTCCCGGCAGGCCTGCAGGCAGCCTTCGAGCAGGCGAGCGGGCAGCTGGCCCGAGAGCTGGCCGGCCGGTTGCGCGCCCAGCCGGGCGAGCCCGATCACCGGCCGTCCGAACGCCCCGGCGACCGGAGGCGAGTGCTGGTGCTGGGCTGCGAGGAGCTGATGTACGCGCCGCTGCGGATCGCCGCCGACCTGGCCGAGGAGCTCGACGACGTGGCGACCGTCCGGTACTCCAGCACCACCCGCTCACCGGCCGTCGCGGTGGACGATCCGGGCTACGCCATCCGCAACCGGCTCAGCTTTCCCAGCACGGACGATGGTGCTGAGCCGGCCGAGCCGGACGCTGCCCCGCGGTTCGTCTACAACGTCGCGGGATCGGCGCCGGGGGAGCGGTTCAGCACCATCGTCCTGGTCACCGACACCGACCTGAGCGGCTGCTACGAGCCGAGCGGCCTGGTCGGGCAGCTGGCCTCGGTCACCGATCGCCTGCAGATCGTCCAGCTGCCGGCCTGGCCATCTGGTGAGCGCGGACCGGCCGGCGCGGCCTCGCTCGCCGGCCAGCGGCTGCCGGATCCGCTGACCGGCCCCGCCTTCGGCAGCTACCCGGCCGCCGATGTGTCCTGGCTGCTCACCGACCTGTCCGGCGCCGCGCTCGAAGCGCCGACCGAGGAGCGCGAGGAGGCGATCCAGTCCGGCGGCGCGCACTACGCCGAGTCGCTGCCCCAGGAGTACCAGCCGAGCGCGGAGTACCGGCAGCTGTTCGCCGACGCGCTGGCCGAGTCGGCGAACCGGCTGGCGCACGCCGTCGGGATGGTCACCGAGCTGGTGCTGGACCGGCGCGGCCCCGGGGTGGTCCTCGCGTCGCTGGCCCGGGCGGGCACTCCGGTGGGCGTCCTGATGCGCCGCTGGGCCCGCTTCGCGCACGGCGCGGAGCTGCCCCACTACAGCGTTTCCATTGTAAGGGGCAGGGGAATCGACGAGCTGGCGCTGGCCTACCTGGCCCGTCACCACGACCCGGCCGAGGTGATGTTCATCGACGGGTGGACCGGAAAGGGCGCCATCACCCGTGAGCTGGCCGACGCGGTGGCCGGGGTGAACCAGGCCTGGTGGCCGGCCGGCGGCGGCTTCTCCGCGGAGCTGGCGGTGCTGGCCGATCCCGGCAGCTGCGTGCCGATCTATGGCACCCGGGAGGACTACCTGATCCCGTCGGCCTGCCTGAACAGCACCGTGTCCGGGCTGGTGTCGCGCACCGTGCTCAACGCCAGCCTGATCGGGCCGGGCCAGTACCACGGCGCCAAGTTCTACGCCGAGCTCGCCGGCGCCGACGTGTCGCTGGACTTCGTCGATGCGATCACCGCGCACTTCCCGGCGGTGGCGGCCGCGGTGGCACGGGACTGGCCAGCGCTGCGCGACTCCGACCGGCGGCCGACCTGGGCCGGCTGGCAGAGCGTGCGCCGGCTGAGCGAGCAGTACGGAATCGAGGATGAGAACCTGATCAAGCCCGGCGTGGGCGAGGCCACCCGGGTGCTGTTGCGGCGGGTGCCCTGGAAGATCCTGATCCGGGCCGAGGATGCCGGCCGGTTGCGCCACGTCCTGCTGCTCGCTCGCCAGCGCGGCGTGCCGGTCGAGCCCGTCGACGGGCTGGCCTTCAGCTGCGTGGGCCTGATCCATCCCCGGTTCAGCCGCGCCAGCGCCGCGACCGGCATTGTGCGGCCCGACCTTCCGGTCTCCCCACCGATCAGCGGGAGTTCGGGCCGCACAATGGCTGGCCGGGGTGGGGCATGAGGGTTCTGGTCGCGACCGACCTGGACCGGACGCTGGTGTACTCCCGGTCCGCGCTGGCGCTCACCCGGGACGTCCTGCCGCCGTTGACCTGCGTCGAGCGGCGTGGCGACGAGCGGGTCAGTTTCATGACGGCGGCTGCCGCCCGGCTGACCGCGGCGCTCGCCGACCGGGCGGTGCTCACGCCGGTGACCACCCGGCTGCCCGACCAGCTGTCCAGGGTTCGGCTGCCCGGACCGCCCAGCCGGTTCGCGGTGGCGGCCAACGGCGGCGTGCTGCTGGTCGGCGGCAGCCCAGATCGCGGCTGGCAGGCCCGGGTCGCCGCCGAGGTTGCCCAGTCGGCGAAGCTGTCTGACATCGTGAGATACGTCAGACAGCACTGCTCGCCTGCCTGGACGCTGCAGATCCGGGAGGCCGGTGGGCTGTTCTGCTACGCCGTGCTGGGCGAGGCCGGCGCGCCGGCCGGCTTCGTCGCGGAGGCCACGCACTGGGCCGCCGATCACGGCTGGACGGTCTCGGCGCAGGGCCGCAAGCTCTACTGGACGCCGCGCGGGCTCACCAAGACCGCTGCGGTGCGCGAGGTGGCCAACCGGGTCGACGCCGAGCTGGTGCTGGCCGCGGGGGACTCCCTGCTGGATCGGGACCTGCTGTGTTACGCCGACCGGGGCATCCACCCGGCGCACGGTGAGCTCTTCACCAGCGGCTGGTCGGCGCCTCAGGTGGAACGCACCCAGGCAGCCGGGGTGCTGGCCGGCCAGGAGATCGTGGAGTGGCTCGCCGCCCGGGTCGGCGAGTTCGGCCGCTGGGCGGTGGCGCCGGACACGGCGATAAGCTGAGCACACCGCCCCCGCGATCGCCAGGAGAGACCACCGCGATGATCGACCTGAAGAAGCTCGCCGCCGACCCGGAGGAGTACCGCCGCTCACTGGTCAAGCGGGGAGCCGAGTCGGTCGACGTCGACGGCGTCCTCAAGGCCCAGCAAGTCGTCACCCAGCTGACCCAGGAGTACGAGCAGCTGCGGGTGCAGAGCAAGGAGCTGACCAAGCGGGCGGCCCGCGACGAGGCGCTGCGGGCCGAGGCCCGGGAGCTGCGCGACCAGCAGGCCGAACTGGAAACCCGGCTGCGGCAGGCCCGTGAGGAGCTGACGACCAAGGCGTCCTGGCTGCCCAACTACCTCGACGACCGGGTGCCGGCCGGCGACGAGTCGGCCAACACCGTGATCCGCCCGGCCGAACTGCCGGCCACCGGGCGGACCTACCGGCCGCACGACGAGATCGCGCAAGGCCTGGGCATCCTGGACACCGAGCGGGCCGCGAAGCTGTCCGGGTCGCGGTTCTACGTGCTCAAGGGCGACGGGGTGCGGCTGCGGCTGGCGATGTTCCAGCTGTACCTGGACATGGTGGAGGGCCAGGGCTTCGAGCTGGTGTCACCGCCGGTGCTGGCCAAGAGATTCTCCTTCTACGCCTCGGGATACCTGCCGTTCGCGCAATCGGACAACTTCGGCATCGCCGATTCGGACCTGTCGCTGACTGGCACCTCGGAGCAGGCGCTGCTGGCCATGCACGCCGACGAGGTGCTGCCGGAGCTGCCGGTGAAGTACCTCGGCGACTCGATGTGCTTCCGCACCGAGGCCGGCAGCCACGGCCGCGACGTCCGGGGCATGATGCGGGTGCACCAGTTCTACAAGCTGGAGCAGTTCCTGTTCTGCGCGCCCGACGAGGTCGAGGCCCTGCACCGGCAGATGCTGGACAACGAGGTCGCGTTCATCGACGCGCTGAACGTGCCCAGCCAGACGATCATCTGCAGCTCCGGCGACGTCGCCGCGCCCGGCTTCTTCAAGTACGACGTCGAGGCCTGGTTCCCCGCGAACGGGACATTCCGCGAGCTCACCTCGAACACCAACCTGACCGACTACCAGACCCGGCGGGCGGGCATCCGGACCCGGATCGACGGCAAGATGGTGCATCCGTACACGATCTCGGCGACCGGCTTCTGCGACCGGCACATCGCCGCGCTGCTGGAGAACAACCAGCTGGAGGACGGCTCGGTCACCGTGCCGGAGGCGCTGCGGCCGTACCTGGGCGGGCGTGAGGTGCTGCGCCCGGTCGGCTAGGCCGGCTCGTTCGGCTACCTGTCGTGGCCGGGCCTGCGGTGCACGCTGACCAGGTAGCCGGCTGATTCGCCGCCGCCGTCCCAGCTGCCGTGCCGTTGCGCTTCGGCCAGCCCGGCGGCGGCGCAGGCGGCCAGGTACTCCGCCGCCGGCGTCACCGGGCAGCCGTCCGGCAGGTGCGCCGAGTCGAGGCCGAAGCCGGCGATCAGCAGGCCGCCGGGCGCCAGCACCGCGGCCAGCCGCTGGACGGTGGCGGTCAGGGCGCCAGGGGCCAGCAGCGGGATGACATTGCCGGCCGCGACCACCAGGCCGAACCCGGCGAGCGATGCCTGGGCGCCGGTGGAGATTTCCAGGCTGGCCCGTTCAGCCAACTCATCGAAGCCCGGCAGCGCGGCGAGGTCAGCGGTGAGCCACGGCAGGTCCGGCCTGGCGTGGCGCGCCTCGGCCAGCATCGAGCTGTCCACATCGACCCCGACGACGCGGTAGCCGAGCTCGGCGAGCCGGATCGCGACCCGGCCGGTGCCGCAGCCGGCGTCGAGCACGAGGTCCGGCGCTGGCACCAGCTGAGCACAGAAGGCGGCCTCGCCGTGCACGTCCTGGCCGGCGGCTGCCAGCCGGGCGAATCGGGCGGCGTAGTCAGCGCCTGATACCTGGCCGGCGAGTCCAGCCCATCGGGTGGCCGGCTCGCTCTCCTCGTCCATGGCGCGAAGGGTAGGCCAGAACGAGGCTGCGAAAAATCAGAAGTCTATTCCGACGCCGCCGTACGTGCCTTGTAGGAGGTCACCGGAGTTGCAGGACGCCCGCGAGTGAGCGGGAGCAGACACCCACGGCCCGTAGACGTAGTAGAAGGCACCCGTGCTGCTGTTGATACATGTCAGGAGCACGCGATATGGGTCCTCCCCGGGCGGGCAGAAGGCCTCGCCCGAGGAGTTGCTGAGCCGATAGAGCGAGCAGCCGCCGGGCGGCGCTGCTGAGGCCGTCGTTGCTGTGACCAGCTCTGCTGCGCCCAGGCTGGTCAGCAGGGCAGCAGCAGCGGCAACCGCACCGACAACACCATAGCCACGTTTCAAGGGGACCGCTCCGTCCTAGTTAGGGTGATTCGGAGTTTAGTTAGCTATGCCCATTTCGAGCAAGTTGAACACCGGAATCGCGTCACCGGGAGCAAGCTGAGTGTGCGCCGGGCGCCGTCGAGCCGGCGGTGGCGTAACCGACAGCGTCCAGATGATGAGAGGACACTGGCGGGATGGATGAGCAGACCAGGGCCAGGCGGGCCGCGTGTTCGGAGTTCGTCAACGGTGACGGACTGGTGCAGCCGGCGGATCTGCTGGCCAGCATCGGCGCGGACGTGGCGCCGGACAACTACGGCGAGGGCGGTGTCGTTGCCGACCTGGAGCGATACGTGGCCGAGCTGCTCGGCAAGCCGGCCGCGGTGTTCCTGCCCAGCGGCACGATGGCGCAGGGCGCGACACTGCGGGTGCACGCCGACCGGCGGACCAGCCGCACCGTGCTCTGGCATCCGGCCTGCCACCTGGAGAACCACGAGGGCCAGGCCCACGCCCGGTTGCACCAGCTGATCGGCCGTCCGGTCGGCGATCCGGACCGGCTGGTCACCCTGGCTGACCTGGACGAGGTGGCCGAACCGATCGCGGCGCTGCTGCTGGAGTTGCCGCAGCGGGATCTGGGTGGCCAGCTGCCGAGCTGGGACGACCTTGCCGCGCAGGCCGGGTGGGCTCGCGAACGCGGAGCGGCCGTGCATCTGGACGGCGCCCGGCTGTGGGAGGCCTCGGCCGGTTACGGTCGCGCGCCGGCCGAGATCGCCGCGCTGTTCGACACGGTCTATGTCTCGTTCTACAAGGGCATCGGGGCGTTGCCGGGCTGTTGCGTGGCCGGCTCGGCCACCGACGTCGCGCAGGTGCGCGAGTGGCGTCGGCGGCTCGGTGGCACCTTGTTCGGGCTCTGGCCGGCCGCGGCGTCGGCGCTGACCCTGCTGCCCGAACGGCTGGCCGAGATGCCGGCCAGACTGCGGCACGCGCGGGCGATCGCGGCCGCGGTGGCCGGCGTCGAAGGGCTGCGGGTCGTGCCCGATCCGCCGCAGGCGCCGATGATGCACCTGCTGTTCGAGGTGCCGGCCGACCGGTTCACCGACAACGCGCGCCGGCTGGCTGAGGAATCGGGCATCTGGACCTGGGCGAAGCCCTATCCGACCGGTGACCCGCAGGTCGTGCGGTGCGAGCTGAGCGTCGGGCGGGCCACCTGCCGGCTGTCACCGGCTGTGATTGCCGACACCCTGGCGGCGCTGGCTCGCTGAGCAGAGCGGGATCGCCTGGTGAATACAGGGCATTCCAGCTGGCTGGGCCGCGCTGCGTTGTCAGTGCCGGCCGGTAGGAAGGAAGCATGACCGCTGTTGTTCCGGACGCCGCTCGACAGCTACTCCAGGTCCGCCGGATCTGGGCCGAGCCCGAGGCGCTGGCCAGCCCGCGGGGCCGTCAGGTGCTCGACCGGTTCCCGGCCGCCGAGGTCATCGAGGTCGGCTCGCACTGGAAGATCGAGCAGTTGCACGGCAACGCAGGCAATGTCGAGCGTTGGGTCCGGGTCAAGACCGAGGACCTGGTGATGGGCGTCAAGAAGTCGCTGTCGGCCCGCCCGAACGGCCGGTCGGCGGACTGGATCGCTCCCTCGCTTGCCAACGGCTGCGCGATGGCGTGCGCCTACTGCTACGTGCCGCGCCGCAAGGGCTACGCCAATCCCATCACGGTATTCACCAACATCGACAAGATCATCGGCTACCTCAGCGGGCACATCGCCCGGCAGGGGCCGAAGACCGAGCCGAACCAGTGCGATCCGCTCGCCTGGGTGTATGACATCGGCGAGAACGGAGACTGCTCGGTAGACGCGCTGGTCAGCGACAACGTCGCCGACCTGATCGCGGCGTTCCGGGAGCAGCCCGGCGCCAAGGCCTCGTTCGCGACCAAGTACGTCAACCGCGACCTGCTCGACCTCGACCCGCGGGGACGTACCCGGATCCGGCTCTCCCTGATGCCTGAAGCGGATTCCCGGCTGCTGGACCTCCGCACGACGCCGATCGCCGAGCGGATCGCCGCCCTCGACGACTTTCTCGCCGCCGGCTACGAGGTGCACCTGAACCTCTCACCGGTCGTGCTGCGCGACGGCTGGCTGGCGGACTGGGCCGAGCTGCTCCGGCAGGTCAGCGACGGCGCCGGCCCGGCGTTCAAGGCGCAAGCAGCGGCCGAGGTGATCCTGCTGACGCACAACCGGGACCTGCACGAGGTGAACCTGGGCTGGCACCCCAAGGCCGAAGGCGTCCTGTGGCGGCCGGAGCTGCAGCAGGCGAAGCGGTCGGAGAGCGGCGGGCTGAACGTCCGCTACCGCAACAATCCCAAGGCCGACGCGGTGCGCCAGCTGCGGGAGCTGATCGCCGCCGAGGTGCCCTGGCTCACCATCCGCTATGCGTTCTAAGGGGCGGCCTGCTAGCCGGGTGAATCGGTTATCACCGCGTCCGCCTCGACCTCGACCAGCAACTCGGGTTCGATCAACGCGGTGATCCCGAGCATCGACGAGGCCGGCCGGATGGTGGCGAAGAATTCCCCGTGCGCGCGGCCGACCTCGTCCGAGCGGCTCATGTCGGTGACGAAGATCCGGGTCCGCACCACGTGTTCCAGGCTGGCACCGACCTCGCGTAGGGCGGCCTCGATCCGGCGGATCGCCTCGCGGGTCTGCTCGGCGATGTCGTCGCCGCCGACCACCCCACCGCCGGGCCGGGCGGCCGTGGTGCCTGCCACCGACACCCAGCAGCCGACCCGGACGGCACGCGAGTAGCCGATCACCGGCTCCCACACCGCACCTGAGGACACCGTCTGACGCTCGCTCATAGGCCCGCTCATGGACGGAAAGTATCGCAGCGGCAGCCGCCCTGCCCGAGCTGAGCCGCTGAGCCGGCCAGCCGAGGTCAGTGCAGCCGGTACGCCAGCGAGCCGTCGGCCAGCCGCCGCCGAAGCTGGCCGGCGATGACGTCCGGCGGCTCTTCGCCGGTGACCAGATGCCGCGCCGGGATGCCGGCGCCGACGAACTGCCGGTGCACCTGCTCGGTCGCCGCTAGGTCGGTGAACCCGTGGCCGGTCCGGCCGGTGACCCGCGCGAGGCAGCAGTCCAGCGACGGCAGCAGCACCGCGTAGTGCATCTGCTCGAGCCCGGTCGCGGCCAGGAACACCGGGGCGAACCACGGGCCGATCACCCCGTCGTAGACGACCTGATAGCCACCGGTGACCAGCCGTCCGGTCGCTGCCGCCGCCGCCGCGATCACGACATCGTTCTGCTGGTGGGCCTCGTCCAGCCAGGGGTCGAGGTAGCCCTGCCGGACGAAGGAGAAGAACTCATCGCCCACCACCAGGGCGCTGCGTTCGAAGCCGTCGGCAAGGATGCGGGCGACGGTGGACTTGCCGGCGCCAGGCGGGCCGGCCACCACGATCAACTCGGTCACGGTGCTCATTGTGGCCTGGCCATGCAGTGCCACCGCCGTGACCGCCGCCGGAACCGCCGCCGGAACCGCCGCCGGGACCTGCTGGGCCGCCCTAGGATGATCCGGGTGGCGAACTTCTCTACGGTGACCGCAGCCGACGGCGCGGTGCTGGAGTACCTGGTCAGCGGCCCGCCGGACGGCCGGACGCTGCTGTTCCAGCCCGGCACCCCGAACTCGGGTGCGGCCTTCCGGGCCATCGTCGAGCCCGCCGCGGAGCTGGGGCTGCGCACGGTCAGCTACTCCCGGCCCGGCTACGGCCAGTCCACGGCCCGGCCGGGACGCAGCGTCGCCGACGCCGCGGTCGACATCGAGACCGTCCTCGACGCGGTCGGGGCGCAGGAGTTCGTGACGCTGGGCTGGTCCGGCGGCGGCCCGCACGCCCTGGCGGCCGGCGCGCTGCTGCCCGAACGCTGCCGGGCGGTCGCGGTGCTGGCCGGCGTGGCGCCCTATCCAGCAACTGGCATCGACTGGTTCGCCGGCATGGGTGAGGGAAACATCGAAGAGTTCGGCGCCGCCCTGGCCGGCCCCGGCGAGCTGGACCCGCTGCTGGAATCGTTGGCGGCGGACCTGGCGACGGTGACCGGCGAAGGGATCATCGAGGCGCTGGCCAGCGTGCTGTCCCCGGTGGACCGGGCGGCGCTGACCGGCGAGTTCGCCGAGGAGATGGCGGCGGCGCTGCGCCGCGCGGTGTCCGCTGGCATCGCCGGCTGGCGCGACGACGACCTCGCCTTCGTCAAGGACTGGGGCTTCGACCTGGACCAGGTAAGCGTGCCGGTCGACATCTGGCAGGGCCGGCAGGACCGGATGGTGCCGTTCGAGCACGGCCAGTGGCTGGCGGCCAACGTCCCGAAGGCACAGGCGCACCTGTTCGCGACCGAGGGCCACCTGTCGATGCTGAGCCAGTTCCCGGCATTGCTGGCCGAGCTGCTGAGGTAGGCCCCGGCTGAAAGGGGCACCCCGCTACCGGCAGCTGGTGAGCCGGCCGTTGGAGAGCTCGATCTGGTGGTGACATCGAGCCGCCACCTCGGGGTCGTGGGTGCAGATCACCACCGTGGATCCGTTGTCGGCCAGGGTGAAAACGCGATCCAGCACCCGCTGCCGGGAGTCGTGGTCGAGTTCGGCGGTGAGCTCGTCGGCCAGCAGCACCGCCGGTTCGATCACCAGCGCGCGGG
>Ga0326721_10000251_pt1 | contig 17522 bp, 19 predicted proteins | sample SGPome_FD_203951 | JGI IMG/M metagenome (GOLD analysis project Ga0326721, IMG submission 203951) | Soil microbial communities from Southern Great Plains, Lamont, Oklahoma, United States - SGP_1_2016 | ecosystem: Engineered > Artificial ecosystem > Soil microcosm > Unclassified | place: USA...
CGCGGCCGCGACGAGCAGGACCCCGCCGACGGTCTCCGCACGCAGGATGTCGCCGATACGGCTGACCTCGGGCCAGGTCCCCCTGCCGAACAGACGCGGCTCTGTCCCATCACGCGGTGCGTCCATAAATTCCTCCAGAAGCGGTCGGCAGTAACCCCGCCGACCAGACTTCCCGGCACACCGCACGCCATCGTACCGGCCTTGTCCCCGTGCCGGGACGAGAGCGAGAACGAGTCATACGGCGCGCTGCGACGTCCGCCTCCGTAGCCATACGGGTGCCCGGAGGTGAGCTGGGCGGCCTGGTCGGCGCCCTCACGGAGTCGGCAAACAGCGGACCGAGTTGCGGGCATGGCCTCGATCGTCATCCTGATCATTACTCACCAAGGCGGACGTCTCGCCGCCAGTGGGCGATGTGATCTACCGGTCCTCGAGGACCGTTGTCAGAGCATCGTCAGATGACGTGGCCATATCGACGGACACGCTATGCAGAGGCAATCGCGTTCGCGACGACACCGGGCGAGTCGGCGCCGCCTGCGGCGTCGGAGGTGGGGGCATGTCCGGGCAGGCGACCATCACGCCGTGGCTGAAGGTGGCGTTCCGGCTGCTGTACAGGCACGGCCTGGGTTGGGTACTGGGGCAGCGGTTCCTGCGGCTGCTGCACGTTGGCCGCCACACCGGCAAGCGATACGCGACCGTCCTCGAGGTCGTGCGGCACGACCTGCGGCGTGCGGAGTTCGTGGTGGTGTCCGGCTTCGGCACCCGCACCGACTGGCTGCGCAACATCGAGACCGGCAACCCGGTGGAGGTGACGGTGGGCCGGCGCACCTTCGTCGCCGACCACCGGCGGCTCGACCGCGAAGAGGCGTTCGCGGTGATGGCCGCCTACGAACGGCGGAACCGGATGATCGGGCCTGTCCTGCGCAAGGCGCTGTCGTGGTTGCTGGGCTGGTGCTACGACGGGTCCGTCGCGTCACGGTGGCGGCTGGTCGGCCAGCTCCCGATGGTCGGAGTGCGTCCAGCGCAGCCGCGGGAGTGATATGACGGAGGAGGCCGGGCCCTCGGAGGCGAACGTCAGCAACTCGTCAGCTCCACAGCGTGGCGTGCCGCTGCGAATGCGCCACTCTGGGTGTGTGCTGAGCCGGAGCGGTGAACGACCATGAGGCAGCGCCCGTCGGACATCCAGGAGGGCCTGGGCCTGACTGTGGAGATGGAGCGTCGCGGGCCCATCACGGTGCTCAGGCCGTTCGGCACAGTGGACCTGGCCACACTGGACCTGTTCGTGGACGCGTTGCGCCGCCTTCTCGCCCAGGTCGACGACACCGCGGTGGTCGATCTGGCTGGCACTGAGTTCGTGGCCTGTTGCGCGGTCCGGCCCCTGGCCGCGCTCCGCGCCGGCCTCGAGACGACGGGCCGGAGCCTTGTCCTCACCGACGCCCGCCCGACGGTCCGGCGCGTCCTGCTGGCGTGTGACCTGCGCGAGGTGCTCGCCAGCGGGGCGTGCGCCGCCGGAACAGGACGGTCGCCGGGCCGACAGGGGCCCGGCCTGGCGGTCGACAGGATCACGGCGGATATCGTCCACCGGACCGTGCGGACAGCGCCTGTCTGACGTCTCGCCACGCCCGGCTGCGCGCCCATCGCAGACCTCCGCCAGCCGTCAGGTCCGGAGAAGGTGAGCCTCACACCCATCCGCCCCGGTACAGATTCGGGGGCGGCCAGTCGTCGTCGCGGCCGTCGGCGTCCGGCGCCTTCTCGGCCCTACGGGGCACGTCCCGGCGGCCAGGCCGATGCCCAGGGCCGTCGTTGGCATTGAGGAGGAACCAGGCCAGAACCACTGCGCCGACGAGCACGCCGAATCCCGGAGACACCACCCAGGAGACCGCCGCGATGGCGAAGACTGCCATCACCCACGGAGGCGCTGTCGTTGTCCCACCGAGCGGTTCCTCGCGCCCGCTCGTCGGCACCTCCCACCGCTGGAACGCCTCGACGAGTGCGGGGTCGCCGTCGAGCAGTTCCTGCTCGATCGCGCTCAGACCGTCTCGATCACCGGTGGAGCTCATGGCAACGGCCCTCGCGGTCGGGCGTCGCCCGACCGACTCCCGCCTGCCGACACCGGGAACCTTGTCGGGTTCATGTGCATCACTCACTCCTCCGAGGCGAATCGGACACCTTCAGACTCCCACCTACGGTGCACGGACTACCTGTCGGTCAGCTTGCAGGACATGACCACATGCAGGCCTTCCGCCGTCGGCCCGGAGAGCTCCTTCTTGCTCGCGTTTCTCGAGCCGTTCGATACTCATCTCGACTGACACCACCCGGCGTAGCGTCCTGACACGACGGGGGCATCGTCAGCGATCCTTCAGCCACCCGGCAGGCTGATCGGCGCGGCGTACGGTCCCGCGGAGGGGCGGCCGGGGCGTGGGCTGTCCGGTTCTCCTGCCTTGCGTTCTGAGGAGGTGTCCCGCATTCCGAGGCGTGGCGACGTACTCATCTGTGGGGCCAGTGTGGCCGGGCCGACGTTGGCCTACTGGCTGCACCGCTACGGGTTCCGCCCCACGATCGTCGAACGCACCGAGGCGTTGCGCCGCGGCTGGGGCGGGCATGCCGTGGATCTGTTCGGGCCGGCGGTCGACGTGGCTCAACGGATGGGGATCCTGCCCCGGATCCTGCAGGCCCGAACCCGGACCGAGCAGATCAGCTTCGTGCGCCCCGGCAGGCCCCCGGTGGACGTCGACTTCAGCCGGTTGGTCGCCGGCATCGCCGACCGCCACGTCGAGATTATGCGCGGCGAGCTGGCCGCCATCCTGCACGACGAGACCCGCCACGACGTCGAGTACGTGTTCGGCGAGAGCATCCGCGGCCTCGTCCAGGACGAGGGCGGGGTCAAGGTGACCTTCGACAAGGGTGCCACCCGACGGTTCGACCTCGTCGTCGGCGCCGACGGGATCCACTCCGGCGTTCGCCGGCTGGCCTTCGGTGACGAGTCCCGCTTCCGCCGCTACATCGGCGGCTATCTGGCCGTCTACACGGTGCCCAACGACCTGCAACTGCAGGGCCGGATGCTGATCCAGCTCACCCCCGGCAGGTTGGCCGCGACGTATCCGGTCCGGCAGACTGGACAGGCCCGCGCGGCGTTCCTGTTCCGCCGCCACCGGGAGTTCGACTACGACCACCGAGACCTCGACCACCAGCGCCGGCTGCTGCGGGAGGTCTACGCCGGCGCGGGCTGGGAGGTGCCGCGCCTGCTCGCTCACCTGGACGACGCCGACGACTTCTACTTCGACTCGATCAGCCAGGTCGTCATGGACCGCTGGTCCGATCGGCGGATAACTCTTGTCGGGGACGCTGCCTACTCGCCCGGTCCGGCCGTTGGCGGCGGTACCAGTGTCGCGGTCATCGGCGCCTACCTTCTCGCCGATGCACTGCGGTACAGCGGGGGCGACCACACACAGGCGTTCGACCGGTATGAGCAGACGATGCGCGAACTCGTCGCACGCAGCCGCCAGCTCGGTCCCGCCGTCATGAGAACCCTCATCCCCGCCACCCGACGACAGGTATGGCTCACGACCCGGTCCATGCGACTGGTCCCCCGCCTACCCGCCGCCGTCCAACGCCAGCTGTTCTCCCTCCAGGGCGGACCCGCCACGGCGATGAACTCCGTCACGCTCCCCGATGAGCAGCTGGCCGGCACTCCGGAAGCGAGCACTTAGCCGAGCATGCGGCGCCTCAGGCCGTGACCAGATGCTCTACGCCCGCAGGTAAGCCACCCTGCGGCCTGCATGCACAGTGCATGAACGGGCGCCGCGGCGCGGCATCGCCGTTCAGCAGGCGGCCCGATGGAGGTGGGTATGCCGGCGTGGTTGTTCCACGGGTGGGCGGAGGAGGCGATCGCGGCAGCGAAGAGGAGGAGGTCTTGGCCCACCTCCGCCGCAACGGCGTGGGCTCCCTTGCTGAGGTCCGTTATGTCCTCTACGAGACCAAGGGCGAACTCACCATCGTCCGGGAACGGGGGCCGGAGGTTCCCGACCCGTGAGTCCGACCGGTGAGACGTCGTCAGCCGGCGGGGCATCGTCAGCGACTCGTCAGCCGTTGATTCCGCAACGCGCCGTCCATAAGCGGCACCCTGGCGGCTATGGCGGACCGGAACCTGGAGGTGTACCTGACGTGGTGCGACGGCGCCGTCGTGGTCACCCCACGTGGCGAGATCGACCTGCTGACCGTGTCCCAGCTGGAAGACGCGCTCAGGAGGGCAACCTTGGGACGGCGGAAGACGGTCGTCGTCGACCTGACGGAGACGGAGTTCCTCGCCTGCTGCGGCATCGGGGCCCTCGCCGTCGTCCGTACGACCCCTGGCTGCCAGTGGTCGAACGTTGGTGGTGACCGGTGCTCGCGGCCAGGTCCGACGTCTGTTGGAGCTGTGCGGCGAGCCGCCTGGCGACGCCGTGCCCGTGGCCCGTGCGTCGAGACGGCGCGTGGATCGCGGCTCGGACCGTTGTCGGGGCGGCCTTCTTCCTGGCCTCCATCACCTACGCAGCGAAGACCGTCACCGCGGCCGTCCGAGCCGAGCGTCGGTGACGCCGAAGTCAGGACTGTAGCCAGGCAATGGCGTCGTCACGTCGGGTGGTGTCGAAGCCCTTGGCCTCGACGTCGGTCATGCTGAGGGCGGTATCGGCAACCTTCTTGATCCAACAGGCGTCAGCCACCACGGCGACCCGATCCACCCCGCGCAGCAGGTGCGCGGTCGTCAGATCCGCCCACATGGCCTTCGGCTCGATCCGAAGCGAGTCGCGGACGCAGTGTTCGACGAGCAGCCGTGCCGTGGCACACCGTCGTACGATCCCGTTCACCTCCTCACAGGCGTCGAGGAGCTCATCGGTTTTGACCGGGCCGCCGTACATGAGCACGACGATGTTGGTGTCAGGGAGGACCGTGCTCGCCAACATGTCGACCTCCTCGAGTCTCGCTCTTCGCTCCGTGGGCCAGCGATCCCTCGTCCGTTGCGGATCGATATTCCGGTGTTCCACAGCGAGCTGTCCGGCTACCTGTCGGGCACCTTGCAGAGCGGATCGCGCGCGATCGTGCGCCGATGGTCAGGTCGAACCGGGGCCGGCCGATTTCCGCCCGCTGGGCGGGCGGTTACCGATGTCGCCGTCATTCAGCGCGAGGTGAGGGCGAGCGGTGTTGTTCACGTGGCTACCTTTTGTCAGGTGGATGTCAGACTGGCGGTCGCCCTGAACGGTCAGGAGCGGATACCCCACCGACATGACAACTCGGGACGCCACCCCCTCCGCCACCCGCCCCATCTCCGTCGCGAACCCGGAAGCCGGAGCGCACGACGGCATCACCGACACCATGCGCCCTTCGAGCACCTCCCCCGGCACCACGTCGGCGACGTCGGCCGGCCGCCCCGCGCACCGTCACGGACTTTCCCGCTGGCTCGGCTGGGGTGCGCTGTCCGGTTTCCTCGCCGGTGCAGCGTTCATGGCGCTCCATTCCTGGTTCGCGGTCAGCATCGGGCAGGACGCACTGGCCCCGTACCGGACCGTCGCGACGCTTGTCGAAGGCCCTCCGCCCTTCCTGGCGACGGCGGGAGTCGGCATGGCCGTCCACGCAGTGCTCTCAGTGCTGTTCGGGTTGCTCCTGGCCGCCGCACTCGCGCCCCTGCGTCGGAGGTCGGCGGGCTGGTTCGCCTGGGCGGGGCTGCTGTTCGGCGGCGCCGTCTACGTCGTCGACTTCCAGATCTTCGCGCGGAACGTCGGCTACTTCTCGGCCCTTCTGGAGACCACCAATCAGCCCCTCGAGCTGGCTGCGCATCTCGTGTTCGGTGCGGTACTCGCCGCGCTGCTCCTGCTCGCCAAGCCGCGGGCCGCCGTCCGGACGAAGCCCTGACGCCCCAGCCCCTCGAAGATCGACCTGACGATCGCCTGACGGTCGCCCGAGCGCGGTTTCCTGTAGCACTTGCGGGGGGAAACGCGGATGTGGAAGATCACCGCCGTCGATCACCCACGCACACGGTCGTCGCGTCTGCCCTCGGAAGCAGCAGCCCTGCGTGGCGACCGTGGCCCCCTCGACTGGCCCTCCTGCTGGTGCTCGCCTTCGTCGCGGGGTGCGGACTGACCGCACAGAGCCGACCCGAGCCGGTGCAGACGAACCCGGCGGAGGAGAGCGCCGTGCCGGTCTCCCCGCTGTCGACCGACGTCGTCCAGATCTACTTGGTACGGGCGGAGCGGTTGGTCGCAGTACCGCGGGCGGGCCACTCTGTGTCCGATGCGGTCGCCAGGCTGGCCGCCGGACCGACGGCGCTCGACCGCGAGGCGGGCCTCGACAGTGCGCTCGCGAGCGCAACGGTCGAACTCGTAGCCGACCAGGTTCCGGATGTCGTGACCGTGCAGATGGCTCTGGAATTCACGCAACTTCCCGAGCGTGACCGGTTCCTCGCCGCGGCGCAGCTGGTGTGGACCGTCACCGAGGTCTGCTGCGCGAAGCAGGTCCGCGTGCAGCTCGACGCCCGCCCGGTGCCGATCCCGACGGACAGTGGGCCGGTTCTGCGGGCACTCCACCGTGACGACTACCGCTCCGTCGGTCCCGACTGACGCACAGATGCCCGAGCGGGATCGAGCTGCCGATTCCCTGACAACTCGTACCTTAGGGTTGTCGTCGGGGCATTTCACGCTTCTCCTGACGACGTGGCGACGAATGCTCTTGGCGGTATCGAGAATGCGATCAACACAGTCTTCGAGCCGATTGCCGATGCCCTGACGGCGTTCGTCTTCGCCGAGATCACGGTGTTCGGGATCGCCTTCCCCTGGATCGTCGGGTGGTTGGTGGTGGCTGCGGCCATCTTCACCGTCTACTTCGGATTCGTTCAGTTCCGGCAGTTCAGGCTCGCCACCCGCATCGCCCGGGGGCACTTCACCCGCCACGACGAACCCGGTGAGATCACCCACTTCCAGGCCCTCAGCTCGGCGGTGTCCGGAACCGTCGGGCTGGGCAACATCGCCGGCGTCGGGGTCGCGGTGACCATTGGCGGCCCGGGGGCCACCTTCTGGATGATCGTCGCCGGCCTACTGGGGATGTGCACCAAGTTCGTCGAATGCACACTCGGCGTGAAGTACCGCGAGGAGCACGCTGACGGCACGGTGTCCGGCGGCCCCATGCACTACCTGCGCAAGGGCGTCGCCGAGCGGATTCCGGGCTCGGCCGGCCGGATCGTGGGCCGCGTGCTCGCCGCCGGGGCCGCAGTGATGATCTTGTTCTTCGGCATCGCCGGCGGGAACATGTTCCAGGCCAACCAGACCTTCGCGCAGCTGCGTGACGTCACCGGCGGCGGCGACGGCCCGCTGGGGGGCGCGGGTGCAGCCCTGATCTTCGGCCTGCTGCTCGCCGTGGTCGTCGGCCTGGTCATCTTCGGCGGAATCCGGTCGATCGGCCGCGTGACGAGCCGTCTCGTGCCGACCATGGCTATCGTCTACCTTGCTGCGTGCCTGATCGTGATCGGCGTGAACCTCCCCCAGGTGCCGGCGGCGGTCGGAGAGATCCTTTCGGGGGCGTTCACCGGGGCAGGAGTGGCCGGCGGGGCGGTCGGCGCCTTGATCGTCGGTTTCCAGCGGGCGGCGTTCTCCAATGAGGCCGGCCTGGGCTCGGCGTCCATCGCGCATTCGGCGGTCCGGACGCGGCACCCGGTGACCGAGGGCTACGTCGCCCTGCTCGAGCCCTTCATCGACACCGTCGTCGTGTGCACCATGACCGCGCTGACGATCATCATCGCGGGGACGCCGTTCTGGCGCGAAGCGCAGGCCACGGCGCTTGCCGGCGGCGACACCCCGGACGGCGTGCTGGTGACCTCGGATGCGTTCGCGACGGTGCTGCCCTGGTTCCCCTACGTGCTCACGGTGGCCGTGGCGCTCTTCGCCCTGTCCACGATGATCACCTGGGCCTACTACGGGCAGAAGGCATGGACGTACCTGTTCGGGAAGAGCGGTCGCAACGAGCGTGTGTACCAGGTGCTGTTCTGCGTCTTCGTCGTCGTCGGGTCGGTGCTCACGCTCGGCAGCGTGCTCGCCTTCGCCGACGCCGTCCTGTTCCTGCTCGCACTGTTCAACATCGTCGGGCTCTACCTGCTCGCTCCGGTCGTCAAGCGCGAGGTTGCCGAGTACCAGCGCAAGCGGCACAGCGGCGAGGTCAAGCGGATCGAGAAGGTGCGGTGAGGGGGCCGACGTCCAGGGGGCGAGAGGTGGGCGAGAGGTGTTCGACCGCCGGGAGATCGACCACGAAGCGGGCGCCACCGCCCGGCCTGTCCTCTACCCATACCGCGCCGTCGTGGCGAGCGACGTGCTGGGCCACCAGGGCCAGGCCCAGCCCGGCGCCGGAGTCGGTGCCGCGTTGCCCGGCGCGGATACCGCGGGCGAACCGCTCGAACACCCGCTCCCGTAGCTCTTCGGGAACCCCTGGGCCCTCGTCGTCGACTTCGAGCCGAAGCCGCTCACCCCGCCGGCAGACTGCGACCCGCACGGCTCCGCCGCCGTAGCGTCCGGCGTTGTCGAGCAGGTTGCCGACCACTCGCTCCAGACGCCTGCGGTCCCCGCGCAGCAGCGTGGGTTCCCCGTCGGCCTCGAGGTCGGGCGCGTCGTCCCAGCCGATCAGGACGTTACGGACGAGCTCGACGAGGTCGAGCGTCTCCCGTACCTGGCCGTCGTTCGTCTGGTCTTCGCGGGAGATCTCGAGCAGATCGACGACCATCCGCTGGAAGCGGTGAACCTCGGCTCCGAGCAGGTCGACCGCCCGGGCGGCGGTGCCCGGTAGCTCCGCGCGCCTGCGGCTGAGCAGTTCGGTGGCGTTGACCATGGTGGTGAGCGGTGATCGCAGCTCGTGGCTGACGTCACTGGCGAACCGGGCGTCGCGCTGCACGCGTTGCTGCAGGGCCGTGGCCGTGGCGTTGAACGTCGTGGCGAGCGGTGCAAGATCGGGGTCGGCCTGCTCGGGCAGGCGTGCGTCCAGGTCGCCCCGGGCCACCCGCGACGCGGCTGTGGTCAGCTCGGTCAGCGGGCGCAGCGCCCGGCGGCTCGCCCACAACCCGAGCCCGATCCCGAACAGACCGCTGAGCGCTGTGCCGCCGACGAGGACCAGGCTGAGGAACCGCAGCGTCCCGGTGAGTTCCGTCATCGGGAATAATTCGATGAACGTGCCGCCCGACGGCACGGGCAGGCCCATGGCCATGACCGGAAGTCCGTCGACGACAAGACGCTGCCGCACCGGCACGTTGTCCTGCGCGAGGGTCAGCAGGGGCTCGGGCAGGGCGGCAGGGTCGACGGGGCGGCCGCTGGTCAGCCACATCCTGTCGCGGAGGAGGAGGACGGTCGTGGTCGGGTTCGTGCTCAGCCCGCTGAGCAGCTCGTCAAGCCCGCCTGATCCCGACCGCAACGCGGCGTCGACGAGCCGGACGTTGACCTCGGCCTGCCGGGTCGTGCTTATCTCCCGCTGGCTGAGCATGTAGTCCGAAGCCAGCTGCCAGGTGACGATCGCGAGAACCCCGGTCACCATCACCGAGCAGAGCCCGAACGCCACCGCCACCCGCCACCGCAGCGACATTCGTGGCATCGCTCTACCCCTTCAGGCTTTCAGGTCAGGCGGGACGGGCGGTCTTGTAGCCGCTCCCCCGCACCGTCAGCACGCACTCCGGTGCGTCGGGATCGCGCTCGATCTTTCGGCGCAGCCGCCGGATGTGCACGTCGAGCAGACGGGTGTCGCCGAAGTAGTCGTAGCCCCACACCCGCTGCAGCAGCTCCTCCCGAGTCACGACCCGGCCGGCACTCGTCGCCAGCTCCAACAGCAACCGGAACTCGGTCTTCGTCAAATGGACCTCATGCCCTGAACGGCGGACCAGCTCCTCGCCGGGGTGGATCTCGACCTCCCCGACGCGCAGCACCCGGCGATCGCCATTCTGCTCGCTCGGGTTGCGGCGGCGGAGCAACGCGCGGATTCGCGCGGCGAGTTCCCGTGCGACGAGTGGCTTGGTGACGTAGTCGTCTGCGCCCGCTTCCAACCCGTCGATCACGTCGGCGGTGTCGGTCCGGGCCGAGACGATGATGATCGGCAGATCGCCCGCGGCTCGCAGGCGTCGGCACACCTCGAGGCCGTCGATGCCCGGCAGCATCAGATCGAGCAGGACCACATCGACGTCGGTCGTTGCAAGGAGGCACAATGCCTCCTCGCCGGACGCGGCCTCGACGACCTCGCAGTCCTCGTCGGCGAGGGCCAGTCCGAGGGCCTGGCGGATGCGCTCGTCGTCCTCGACCAGCAACACGTCGCACGGCATGTCGATCATCCCCTGTCGCCGGCCGGGTCCAGCCTGCATCCCCAGCCTCCCACGCTCCGTCCTGGTTGCGGTGATCCCGGCCGCAACGAGTGTCAGCCCTCGACCACGCTCTGTAGGCCGTCCTCGGACTCGACCGGTGTCTGCTCAGCCCGGAGGCTGATGTCGGAGAGCATGAGGTCGATCACGCCGACGGGTACCGGGCTCCTTCCGCCTGACGAGCTTTGCGGACGGTCCACGGACGGTGCTCGGGTAGGGTTCCGACGTCGATCAGCAGCGGACGTCCCTGCGCCAACCACACGCCGGCCCGGTCCATGGCCTCGACATGCAGGTGTGGCTCGGTCGAGTTACCCGAATTCTCGCACGCACCGACAACCGTGCCCCGTTCGACGCGGTCACCGACGGCGACCCGCACCGAGTGCCGCTTCAGGTGCGCGACGAGGACGCAGGCGCCGTCGTCACGCCAGATGACGACACGGTTGCCCAGGACGCCCGGCGGACCCAGCAGCTCGCGGACACTCTCGAGAGCGAAGTACAGGTCGTGTACCAGGTCCAGCGCGAAGGTCTGGGCCCACGCGTGGACACCGTGGCTCGGCACCCGCGACGCCGAGCTGTTGGACGCCCTTCAGCGCCCCCGGATCGATGGGGCGATGTCGACCGGCGGTCCATGCGGTGTTCCCGCACGGGTGTAGAGCGCCGTGCCGATCGGGAAGAGCTCGACCGCGACCCACCAGGCCGAGGGGCCGGTCGACGGCGGCGGCCACCGGAAGCGCCGCCGCACCCGCCTTGGCCAGGGGCATCCCGCTCCGCATGCCCGAGGGTTACCTACCGTACGGCACGGGGACCGGCATCGGCCTTGCGGTTTCCCTGACGGGTGAGTCAGACGGGCGTGCTCGCGGCATTCCCCGCGGCGGCCCGGTCCCGGTCCGGGGCGCGCGGGCCACGGGTGAGCTCCTGCAGGCGAACCGCCGCCAAGCGGTGCAGCATCTCATCGAGAGCGCCGGGCACGACCTGCCCACGGAGATCGCGCTCGGCGTCGCGCACCACCGCCGCCACGAGGGTCGGCGGGACGGCTTCGCCGAACTCCGACGCCATGCGCGCAGTGACAGCACCCATGAGGCCGGTCTGAGACTCTCGGTGGGTCGTCATCACGCTCCCAAGGGTGCCGGTCGACTTACCGTCATCCTCACGCAAGATCACCGCAGCGGGTCTGCCGACAACCTGACGTTTGTTCCGCCCCCGCCGACGACGTCCCTGGTCGCCCGACGGTTCGACGGGCCGTCAGAGGATCGACCGGAGGCGGTCACCCACCGCGGCCGGGCTCGGACCGGCACCTCCCGGCGGGGCGCTGCTCGTCCGGCAAACAGCAGCAAGGGCGAGCCCGGCGACCAACGCGCCGACGGTGTCGCCGAGCATGTGGACGACCAGGTCCGCCGAGGTGTGCGCAGCAAGGGGCACGACGACGGGCTCCAACCAGCGGTAGGCCTCCCACACCCCGCCGACGACCACCCCGATGGCCACCGTCCGCGCGACCACCCCGGCCCGCTCACCCCGGCTCCGCCCGCCGGGCGCCGGCAGGACCCCGGTCCGAGCCAGCACGAGATGGAGGACGACCGCTGTCACTCCGGCCGCGACCGCGTGCACGAGCCACGAGACCGGACCCGTCTGGTACCAGTCCGCGGTCGACGTCCAGACCGCGGCCAACAGTGTCGCGGTGAACGCGAAGTCCAGCGGGGCAGGGACACCGCCCGTCGCCCGCGGGATCATCAGGACGAGGAGGACGAGCAGGAACCGGGTACCGAGCCCGACGGACGGGATGCCGACGAGCGCCGCGACGGCACTGACTGCGGCCCCGACACGCACCACGTCGGAAAGAGCGCGAAACGCCATGCGATGCTCGGCCACACCAGCGATTACCCGGGCCGACCGCGCGGTGCCCCGATCCGGCGACGTCGTCAGGACACCGTCAGGTGACGCGACTGCTCGCCTGTGACCGCCTGCACGGGCGGCTGCCCGGCCGCCCGTGCAGGCGGTCAGCGGCCGGTGGGAGCCGGGGCCACCGCCGTCGGAAGCACGGGAGCCGCGGGGGCGGGGGGCACGGGAGCCGGAGCCGGAGCCGGAGCCGGAGCCACCAGCGTTGGGGGCACGGGAGCCGGGGTCGCGGGAGCCGGGGTCGCGGGAGCCGGGGCGCCGCCGACCTGACCCCGGCAGGCGTCGACCTCGCGCTGCAGCTCGTCCCGCAGCCGCCTGACTTCGTCGATGACCTGGCGGAGCGCGGCCGGGTCCAGGGCGCCGACGGCCCGGGCCGCCGCATCGAGCTGTGCGAGCAGATCAGTCCCCCGCTGGGCGATGGCGACGCACGGCGAGGGCACGACGGGCGGGGGTGTCGTTAGGGGTGCCGCCACCGGTGGTGCCGCGACGGGAGGCGGATCGGGCTCGATCGCCGACCGCCAGACGTAGCCCACACCGATGCCGACGGCGAGGGCTGCCACCACGGCCAGGAGGAGCGTCCAGCCGCGACGTCGTGAACCTCCTGGCGCACCTGCGTCGTTGGTGTGCTCGTCGTAGTCGTAGTCGCCCATGCTCCCCCGGTTGAGCGGTGGCCCCTTCGCAGTCGACCTCCTTGCGGAAGTCCTCCAGCAATTGCCGGGGAGCGTAGGCGGGTGACACCGTCGGCGCATTGTGACGGGATTGGAGGGGGTCAGTGGTCTCCGAGCTGGCGCTGCTGCCCAGTGATCGGACGCTCCGTCGGTGCGACCTCGCAGCGGCGGTGTACCTGCTGCTGTCGGTGGCGGTCGGTGCAGCGGCGGGATGGCAGATCTGGTCGCTTGCGGAGGTGCACCGGAGCCTGCTGGAGGCCGCGGACGCGCTGACTCTGACCGCTCGCGCCGTGGGGCTGGTCGGGGAGGTCCCGGTGGTCGGCGACGGCGCCGACCAGCTGGCCGGCAGCATCACCGACACCGCCGTGCAGCTGCGGACGAACGCCCTCACCGCCCGGACGCAGGTGCACGCGTTGGCCGTGGTCGTCGCCGCGGCGATCGCCCTGCTCCCGACCGTCCCGCTGGTCGCGCTCTACCTCCCGCTGCGGGTGGCCCGCGCGCGCGAGGTCGCCGGCCTGAAGCGGAAGCTGGCCGGGCCGGTCGACTCGATGCTCGTCGAGCACCTTGCCCACGCGGCCCTGGCCCGGGTGCCGTACTCGGAGCTGCGGCACGTCTCCGGTCGGCCGTGGCAGGACGTCGAGCAGGGACGGCACCGGCCACTTGCCGCGGCCGAGCTGAAGCGGCTGGGCCTTCGGCCACCAGCGGGGTGGGCGGGCACCGGCTCCGGGTCGGAGCCCGATCGTGGCTGAGCCTCGGCGGCGCCTCCTCGTCGAGGGCTACGCCGCCCTCGTCGTGCGCAGCCGGTGGGCCGTCCTGGCCCTCGTCGCGATCGGCACCTACCTCGCCATCACCCAGTTGCCGGGGTTGGCCGGCTCGCAGGCGGGGCTCTCGGGTCTGATCGGCGAAGGGAACCCGGCCATCACCGCCCAGGTCGACGCGGTGGAGCGGTTCGGATTGCCGCTCTTGTGCCGCACGGTCGTGGTGCAGCGCGACCCCGAGGGGCTCGACCCGTTCGTTCAGGCCGACTCGGCGCTGCGGGCGCTGGAGGTCGACAAGCGCACTCTCGACGCGGGCGGTGAGCCCGACAGCGAGCTGCTGCTGGCCTACCCGCTGACCAACAACCCGTTGCTGTTCCCCGAGGCGCCCGAGAGCAACACGACGCTGGTCACCTACCTGTTCATCGCACCGACGGCGAACCTCGGCGAGCAGGACGTGATCGCCGCCGACTACGCGACGCGCCTGGAGCGGCCCGACGGCGGGCTGGTCGGCTCCACCGGCACGATCCCCGTCCAGGTCGCTCAGGGCCGGATCGTGACCGATCGGCTGCCGGTGGTCGAGCTGGCCACGCTCGGCGCGATCGCGCTCATCGTCGGCCTGTACTTCGGCTCGGTGGCCGCACCCGTGATCACTCTGCTCAGCGCGGGCGTCGGCTTTCTCGTCAGCGACCGGCTGCTCGGTCTGGTCGGTGAGGCCACCGGGCTCAGCGCGCCCAGCCAGCTGCGGCCGGTGGTCGTGGCGCTGATCCTCGGCATCACGACCGATTACTCGATCTTCTTCCTGTCCGGCATGCGCCGCCGTCTGCGCGAGGGCTTGTCGGGCCGGGACGCCGCCCACGAGGCGGTGGTGGAGTACCTGCCGATCGTCTTCGTCGCCGGGCTGACCGTCACTGCCGGGGTCGCGACGCTGATCGTCGCCGACTCCGCGCTGTTCCAGGCCTTCGGGCCGGGCCTTGCGATCACGGTGCTGACCGGTCTGGTGGTGTCGATCACGCTGGTGCCCGCGCTGCTGGCGGTGCTGGGCCGCTGGACGTTCTGGCCGGTCCGGCCGACCCCGACCGCGACCGGCGGACAGCCCGTGCCGTTCGACCGGCCGGTCCGTCCCGGGCGCTTCCTGCGCGCGGTGGGTCACCGCCCGGTGGCCGCACTGGTCACGGCGGCCGTGGTGGGGCTGCTCGTGGTGGCGGCGCTCCCGCTCGGCGGGCTGCGGGCGGCGGTGTCGCCGGTGGCCGCGCTGCCCGCCGACGACCCGGTGCGCGAGGCCGCGGACGCCGCGGCGGCGGGGTTTGGGCCCGGGATCCTCGCCCCCACCGCGCTCATCGTGTCCACCCCCGGCATCGCCAATGACCGCGAGCGACTGGCCGCACTGGAGCGGTTGCTCGACGCGCAGCCGGAGGTGGCCGGGGTGCTCGGGCCGCGGGACCAGCCGCTGCCGCTGCCGCTGGGGCTGTTCCTCGCCCCCGACGGTGGTGCGGCGCGCTACCTGTTGATCCTCGACAGCGACCCGCTCGCCGCCGAGGCGATTGACGGGCTGCGCGCCCTGCAGCAGCGCATGCCCGCGCTGCTCGCTAGCGCCGGGCTGGCCGGGGCGGAGGTCTCCTGGGCCGGTGACACCGCGCTGGGCCTGTCGCTGGTCGACGGCGCCCGGCAGGACCTCGTGCGCGTCGCCGTGGCCGTGGTGCTCGTGGATCTCGTGCTGCTGATGGTGTTCCTGCGTGCCCTGATCGCTCCGCTGTACCTGCTGGCCACGAGCGTCCTCGCGGTCGGCGCCGCCTTGGGTTTGACCACGTGGGTGTTCCAGGACCTGCTCGGACGGGACGGCATCATCTTCTACGTCCCGTTCGCCGCGGCGGTCCTGCTGGTGTCGCTGGGGTCGGACTACAACATCTTCAGCGTCGGCTACATTTGGGAGGAGGCCCGGCGGCGCCGCTCCCTGGCCGATGCACTCGCCGTCGCGGTGCCCCGGTCCACCCGGGCGATCAACGCGGCCGGTATCACCCTGGCCGTCAGCTTCGGGCTGGTCGCGCTCATTCCCCTCGCGCCCTTCGAGGAACTCGCCTTCGCCGTGGCCGTCGGGGTCCTCATCGACGCGTTCGTCGTCCGCTCGTTGCTCGTCCCGGCGCTGGTTTCGCTCGTCGGCCGGGCGAGCGGCTGGCCGGGTCGTCGCCTCGCCCGGTTCAGCGGCGACCGGACCCGCTGACGGCACCCGTTCCTCCGACGCACACGTGGCGCTGCATTCGCAACGTCTTACCGATGAGGCGACCCAGCAGAGTTCGCCTGGCCTGCACGGCGAAGTCCGCGTCCGCGACGAGATTGTAGCGCTCGGCGCGGAACGTCGAGGCCGAGGAGAAGTCGCGCCGGCCGCCGGTCATCGCGTGCCTGACCAGTCCTACGCTCGCACCGATGAGTGCCCCGATCGCGAGGGCCCACAAGCCGAGCACGATCGCCGACACCGGCGGATCGCCCCGCTCGCCAGGCCCCCGACCGCAGCCTGCCGGTAGCAGGTGCTCGACCGGGAACCGCCGGTCGGCGAGTGCGTCGACAGCCCGCTGGGCTCCGGCGTAGTCGGTGAAGCTGGCGACGACCTGATCCGGCTCGGTCATGTCAACCCTCCTCCGCCCTCCGGCGGTGCTGCCTGGCGACCCGTGGCGCCGTCGGTTCCTCACCATTTTCTTCCGCTCATTTGTCCGGTGATCCCTGAGGCCAGAGCTTGCAAACCGACCGCAAGGTGGACGACCTGGTGCCGGTCGAGACTCGCCACCACGATCTGAGCACGGGCGGCGACGCCTTTGCCGGCGCCGCAGGCAACTTGCTCACTCGTTCCCGGCGAGGCCCAGGAACCCGTTGAAGACCCCAGAACTTGCCCGCCGGTGGAGGTGACAGACGACATGAGTGGTCTTCGCTGCGACCTGCACGCGGTACTCGGCATCGACTGCGGTGCGGGCCAGGACGACATCCGGACGGCATTCCGGAACCTGGCCCGTCGCCACCACCCGGATCTGAACGCCGACCCGGCCACCGTCGAACGGTTCGTCCGCATCAAGACGGCCTACGAGATACTTTCCGCCGGCACTGCTCCCCATCCCTGCTGCGACAGCCACAGCGGCCGCCCGTCACAGCGTGCGGAAGCCCCCGGTCGCCCGCACAACTGGCGCGGCGATCAGAGGCGACCGGACGCAGCGCAGGCACCCCGAACCCTCCTGTGCAGGTCGGGGAGGGTCCGGCTGACGCTTGAGGACGCGTGCAGCGGCGGCGTCTACCGCATCAGCCATCGGTCTCCGACACCATCTGGGAGCCACGTCGTCCGGATCCCGCCCGGTGTGGCCGACGGCCAGGTGATCCGGCTACCCGGCCGTGGTCGTCGCACGAGCGACGGCTCAATGGGTGACCTGTACCTGAAAGTCCACCTGGCCCCTCACCCCGTTTTCCGTCGCGTCGGACGCGAACTCCGCGCCGACCTCCCCGTGGCGCCGTGGGAGGCAGCGCACGGGGCTCGCGTTCCCGTCGAGGCACCCGGCGGACGGCTCGACGTCCACATTCCCGCGGGCTGTACGGACGGCCGGCGGATGCGCCTTCGCGGCCACGGGCTGCCCAACCCGAAGGGCGACCCCGGCGACCTCGTGCTCACCATTAGAATCAGGATCCCGGCAGGACAGTCGGCGACCGATCGGGCGTTCGCCGAGGCGTCGGCCGCAACGTCGAACTCCCGATCGTTCGGGCCGGAACACCTGTCGATCCGATCAGCGTCAGTCGCGCCTCACGCCGGCGGAAGCCCCAGTCGCTGGTCGTCGTAGCCTTTACGCGTACAGCCACGCGACGGCGTGGTCACGCTGGTCC
>Ga0326721_10000252_pt1 | contig 17519 bp, 12 predicted proteins | sample SGPome_FD_203951 | JGI IMG/M metagenome (GOLD analysis project Ga0326721, IMG submission 203951) | Soil microbial communities from Southern Great Plains, Lamont, Oklahoma, United States - SGP_1_2016 | ecosystem: Engineered > Artificial ecosystem > Soil microcosm > Unclassified | place: USA...
TCGGCCATCTGGGTTTCTTTCATGTTGGCGATAATCCAGCGTCGCTCCGGCACCAGTGCCATCAACTGCGCGCCGGAATTGACATACGCCCCCAGACGCACACCGATCTGCCCCAGTTGACCGTCACGGGGTGCCACGATGCGGGTGTTGTCCAGGTCGATACGTGCCAGCTGAATCGCCGCCTCGGCGTTGGCGACCGAAGCCTCCAGTGAACCCCGGTTGACGATCACCGTCTGCAGGTCCTCGCGGGCAATCTGCAAGGTTGCCTTGGCTTCGGCCACTGCGGCACTTGCCTGGGCATCGGCGGCACGGGTCACGTCCAGCTCGCTTTTCGAAACCGAGCCATCGGTCACCAGCGCCTGATTGCGGCGCAGGTCGGCGGCGCTTTTGCGGCTCTGGGCGACGGTGTTCTGCAACTGGGCCTGACGCTGAACAATGGTCGCCTCGGCGCTGCGCCGCTGTTGCAGGTTGTTGGCCAGCGAGGCCTTCTGCACGTCCAACTGGGCCAGCGCCTGATCCAGACGCTGCTTGTAAATGCGATCATCCAACCTCACCAGCAGGTCGCCCGTTTTGACGAACTGGAAGTCCTGCACCGGCACCTCGTACACGTAGCCGCTCAGTTGCGGGCTGATCAACGTGGTCTGGCCTCGCACCTGCGCATTTTCGGTGCTCTGGATCGGGCTGGTGAACGGAGGCAATTGCCACGCATAGAGGACGATCAGCACACCGGCCAGCGCGACGACGCCAAACAGCACTGAGGAGATGATGCGCTTGCGTCGCGAACTCGGGCGGCTGGTAACCGGTGATTTCAGCGGTGCAGGAGCCGGTCCGTCAGTACGCTTCACGGTTTCGCCACTCGCAGCAGCGCTGCGCTCGGCGTCTGGATTGGGGTTCGCAGTGTTGGGTTCGGTCATGAAGGTTGTGCGCCGGTCGGTGATACGGAAGGCGGAGCAGCTGGTGCAACAGGGGCCAGCGCCTGAGGTTGAGTGGTCATTTTCAGCCAGATGACCCGGAACGAAATCCAGACCATGGTCAGTACCGCAATCAACGCGATCAACATGAACACGTCGTTGTACGCCAGCACGTTGGCCTCGCGGGTGGCCGCCGTAGCCATGGCGCGGATGCCCTGAACGTTGCGTTGCGACGGGTCGGCGATCACCGAACCGTAACTGGCGCCGTAGCTTTGCAGCCGTGACTGCACCAATGGGTTGATCAACGTCAGGTGCTCGACGATGTGGCTGGAGTGAAACTTCTCGCGCACGATCTGGAACGTGCCCAAGGCAGCAGACCCGATTAGGCCGCCAATGTTCTGCGTGATCCCGAACAGCACTGAAAAACTGATCATGTTGCGGGGATTGGCAAGCACGCCGCTGATGCCCAACACCAGTGTCGGGCCCAAAAAGAACGTACCGCCGAACGCCAGCAGGAACTGACTGAGGTACATGTTCGACTGGCGGGTAACGTTGGTCGAATGACTGTCCATCCACGCCCCGACCGCCATCATCGCCAGCGAAATCAGCAACGGCTTGATCAGGTGCGCCGGATTGATGGTCAGGGCGCTGACCACCAGCCCCGCGACACTGCCCAGCAGCATCACCAGATAAAGCGTGTGCAGTTGCTGACTGCCCATGTTCAGGGCCTGAAGAAAGCCTACCGCCCCCACCGATTGTTCCGACAGCACGATGCGAAACAGGATCACTGCAAGCCCCAGTCGCAGAATCGAGCCGCTGCCCAGCCAGCGAGTGATCAGCAACGGGTTGCTGCGATTGTGTTCAATGGCAAGGCCTGCGCAGATCAGCGCGATGGACGCTGCCGAGGCAATGCCGATCCACGGCGCTTCCAGCCACCACTCGATGCGACCGAGCGACAACACCGCACACAGCAATGCGAACCCCGGCGCGAGCAGGCCAAAGGTCAGGAAGTCGAGTTTTTCGAACGCCTTGAAACGATCCCCCGGCGGCAGTTTGAGCATCAGCACGCAACCCAGCGACAGCATCGCCATGCCCAACTCGAACAGGTACAGGCCGCGCCATTGGGCGATCTGCAGCAGGTCCTCGGAAACCAGACGCGCCAGCGGTGTGGCCAACTGCGCGGTGCCCAGGCCGAGCACCAGCGCTTTCAGGCGCCATTTCTGCGGGAAGGCCTGGATCATGTAGTACAGGCCCAGCGTGCTGAGCGCGGCACCGACCATCCCGTGGGCAGCCCGCACCGCGATGGCCGAATCGATGTCGTTGACGAACAGATGCGCCAGCGTCACTAGCGCATATAGCACCAGAAACAGTTCGGTGAAGGCACGCAGACCGAACTGCTGCCGGAACTTCACCAGCAGCAGGTTCATCGACACGTTGGTCATGATGTAGGCAGCCGGCAGCCAGGCGATGTCCTGAGAAGTCGCGCCCAATGCGCCCTGCAGATAGGGCAGGTTGGCGATGACCAGTGCATTGCCCAGGCCGCCGGTCAGAGCCACGATCACGCCGACCAGCGCGAACGCCCAGCGCCTTGCGTTGGAGTGCAGGGGCGTCGACGGCGAACCAGGCATGGTCGGACGTTCATGGGGTGCCCATTCGCGTGGGGCGTATTTATCGCTCAAGAGAAATCGTTCATGGCAGGTCGTTCATGGAAATCATTCGTTGAAGGGCTTGAGGAATTCCATGTGTGACAGTCACAGCAGCCAGAATACTCATGAGCGCCGCGATGATTCATGTGCAGGCAAATGAATTAAAGCTCACGGCGTCGAACAGGGCCGCAAATGATGGCAATTTGAAACTTGGGGCTATGCTTAAACGCAGTTTTGCTTTGCACATTTGCACTGCTACGATCGGCTGCGACGCCGGGAACGTACAAGAAGAAAGCGCAAACGAACAAGGAGTTCAGAATGAGTTCACAGGCTTCATCCGCCCTGCCGGTCAGACGGTCCGCCAATCGGGGGGCGATTCTGGTCGAAGTACGCAATCACATTGGTCACCTGACACTCAATCGTCCTGCAGGTCTGAACGCTCTGGATCTGGAGATGGTGCGCACGCTCAGGCAACAGCTCGACGCCTGGGCCGATGACGAGGGCGTCTATGCCGTCGTGCTGCGCGGAGCGGGCGGCAAGGCGTTCTGTGCGGGCGGCGATATTCGCTCGCTGTACGAGAGCCACCGCAACGGACTGGATTCGCACCAAATGTTCTTCGCCGAAGAATATGCGCTGGACCTGACGATTCATGGCTATCGCAAACCGGTGATGGCACTGATGGACGGTCTGGTACTGGGCGGGGGCATGGGGCTGGTTCAGGGTGCGGATCTGCGCGTGGTCACCGAACGCACCCGACTGGGCATGCCGGAAGTGGCGATCGGCTATTTTCCCGACGTGGGCGGCAGCTACTTTCTGTCCCGCCTGCCGGGCGAGATTGGCACCTGGCTCGGCGTGACCGGCAGCCAGATCGGGGCGGCCGACGCGCTGTACTGCGGTCTGGCCAACTGGTCGATGAACAGCGAAATGCTGCCGCGCCTCGATCACATGCTCGATCACCTGAAATGGAAATCGACCCCGCTCAAGGACCTGCAGGGCGCCATGGCCAAGCTGGGCACCCAGCGCCTGCCCTACCCGCCTCTGGAACTGCTGCGCCCTGCCATCGACCACTTTTTCGGTCTGCCGGATATCCCGAGCATTCTTGAGCAATTGCAGGAAGTGACGATCGCCGACACTCGCCAATGGGCGCTGGACACCGTCAAACGCATGCAAGGCCACTCGCCGTTGGCGATGGCCGTGACCCTGGAACTGCTGAACCGGGGACGTCACCTTTCCCTGCACGCCTGTTTCGCCATGGAGCTGCATCTGGACCGTCAGTGGTTCGAGCGCGGCGACCTGATCGAAGGCATACGTGCCCTAATCATCGATAAAGACAAGAAGCCGCGATGGAAACACGACCGTGTGCAGGACGTCAGTGCAGCGCACGTCGAAAGTTTCTTCAGCGGCCAGGAGACCTGAGTCATGCACGACCTGGAATTGACCGAAGAACAGATCATGATTCGCGACATGGCGCGCGACTTCGCCCGCAATGAAATCGCCCCGCACGCCCAGGCCTGGGAAAAGGCCGGCTGGATCGACGATGCGCTGGTCGGCAAGCTCGGCGAGCTAGGCCTGCTGGGCATGGTGGTGCCCGAGCAGTGGGGCGGCACTTATATTGATTACGTGGCCTATGCGCTGGCTGTCGAAGAAATTTCTGCAGCCGACGCGGCCACCGGCACCCTGATGAGCGTTCACAGCTCGGTAGGCTGCGGGCCGATTCTCAACTACGGCACCGACGCGCAGAAACACACCTGGCTGGAAAAGCTCGCCACCGGCCAGGCCATCGGCTGTTTCTGCCTGACCGAACCCCACGCAGGTTCCGAAGCGCACAACCTGCGCACCCGTGCCGAGTTGCAGGGCGATGAGTGGGTCATCAATGGTGCCAAGCAGTTCGTCAGCAACGGCAAGCGGGCCAAACTGGCCATCGTGTTTGCCGTGACCGATCCCGAGCTGGGCAAGAAAGGCCTGTCGGCATTCCTGGTCCCTACCGACAATCCCGGTTTCGTGGTGGATCGCAGCGAACACAAAATGGGCATCCGCGCCTCGGATACCTGCGCGGTGACGCTCAATAACTGCCGTATTCCGGCCTCCAGCCTGCTCGGTGAGCGCGGCAAGGGGCTGGCCATCGCACTGTCGAACCTGGAAGGCGGACGCATCGGCATCGCAGCGCAGGCCCTGGGCATCGCCCGCGCCGCGTTCGAAGCCGCCTTGGCCTACGCCCGCGAACGCGTTCAGTTCGACAAACCCATCATCGAACACCAGAGCATCGCCAATCTGCTGGCCGACATGCACACCCGCATCAACGCCACACGCCTGTTGATCCTGCACGCGGCCCGACTGCGCAGTGCCGGTCAGCCCTGCCTGTCAGAAGCATCGCAGGCCAAGCTGTTCGCCTCGGAAATGGCCGAGTGGGTCTGTTCCAAGGCCATACAGATTCATGGTGGCTATGGTTATCTCGAGGACTACCCGGTCGAGCGTTATTACCGGGACGCACGCATCACCCAGATCTACGAGGGATCGAGCGAGATCCAGCGACTGCTGATCGCGAGGGAATTGCGCCACTATCTGGTCTGAAGCAAGGGTCTGAGCTGTACGGCTGAATGAACTGAAATGGCGGCTCTGATGAACATCATCAGAGCCGCCCGGTTAACGAGCGAACCGCTCCCTGCCAAGCAAGGTCACCAGCAACGTCAGTGAATCGGCATTGCCGAGCATGATGTCCGTACGCTTATCGACATCGGCGTAGAAAACGTCGCGCGCTTCATCCAGTGTCTTTTTGCCGGTGATGTGCAGAATGGTCCTCTTGCCATCACCATCGGCGCGCTTCAGATCCCGCCAAAGCCCGTTCTCCAGCTGCTTGAACAGTTGGCTGCGATCCGTCTGATAGGACAAGACCTTCTGCTGCAGGGCTATCTGCTGATTACGAATGCGCAGTCGGTAACCTGCCGTGTCTTCCAGCAGGTCGATAAAGGGCGCCTGAGAGTCGACGTAAGCGATGTCTTCGGTCTTGAGCACCTGATGGGACAGCTCGTGAATCAGAATGGCTGCTCGATAATGGGCGCCAAAGTGGAAACTGCCTGAACGCATCGCCTTCATCTTGAACCGGTAGGCAGGAAGCCGGAAGAACTGCTCGGTCAGGAAAATCCTTTTTTGCGGATCTGCTTCGAAAACGAACGCACTGCAATCCTCACGGCCCACCCTGTTGACGCCAACCACGAAGCGCGGCGAGTCGATGGGCGACAGCGTCGGATCCATGAGCGCGTTGTACAGTTTTGTCACCGACTGCCTGACCACGTCATACGTCCGGGCATCAGGCGAACCGGTTCCGAAAAACTCTCCGACGATTTTCTGCGCACGCGAGTCCACCGAGTTTTCCGGCAGTCTGAGGCGCAGATTGTCCAGACAGTTTTCCAGATAGCGTTGCGCCTGTGCATGCCCCTCCTCAATGGCCAGAGCCATTCCCCGGAAGGTACGGCGAATCTCCAGCATGCCGCTCGAGTCCACCGCCAGTGCTTCATCAATGCTGATATCGAGTTGGGTGTTCTTGAGGCGCGTGACGATACCGCCGCCACCCTTGAGGCCCATCTGCAGATCCAGCCTCCAGCGCTGATCCTTGTCCAGTACCACTGGCGGGCCAGCCACGTCCTTTGAGGCAATGAACCAGCCATCCCGGTCGGAGCGCAACTCATAGGCGTTACCGTCGATAGCGGCATACTTCTTCCCGCTGACCGGATCGTTGTAGGTGTTGAACAGCTCATCCTTGTGCAGGGATTCAAGCGCGACATCGTGAACCTCGAACTGACGCAACCGGGTGCGGATCTGCTGGGTCAGGGAATTATTCGACCAGGAAAACTCGGGAAACGGTGGCACTTCTCCAGGTTCTTCCTCCTCAGCCTCGGGTTCTAGCTGCGCAGACTGATCGCCTGCGTCATCATCCAAATTCGATGTACCGTCTATCTGCACGTTCAACCCCGACGAGATCAGCATGCACAGGGCTGCCATGAATTCCGCCACGGCCTGGCCCCAGTGTTGCTCCCCGGCCGAAGCGGCCGATCTGCTCAACAGGCTCTGCCCCTGCAACACCCCGACCAGCGCCCCCAGCCGACCCGGCAACAGCGCCATGACCTGTTCGGCAGCCAGTCCGAACAGGTATCGCGTTGCTGTGCTTCGCAACTCATCGCTGGTCACTGTCTGTTGCTGCACTTGAAGCGTCAGAGATTGCAGCGTGCCCTCGAACAGCAGGTCAAGCGCATTACCTTTGTAGGGTCGCACCTGCAGCGTCACCGGTTGCGGACGCTCCAGAGGCAGATCAAAGGAAGACTCGACACTGAACGGCAGATGCGGCTCCATAAAACCGCCGTTGTCAAAAATCTTGCGTTGGTCCGGCTCGATGCGATCAAGGATGAATGCCTGGAAGCTCTCGGAGGTGCGGATGTCATTTAACAGCCCGTCACGATTGGCGTACTCCCGAAATACAAAATCTCCGTTCAGCGGGGCGTAAAGCACCCATGGACCCGGTGTGGTACTTGAAGGCTCGGCAGGTCCGATAATGTACGTATTGATGACCGTGGTCGGCGCCCACCCCTCAGTGGCCGGTAGCAGACAGAGAGGACTGATCATCACCTCGCGCCCCATGGCAGGCAGACGGGCAAGACCATCAGGCATGTTCAGAACGTGGTTAATAAAGACGAATGCGTCTTCAGACAGCTCCTTCCTCAAGGTCGATGTAAAAGCACTGAGCAGCCCTGTCGCCGGCATCTGTTCGGAGAACAGTTTTTTCCGGGTGAGGTACTCGGGGTCACTCTCGACCAGCTTCGATCCCAGTAAACGCCGATAACCTTTCGCAACATCCAGCGAGTCTGCCATGTCACGGACATAGGCCGCCGTGAGGGACGGATCGAGCGTCTTTCCATTGTTAGCCGCAAGCGTAAGAACCCCATCCTGCCGGGACATGAATCGGTTCACGGCATATTCAACAAGACTTTCGCTGACCCGCTCGGTCGCGGCCGGCAGTGCGTTGATCTGGCCGGGCGGCACAGGTGCAGGAATGTAATGTGTCAGGGTGACCGTAATATCGCCAGGCTCGATGGCCTGCTCTGGAAAATCATGCATCAGCCTGAGAATCAGTTGTCGGCGGGAATACTCGTAAAGGCTGGGGATGCCGAACAGAAAATCATTCTGCGCGACGCAGGTCACGTAGAAACGCTGGAGGATATCGATAAGAACGACTTGCTCCTGCGTCGAGGCATCGCTGATCCACTGGGGCACGATGGTCTGGTAGACAACCGACTGAATGATGACACCCAGATGGTTCAGGGCATGGCGATTGGTGTCGTCACGCTCTACCGAATTCAGAAGGTGGCTGAACACAGTCGGGGTCAATTGTCGCTCGACGGCCTGCTGGTAAAGGCTGGTGATCGTACGTTGCTGACGTTCGATCTCCTGCTCCTGCAGCGCTTCGATGAAGTGTCCGCTGATGAGCTGCAGATCGATCCTGACATCAGGCGCACTCGTACCATTCAAGTACTCAAGCATTGCCTGCCTGTCCGGCTCCGATAGCAGCCCTCTCAATCCGGTGATGGGTAAGGATGTCATCTCCAGCACGATCTGCGCCTTCAACGCCTCCCGAGAATCAAAACCTCTGAGTCCATGAGTCGGCGACCAGATGACCTGATGGTCGCCTTGCTGCGGTTTGCACAACACGAACATATTGGGAAGCGTGATGCGACGCTCGGGACTGCCGTACCGGGCAGACACGGTATAAGCCTCGACTCGCGCCTGACCCAGTTCCTGCCTCAACGCAGGCAGTGGCCTGTTGAGGACCTGTTCCAGACTGTCCAGCGCCGGTCCGGAGACCTTGCCAAGACGCCTCTGCATGGTCAGCTCCAGGCGCAGGCCGTACTCCCGGACGAGCCTCATCACTGCACCGGGTTTTACATACGTATTCAGATAGCGCGTCTGATGCGCATAGAACTCGTCAATCTGACGTTCATAACGCGAGGCAAAATCGGCCAGCACGCAATTGACCATCTCCTCGATTATCGTCACAGGCAGGCTCTGAGCCAGCGACCGGGGCGATGGAGGACGCTCGCCACCCACGACGAGCGCACCGGTCAATGGCCCGCTTGAGTGCCCGCAGACCCTTCCGAGCGCCCAGGAAAGCAAGGGCATCGAATCCTCATCACTGGAAAGGGAGGCCACGCGAAGTTCGCGTGAATCCAGATCGGCATCACCCACAAGGGCCAGATAAAAGTTGAGTGCGCTGCGCATGCAGCCGTCCACGCCGGGGTGCAGCAGTGACACCTCTCGGAACAGCAACTCCATTTTTTCCAGTTTGCCAGCCCAGGTACCCACAGATTCGAAACTGACATCGTGCACAACAGCAGTGCTGGTTTGCCAGATACGCTCGAACGCACCCTCACCCGAGCGCCAGCGACCCGGGCCGTGCAGCCCCGTCAAACGGACGTCCAGCAGAACCCTGATATCCAGAGCATCATCGACCCGGACCGGTGTTCTCGCATGTCCCAGCGTCGCCAACCCCAGGGTGTACCGGAGACTGCGCTTCTGCAGGGCAATGATCAGGTCCAGACAATGGGAAAAAAGCGAGGCTGTTATGGTTTCCGAATGCAACTCGACATGACCGGGCGATTCAATCAACGGCTGATCGTTCAAAGACGAAAAAAGCAGCAGGTCGGAACGTCCCTGGCCATCGGAAAGGTACGCCTGGACTTGATTGGAATCGGCAAAATGCCTGAAGCCTCTCAGAAAGGAATAGAGGTAAACGCCACTCGACTCATCCTGCTCGAAATCGATCATGAACAGTCCGGTGAGTTTTACCGGCTCGTTGCTGCCAACGGCGACCGACAGCCGTCGAAGCCTGATCCACTCGGACTGCGGCGACGTAACGCACGACGGTATCAGGCAGCGCAAACGGCCAAATTCGGCCGCGCTCAACGAGCCATTGCTGCGACTCGACAGCAAATGCTGACGAAAGGATTCCGTCAGCGCCTGAACGCAAACGTCGCGAACGGCCTGGCCATCGCTTCGCGTGGATGCCCAGAAATCCGTCAGCGATTGCTCATAGGTTCCGACCGCATTTTTGATCGTCTGCGAAATGGCATTCGCGCAGAGTTGCACCTGACCGTCGGGCAAGATCCGCCCACGCGCATCCAGATACTGGCGATTCAGGCCGGTCGGCAGCGCGCGGGAAACATATTCATCCAGCACAACTTCATCCAGACGTTGGATACCAACGACGCACATTGAGTTGGCCGTATCCACCAGCTGCACAGGGTGGGAGAAGACATCGACCTGAAATTCGGGGCTCAGCGCCTGCAACCTTGCGTCGAGCCCCTGCCCCAGCACGCGCTGCAAATCGGGCAGCGCATGCAATTGTCCGGAAAGGCTCTCGAGGTGTGCGGCCTGCTGAATCATGATCAGGCGCGATTGCGTCTCGAACAGTGGGGTCTGCACATGCTCGGCGTCGATTTCAACCGACTCGAAATCGAGCTCCGGGAATCGCTTCTTCAACGCGGCAAGAAGCGACACGCGACTGTCGAACGACTCGATACCCAACAGCAGCGTACTCAGGAAAACCGGAGCATCGGAATCGACAGGATCACTGATCAACAGCGCACCGGCCAGTTCGGCCAGCTGCACTCTGGTGCCGCTGAGGACCAGTTTATCGACTCTGGGCAACGCCGAATCAGGCAATGTCGGGCCTTCGGTGTCTGCCAGTCTCGTTAGCCAATCGCGTTGCGCAGCGGTGATTCGGGAAGCGTCAGCCGCTTCCTGTACATCGCTTGCGAACTGCGACCTGAGTGATTCACTGAAAAAATAGGGAGGTGACGCGGACATGTACTGTTTCCTTGAAATCATGCCCTGCGCACGCTGTTCGACAGCGTGCACAGGACAAAAGGAAACAGCTTATTGATTGCAGCCGAAGGACTGCGTTACATAAGGCAATTCGTCAGCCCGCCTGAGCGGGGACCAATCAGCGCACGGCACTCAAGCCTTGTGGTTCTTTTCGACCCAGGCGGCGAACGCGTTGATGAAGCTCTGCAGGAAGGGTCGTGTCTTTTCGGACAGCGTACCGGCCTCATCGAAAAATGTGCCAGCATTGCCCAGATAGGCTTCCGGCTGCTGCAGACAAGGCACATCCAGAAATACCAGCGACTGGCGCAGGTGATGGTTTGCAGCAAAGCCGCCGATCGCGCCGGGGGACGCACTGATGACCGCACCCGGCTTACCGCTGAACGCACTTTTGCCGTAAGGGCGCGAGCCAACATCAATGGCATTTTTAAGAGCACCTGGCACCGAGCGGTTGTACTCGGGCGTCACGAAAAGAAACCCGTCAGCGGCCGCGAGTTGCTCGCGAAACGCGGTGTAGGCAGGCGGAACAGATTCGCCATCGATGTCTTCGTTGTATAGCGGCAGATCGCCAATTTCGACGATATTCAGCTTTAAACTCGCAGGGGCCAGCTCCGCCAGAGCAAGGGCGATCTTACGGTTGATGGACGCTTTGCGTAGGCTGCCGACCAATACGGCGATGGAATGAATCTGGCTCATGGAAATATCCGTCATCTGATTCATGAAAGGGTAAGGTATAGATCACGCAAGGGGTTTAGACGAACCGAAGGCGCTTTCATTCCCTGCCCCGGCAGAAACAAGCGCCGACTATTTTTTTGCAGGCGGCAAACTCCCCTATAAATCAGTGGTCTACACCCCTCGATGAATTCGTAAACCAGCAGTTATATTCAGTTTCAGAGGTTTCAAAGCAAATGGCTTCAGTTCTCGTCGGACAATTTCATGCCAGAGATGCGGAAGGTCGCGTTTATCCGGTGCATGAATTTCATGAATCGCAGCCCGATGAGGCTCAGGGTCAGCCCGTGATCACTTATCGCCTGGCTATCGGTGACCGCGTCAAGCATCTGGGCGGGGACGATTTCGAGCTGGTGCAGTCCGGCGTGAAAATGACCCGCCTGCCGAAGTAAACCCCGACCATCAGGCCCTGTTCATGCGCGAATCAGGGCTGGGGAAAGATCAGGTACCAGAAGATCGCCGATTCGCGGGTCTGCGGATCGATACCCCTGTAGCGCATGTGGTCCACACCGCCAACCACGAATCCACACTGCTCATACAGTTTGCAGGCCGCCAGATTGTTGTTCTGGGTTTCCAGCATGATGCCGGGAAGGTTGCGCTTGCGACTCCAGAACTGGGCGACGTCCAGCAGTGACCGCGCGACACCATGGCGTCGCGCCGACTCGTCGACGGCCAACTCATCGACATAGGCATACCCGCTCCAGTGGGTACTGAGTACCATGTGCCCGACTGCCCGCCCATCCAGCCACGCGACCAGCACCGAGCTGCCGGCAGAATCCCGGTAATCACAGAACTCCTGTGAGTCGATGCCGTAATTCTTGCGATAAGGCTCTACCGGCTCCACCTGCCAGGACTCGACGCTTTCCCCGACCTTCGGCGTTGCGTAACCGCGAACGGTAAACGTGAATTCGCTGTTGAGGATGTAATCCTCGAAGCACTCGTCCGCGACGCGGATACTCAGAGCAGGGTTTGCCACAGTCATGTCACCACTTTGCCGGTTGCTGTCAGGATGAAGCCTGCGCCTGGGCCTCCAGCAGTTGCACCCACAGCGCAGGCGCGCCGGATGCCTTGGCGATCGTAGACATACGCACTTCATGCTCGGCCAGTTCACTTTCGCTGGCATGAATGATTCGGCACGGGGTGCGATCGGCAGGCAGGCGGCGGATCTCACTGCCACGATTGCTCGACCCACCATCCGAACCATTGCCATCGGACGCATTGCCCGCCAGCGACAGACTAGTCTGTCCGCCGGTCATTGCCAGATAAACGTCAGCCAGAATCTCGGAGTCGAGCAAGGCGCCGTGCAGTTCACGACCCGAGTTGTCGACGCCGTAACGCTTGCAGAGTGCATCGAGGCTGTTGCGCTGCCCAGGATGCCGCTCGCGGGCCATCATCAGGGTGTCGAGCACCGTACAGTGCTGGGTGATGTCGGTCTTGTCGTGAGCGCCCATCAACGCAAATTCGTTGTTGATGAAGCCCACGTCGAACGCCGCGTTGTGGATGATCAGCTGAGCGCCCTTGATGAACTCGAAGAATTCATCGGCGACTTCGGCAAAGCGCGGCTTGCCGACCAGAAATTCGTTGGTGATACCGTGCACGCCGATGGCGCCTTCATCGCTCTCGCGATCAGGTTGCAGGTAAACGTGAAAATGCCGTCCGGTCAGGCGACGGCCGATCAGCTCGACGCAACCGATCTCGATGATGCGGTGCCCGTCGGTCACCGGCATACCGGTGGTTTCGGTGTCGAGTACGATCGATCTGTTGTCTGTGTTTTGCAATGCCATGAACTGATGCCTCGTTTGCAGGCCGCGATCTTAGCATGTTGCAGCCCTTGCCAGCCTGTTCCCCTGCCTCACCCTGCGGCAGACAGGACGATGTCAGTCTAGCCGTGCTTGATGCCACGCACTTCGTCGACGCCGCGGTTGGCCAACTGGTCGGCACGTTCGTTGCCGGGATGGCCGATATGACCGCGTACCCATTGCCATTTCACGGTGTGTCGGCTGACCTGTTCGTCGAGTTGCTGCCAGAGGTCGGCATTCTTGACCGGTTCCTTGGCCGCGGTTTTCCAGCCGCGCTTCTTCCAGTTGACCATCCACTCGGTGATGCCTTTCATCACGTATTGCGAGTCGGTGACCAGCGTGACTTCGCAGGGACGTTTGAGCTCTTCGAGGCCGCGGATGGCACCGGTCAGTTCCATGCGGTTGTTGGTGGTGTTGGCTTCGCCGCCCCACAGCTCTTTTTCGACGCCCTTGCAGACCAGCAGTGCGCCCCAGCCGCCGGGGCCGGGGTTGCCTTTGCAGGCGCCGTCAGTGAAGAGTTCTACGCTATCGCTCATTACAACCTTTCCAGAATGATGGGCTTCATGGCGGGCGTGGGCAGGTTTGGACTCAGGAGTCCTGGGTGGTGCGGCTGACCTTGGCCATGGGCAGCGGAATCAGCTTGCCCATCGGTTCGCGACGCACCTGGCGCAACGGCCTGAGACCCACCACCAGCTTGCGTGCGACCAGAAGATAGAAGCCGCCGCCGGGGCTCTGTCGCCCTTCGCCAAGGTTTTCCAGCCCTAGAAGCCGTGCCTGCCACGCCGCCGAAGCAAGGGGCGGACGATAGCATCCGAAGCGGCGTTTCTCCAGCGCGAAGCCCAGCAGGTTGAGCCAGTCGGCAACGCGTGAAGGCGAGATGCAACGGGCCTTGCGCAAAGCATCGCGGGCAAAAACATGGCGTACGCCCCAGGCGCTCCAGGGATTGATGCCAATGATCAGCAAGTGCCCGCCCGGCCGCACGCTGCTGGCAGCTTCACGCAGCAGGCCATGGGGCGACAGGCAGAAATCCAGACCATGTTGCAGCACCACCACATCGGCGGCGTGCTCGCTCAACGGCCAGGCCTGTTCTTCACAGACGATTTCGACCCCCGGCAATGGCGCGCCGAGCCGCACATTGCGCTGCACCTGATGCGCCACCGGCGGGGTTTCGGCCGACGGCCCGTAATGCACAAGGTAGCCGCCAAAGTAGCGGCCGAGTTCCTCTTCCAGAACCCGGCGCTCCTCTTCGAGCAGAAGCTGGCCCAGCGGGCCGGACAGCCATTGGCGAGCGGCGCTGATCAGGGCAAGCCACTCAGGATCAGCCTGAGCGAACGCTTCATCGGTCATGAGTTCTCCTCCAGAGGTGCTCGCATACAACGGCAACAGACTCTAAGATGCACGATTGTTCCCTGCGATGCGAACTGCGCCATGATACAGATCCATGCCCTTCCCGCTTTCAATGACAACTACATCTGGTTGTTACAAGACCTTTCGGCCAAACGCTGCGCCGTGGTCGATCCGGGAGACGCAGCCCCGGTGCTGGCCTGGCTGAACGATCACCCGGATCATCAGCTCACCGATATCCTGATCACGCATCACCACAACGATCACGTAGGCGGTGTCGCGCAGATCAAGCAAATGACGAACGCCAGAGTGCTGGGGCCGCAGGCAGAAACCATTCCTGCGCGCGACGTTGCGCTTGTCGACCATGACGTCATTACAGTGCTGGGTCTGGACTTCAACGTTCACGCGGTTCCGGGACATACCCTCGGCCATATAGCCTTCTACCACGATGACGCCACCCGGCCGCTGCTGTTCTGCGGCGACACCCTGTTTGCAGCAGGCTGCGGCAGGCTGTTCGAAGGCACACCGGAGCAGATGCATACATCGCTCGGCCGACTGGCCGCCCTGCCGGACACCACCCTGATCTACTGCGCCCACGAGTACACACTGAGCAACCTCAAGTTCGCTCAGGCCGTCGAGCCCGACAACAAGGACATCGCCGAGCGTCTTGCCGAGGTTATTCAGTTGCGTGAGGAAAATCGTATCACCCTGCCTTCCAATCTGGCGCTTGAACGACGCACCAACCCCTTCCTGCGTACCCATGAAACATCCGTTAAAGAAAAAGCGGACGAACGGGCCGGCGTGGAAAACACCTCGCAGAGTGCGGTCTTTGCCCGCTTGAGGGCATGGAAAGACAAGTTCTGAAGCGACCGTCAAATCGCAATAAAATTCTGAAAGGTTGACCAGCGGCAGCACGCTTTCTAGAATCGCCCGACATTTTCGTCTGGATGTACCCCCCGAACAATGTCGTCATCTATTAGCAAGCCTGTAAATTCGGACGCATTGACTCGGTTGGCCCAGGCCGTGGCTGTAGCAGCGAGTGCGCTTCTGGTCGGCTGTCAGAGCACAGCCCACGTCGATTCTTCCAGCTCATACCGCGCGCCGAATCTGGCCACCGGCATCAAGCAAAAACCCATCTTTCTGACCAACAAGACCGCCACCCCGCAGGCACCGCCTCAGGATGTCTGGGAGCGTATGCGTCAGGGTTTCCAGTTGCAGCAGGGCAACGATCAGAACCCTCGCATCGATCAGCAGCGCCTTTGGTTCGCCAACAACCCTTCCTTTCTGGAAAACGCTGGCGAGCGCGGCAGTCTTTACATGCATTACATCGTCGAGCGTCTGGAAGAGCGCAACATGCCGCTCGAACTGGCCCTGCTTCCTGTTATCGAAAGCGCCTACAACCCGATGGCCGTCTCGCGCAGCCAGGCTGTAGGCCTCTGGCAGTTCATTCCGTCGACGGGGCGCTACTTCAATCTGCGTCAGACCAATTTCTACGATGGACGCCGCGACATTCAGGCGTCGACCGTTGCCGCACTGGATTACCTGACACGTCTGCACGACATGTTCAACGGTGACTGGCTGCTGGCGCTTGCGGCCTATAACGCCGGAGAAGGCACGGTCAGCCGCGCCATCGAACGTAACGACAAGCTCAACCTGCCGACTGACTACTGGAACCTGCCGCTGCCGCAGGAAACCCGTGATTACGTGCCCAAACTGCTGGCGCTGTCACAGGTGGTGCTCTCGCCGGAAGCCTATGGCGTCAATCTGAACCCGATTGCCAACGAACCCTACTTCGAAGTCGTCGAGCTCAACAAGCGCGTCGACCTGTCCAAGGTGGCCAGCGCCGCCGACATCGACGAAGACGAGCTTATCCAGCTCAACCCTGCTTTCAAGAAACGCCTGACCATCGACGGCCCCCAGCATCTGCTGGTGCCGACGTCCAAGGCGCAGCTGTTGACCGCCAGCCTGTCGACCATGAAGCAGGAAGAGCTGGTCGCCTGGCAGCCTTACCGCGTTCGCCGTGGCGACACGCTTGAAAGCCTCGCAAGCCGTTATCAGGTCACCGTCAGCTCGATCAAGAGCAACAACAAGCTGGCAGGCAATCGCCTGAAAGCTGGCCAGTCGTTGAGCATTCCGGTCAAGCCGGGCCTGAACACCTCGCAGCCGGTGTTCGAAGCACTGGCCAGCAATGAAAAGCCTGCTCGCAGCCGCACCTACAAAGTGAGGAACGGCGACAACCTGACCACCATCGCACAGGCCAACAAGGTCGATGTGGAGGATTTGCAGCGCTGGAACAAGTTGTCCGGCCACAAGCTCAAGATCGGTCAGACTCTGGTGATGCAGGACAACAGCAAAACCAGCAAAACCAGCAGCAAGGCCGTTGCCAGCGCCAGCGCCAGCGCCAGCAGCAAGGATGGCGAAAAGAAATCCATGCAGTACAAGATCCAGAAAGGTGACTCGATGTATCTGGTCGCCAAGCGCTTCAACGTCGAGATGCAACATCTCAAGCGCTGGAACCCGCGTACCGGCCAGGCCCTCAAGCCCGGCCAGACCCTCACGGTCTATCTGCCACACTGATGAACTGCTCCGGATCATGCCGATGCCCTGCATCGGCATGATCCAGGAAAGCCTCCGTATTACCGCCCGAAATTGACCTGAACACCTGCACTCTGTTGTTCTCCAGTCATGCGCCCTTCTCCAGTCTTTTTCCTGTCGGGACAAGCTGTTACTGTTAGCGACCCGAAAGCCCAAGTCGCCTGGATCGTGATACGTCCCTTCCTGCTAATCGTCAGTCTGGCCTTGAGCTTCTGCGCCAATGCAGCCATTACCGAAAGTCACGGTTATGCGCAGTTTGGCGTCCTCAAGTACCCGGCAAGCTTCACTCACTTCGACTGGGTCAATCCCGAGGCGCCGAAGGGTGGCACCCTGAGAATGATGGCCTTCGGCACGTTCGACACGCTCAACCCCTACACCTTCAAAGGCACCAGCCCGGTATCGACAGGCAATTTCCTGCAATACGGCGTCAACGAGCTCAACGAGACGTTGATGGTCGGCACCGGGCAGTACGATCCTTCCGGCGATGAGCCGACCTCCAGCTACGGCCTGATCGCCCAGTCTGTCGAATACAGCGAAGACCGCAGTTGGGTGGTGTTCAACATCCGCCCTCAGGCGCGCTTTCACGATGGCAAGCCGATCACTGCCTACGACGTGGCGTTCTCGTA
>Ga0326721_10000253_pt1 | contig 17501 bp, 13 predicted proteins | sample SGPome_FD_203951 | JGI IMG/M metagenome (GOLD analysis project Ga0326721, IMG submission 203951) | Soil microbial communities from Southern Great Plains, Lamont, Oklahoma, United States - SGP_1_2016 | ecosystem: Engineered > Artificial ecosystem > Soil microcosm > Unclassified | place: USA...
CCGCCGGGCACCCAGCCCGGCGGCCCCGGCGCCGCCGGGGCGCCCGCCCCCGCGGACCGCCCCCTCGTCGTCGCCATCGACGGTCCCTCGGGCTCCGGGAAGTCCAGCGTCTCCCGGGAGGTCGCCCGCCGGTTCGGGCTCGCCTACCTCGACACCGGCGCGATGTACCGGGCGCTCACCTGGTGGTGCCTGGACCAGGGCGTGGACCTCGCCGACGGCGACGCCGTGGTCGAGGCCGCCCGCGCCCTCCCGCTCGAGCAGGGCGTGGACCCGGACCGGGAGCAGGTCCTCGTGGCCGGCGCGGACGTGGCCGCCGAGATCCGGGGCGCGCGCGTGACCGAGGCCGTGAGCGCGGTGGCCACCAACCCCGCCGCCCGCAGCATCCTGGTCGCCCGCCAGCAGGCGCTGATCACCGGCAGCGGCCGGCGGATCGTGGCCGAGGGCCGGGACATCACCACGGTGGTCGCCCCCGACGCCGACGCCCGGATCCTGCTCACCGCCGACGAGCGGGCCCGGATGGCCCGCCGCGGCCTGCAGAACGGCGGGACGCCGGACGCCGAGCGGCTGCGCGAGCAGGTCGTGGGCCGCGACGCCAAGGACTCCGCCGTCGTGAACTTCACCGAGGCCGCCGACGGCGTCGTCACCGTCGACTCCTCCGAGCTGACCGTGGAGCAGACCGTCCAGGCCGTGATCGAGGTGGTCCTCCGGGCCGCCGGGCGCCCCGCCTAGACTGGCCCCGGGGCCGGCCCCTCCACCCCCAGCACCATCCCCCAGCACCACGACCGGCCGCTCGCGGCCCAGCGAAGGACAGCCATGACCGACAGCCCCGCGCACGACCCGGCCCACGACCCCTACGAGGACGAGATCCTCGGCGGCGCCACGGACGACGTCGCCGAGCGGCTCGCGGCCATCGACGACGACGAGGCCGAGCAGCGGGCCCAGGTGCTGCGCGCCGGGCTTGAGGACTACGAGCTCGACGAGGAGGACGCGGCGCTGCTGGCCGGGTGGTCCGAGGGCGAGGACAGCGCCCCGGCCCGCCGGCCCGCCCCCGTGCTCGCCATCGTGGGCCGGCCCAACGTCGGCAAGTCCACCCTGGTCAACCGGATCCTGGGCCGCCGCGAGGCCGTCGTGGAGGACACCCCCGGCGTGACCCGCGACCGGGTCTCCTACCGGGCCACCTGGAACGGGCGCAACTTCACCCTCGTGGACACCGGCGGATGGGAGTACGACGCCAAGGGCATCAACGCCCGTGTCGCCGAGCAGGCCGAGCTCGCCGTGCAGTACGCCGACGCGGTGCTGCTCGTCCTCGACGCCACGGTCGGCGTGACCGCCGCCGACGAGGCGATCGTGAAGATGCTGCGCAAGGTCAAGAAGCCGGTCGTGCTGGTCGCCAACAAGGTCGACTCCCCGCAGCTCGAGGTCGAGGCCACCTACCTGTGGTCCCTCGGCATGGGGGAGCCGCGCCCGGTCTCCGCGCTGCACGGGCGCGGGTCCGCCGACGTCCTGGACGCCGTCATGGACGTGCTGCCCGAGTTCTCCGCCGTCGCCGAGACGGAGCTCACCGGCGGGCCCCGCCGCGTGGCCCTCATCGGCCGGCCCAACGTCGGGAAGTCCTCGCTGCTCAACAAGCTCGCCGGGTCCGAGCGCGTCGTCGTCGACCCCCTGGCCGGCACCACCCGCGATCCCGTCGACGAGCTGATCCAGCTCGGCGGCAAGCCGTGGCGGTTCATCGACACCGCCGGCATCCGCCGCCGCGTGCACATGCAGCAGGGCGCCGACTTCTACGCGTCCCTGCGCACCCAGGCCGCCCTCGAGCGCGCCGAGGTCGCCGTGGTGCTGCTGGCCGCCGACGAGGTGCTCTCCGAGCAGGACGTGCGGATCCTGCAGATGGCCGTGGACTCCGGCCGGGCGCTCGTGCTGGCGTTCAACAAGTGGGACCTCGTGGACGAGGACCGCCGCTACTACCTCGAGAAGGAGATCGACCGGGACCTCGCCCACGTGGCCTGGGCCCCGCGCGTGAACGTCTCGGCGCGGACGGGCTGGCACAAGGACCGGCTGGTGCCCGCCCTCGAGACCGCCCTGGCCTCGTGGGACACCCGCATCCCGACCGGGCGGCTCAACGCCTTCCTGGGCGAGATCGTCGCCGCCCACCCGCACCCCGTGCGCGGCGGCAAGCAGCCCCGCATCCTCTTCGGCACCCAGGCGTCCTCGCGCCCGCCGCGGTTCGTGCTGTTCACCACCGGGTTCCTCGACCCCGGCTACCGGCGGTTCATCACCCGCCGGCTGCGGGAGACCTTCGGCTTCGAGGGGACCCCCATCGAGGTCTCCATGCGCGTGCGGGAGAAGCGCAGCCGGAAGCGCTGAGCGGCCGTGGCGCCCCGAGATGAATTCCGTCCCCGGTTGCTGTAATGTGTTCCGAGTGCTCAGGGCGGCGACGCGGTGAGCACATCGGGCTGTGGCGCAGCTTGGTAGCGCACTTGACTGGGGGTCAAGGGGTCGCAGGTTCAAATCCTGTCAGCCCGACCGAGAGGACCCTGATCTGCTCCGGCAGGTCAGGGTCCTTTTTGCTGTCCGCCGGGCCGCCGCGGTGCGGCGATACACTGCACGGGGTCCTGCCGCACCGGCGGGGCCCGGCCGGACCGGGACGCGAAGGAGCGCCGTAGGTGAAGGACCTGTACACGCTGCCGAAGGCGGAGCTGCACCTGCACGTCGAGGGCACCCTGGAGCCGGAGCTCGCCTTCGAGCTCGCCGCCCGCAACGGCGTCGCGCTGCCCTTCGGCTCGGTCGAGGAGCTGCGGCGCCACTACGACTTCGAGGACCTGTCCTCGTTCCTGGAGCTCTACTACGCCACGATGGCCGTGCTGTGCGACGCCCCGGACTTCGAGGCCCTCACCACCGCCTACCTCGACCGGGCCGCGGCCCAGGGCCTGCGCCACGTCGACCTCTTCTTCGACCCCCAGGCCCACGCCTCCCGCGGGGTGCCGGTCGGCGCGGTGATCGACGGCCTCCGCGCCGGCCTCGAGGCCGGGCGGGCCGCGCACGGGATCACCGGCACCCTGGTGATGTGCTTCCTGCGCGACCGCCCGGCCGAGGAGGCCCTGGCGCTGTTCGAGTCGCTGGGCGAGGACCTGTCCCGGATCGACGGCGTCGGCCTCGACTCGGCCGAGGTGGGCCACCCGCCCGCCCTGTTCCGGGAGGTCTTCGCCCGGGCCCGGGCGGCCGGGCTGCACGTCGTCGCGCACGCGGGGGAGGAGGCCGGTCCCGACTACGTCCGGGAGGCCCTCGACGTCCTCCACGTGGAGCGCGTCGACCACGGCATCCAGTGCCTGCGCGACCCGGCGCTCGTCGAGCGGCTCGTGGCCCAGCAGGTCCCGCTGACCGTGTGCCCGCTGTCCAACGTCCGGCTGCGCGTCGTCGGCGCCCTCGCCGAGCACCCGGTCCTCGAGATGCTCGAGCGCGGGCTGGCCGTGACCGTCAACTCCGACGACCCCGCGTACTTCGGCGGCTACGTCGGCGACACCTTCCAGGGCCTGCGCGAGGCCCTCGGGCTGACCGACGAGCAGGCGGAGGCCCTGGCGCGCAACTCCGTGGACGCGTCCTTCGCCGCGCCGCGGCGCAAGCGCGCGATCCACGCCGAGATCGACGCGTGGGCCACGCGCTGACGCGCCCCGGTCCCCGGGGCGCCCTGTGCCATAATCGAGCCGTCCGCACCCGCCCGACCAGGAGTGACCCATGAGCAACATCCCTGCCGACCTGTCCTACACGGCCGAGCACGAGTGGGTCGCCGCCCCCGACGCCGAGGGCGTCGTGCGCATCGGGATCACCGACCACGCGCAGAGCGAGCTGGGCGACGTCGTCTTCGTCCAGCTGCCCGAGGTGGGGGAGACGGTCGAGGCGGGCGCCGCCGTGGGGGAGATCGAGTCGACGAAGTCGGTCAGCGACATCTTCGCCCCGGTCTCCGGGGAGGTCGTCGCGGTCAACGACCGGCTCGAGGACGAGCCGGCGGCCGTCAACTCCTCCCCCTACGGCGACGGGTGGCTCTTCGCGCTCCGCCCCGCCGACGAGGACCACCGCTCCGGGCTGCTCGACGCAAACGGCTACGCCGCCCAGCTCGGCTGAGGCCCCGTCCGGCACCGCCCGGCCACGGCCGGGACCCCCGCCCGGTCGCCCGTCCCTGTCGCCCCCACCCGGTACACTGAACAACATCCGGGCGGCTCCGGCCGCCGCCCGGAACACCGCCGGGCCCGGCGGTCGCGGGGTCGGGATCCCACGGGATCCGTCATCCATCACGTCACCAGTCGAGGGAAGAGATGTCCAAAAACCGTCACGGCTCGAACGCACCCCTGGGGGAGCCGGAGACCACGTCGATCCAGATCGTGGGCGAGGTCCTCTCGCGCGCCGCTTCCCACAAGCTCTCGCCCGAGGAGAACGCCGCGGTCTCCGCGCTGCCCCCGCGCAGCGCCCTGCTCGTCGCCCACGACAGCGCCGGGGCCGGTTCCCGCTTCCTCCTCGACCGCGACGAGGTGCCCGCCGGACGCCACCCCTCCTCGGAGATCTTCCTCGACGACGTCACCGTCTCCCGCCGGCACGCGCGCTTCGTCCGCCGCGGCGACACCTTCGAGGTCCTCGACTCGGGCTCCCTCAACGGCACCTACGTCAACGGTGACCGCGTGGACAGCGCCGTGCTCGACAACGGCGACGAGGTCCAGATCGGCAAGTTCCGGTTCACGTTCTACCGTTCGCTGCGCCAGCCGTCGGAGCAGTAGAAGGGAGCCATGACCGACCACGCGGAGACCACCTCGTCCCGGGACGACGTCCAGCACGAGCCCCGGGTGGGCATCAGCGCCGTGCTCAAGGAGCTCGGCGAGGACCACCCCGGCATCACCGCGTCGAAGCTGCGCTTCCTCGAGGACAAGGGACTGGTGCACCCGACCCGCACCGCCTCGGGCTACCGGAAGTTCTCCCGCGCCGACATCGACCGGCTGCGCCGCATCCTCGAGCTCCAGCGCGACCGGTACCTCCCGCTGAAGGTCATCCGGGAGCGCCTCGACACCGACGGGGACGCCCGTGCCGACGACGACCGGCGGGTGCCCGAGCCGGCGCCCCCCGGCCCGGTGCCCCCGTTCTCCCCGGCCCGCACGTACACGCTGCGGGAGCTCGCGGCCCGGACCGGCGCCGGGATCCCGCTCGTGCGCGAGCTCGTGAGCTACGGGCTGATCCGCGAGCAGGACGGCGCCTTCGACGACCACGCCCTGGCCATCACCGGCGCCGCCCTGGCCCTGACCGCCCACGGGCTGGAGCCCCGCCACCTGCGCCCGTTCAAGGCCGCCGCGGACCGGGAGCTCGGCCTCGTCGAGCGGGCCGTGGCGCCCCTGACGTCCCGGCGCGACCCCGCCTCCCGCGCCCGCGCCGTCGAGCGGGCCCAGGAGATCTCGGGCCTGTGCCTGACCATCCACACCTCGCTCGTGAGGTCGGAGATCGCCGCGCTGCAGGAGCGCGCCGCGGTGGAGGGCTGAGATGGCCGTGCACCAGGTCCTGATGGAGATCGCCGGGGTCCGGATGGACGTCCCGTCGGCCCAGCCCGTGGTCGTGCTGAAGGAGGTGGAGGGGGGCCGGCACCTGCCGATCTGGATCGGCACCAACGAGGCGACGTCCATCGTGTTCGCCGTCCAGGGCATCGACCCGCCCCGGCCGCTGACCCACGACCTCGTGCTGTCCGTGGCGACCGCCTTCGGCCGCACGCTCACGCGGGTGCGCATCCACACCGTGGACGAGGGCGTCTTCCACGCCGCCCTGGAGTTCTCGGACGGGACGGTCGTCGACTCCCGCGCCTCGGACGCGATCGCGCTGGCGGCCCGCACCGACTGCCCCATCCTGTGCACGGAGACCGTCCTGGACGAGGCCGGGCTCGTGATGAGCGCGGACGGGGAGCTGCGGGAGCCCACGCAGCGCTCCGCCGCCGGGGAGCCGTCGGTGCCCCCGGAGACGCAGGTCGAGCAGTTCCGGGACTTCCTGGACAACGTGGACCCCGAGGACTTCTGAGCCGCACCCCGCGGGCCCGCCCCGGCCCGGCCGACACGCCCGGGACCGGGCGGACGGCCTCGGCCCCTGCACCCGATGATGCGGGCGGTCCTATACTTGAGGGGTCCCCCGGGGGTCCGGACGCCCTTGCTGAGACGATCCACCGCCGGCACCGCGAGGGCCGGCCCACGAGCGAGGAGGCGGCGTGAGCAACGGCGACCAGCCCGGCGGCACGGCCGGGCCCGACAGTCCCCTCGCGCACGGCACCCAGGGCGTCCTGTTCGACGACTCCGTGATCCGCGACGAGTCCGTCGGCTACCGCGGCCCCACCGCGTGCAAGGCCGCGGGCATCACCTACCGGCAGCTCGACTACTGGGCGCGCACGGGCCTCGTGGAGCCCACCGTCCGCGGCGCCGCCGGCTCCGGGACGCAGCGGCTGTACAGCTTCCGGGACATCCTGGTGCTCAAGATCGTCAAGCGCCTCCTGGACACCGGCGTCTCCCTCCAGCAGATCCGCACCGCCGTGACCGCGCTGCGCGCCCGGGGGATCGAGGACCTCGCGCAGCTGACGATGATGAGCGACGGCGCCAGCGTCTACGCCTGCACCTCACCGCACGAGGTCATCGACCTGGTGCAGGGCGGGCAGGGCGTGTTCGGCATCGCCGTGGGCCGGGTGTGGCGCGAGGTCGAGGGGACCCTCGCGGCGATCCCCGGCGAGCACACCGGCCGGGACCGCGGTCCCGGGCAGGACCCCCTGCCCGGCGACGAGCTCTCGGCGCGGCGCGCCCGGCGGCAGAACGCCGGCTGACCCCGCGCCCGGTTCAGGCCGTCCGCTCGAGCAGGCCCTGCAGGATCGCCGTGTAGCGGCCGGCGATGTCCCGGGCCTCGGCCCCGGGCCAGCGGTGGATCGGCCACGCCGCCCCCTGCGCCTGCTGCCACACGGGCAGGTCCGGGATCACCGGGCTCACGAGCAGCGGGCCGAAGAGCTCCTGCAGCTCCGCCAGACGGTGCCGGTGCTCCACGGACGAGTGCCGCACCTTGTTGACCACCACCCCCGCGGCCGGGACCGCCCAGGTGCGGCTCTGCTCGAACTGGGCGATCGCCGTCATCGTGCGCTTGGTCCCCGCCACCGAGAACAGGGACGGCTCGGCGACCGAGAGGACCTTGTCGCTCGCGGCCCACGCCGTGCGGGTCAGCGCGCTGAGGGTCGGCGGGCAGTCCACGAGCACCAGCTCGTAGCCCGTCACGCCGGCGAGCGCCCGCTCCAGCCGGCCCAGGTCCTTGTCCCGGTACTCCGAGCGGTCGAGGTGCGAGGACCGGGCGGAGCCGGGGGCGACGTCGAGCGCCTTGGCGTCCCGGCCCTCCTGCACCGCCCAGGACGAGGCCATGAGCACGCGCTCGAGCGCGCCGCGGCGGGGCCGGCGCAGGACCTCCCCGATGTCGTGGCCGCGCTGCGCGTGCACCCCCAGCCCGGTCGTGGCGTCGCCGTGCGGGTCGAGGTCCACCACGAGGGTGGGCACCCCCGCCTGCAGCGCCGCCGAGGCGATCCCGAGGGTCACGGAGGACTTGCCGACACCGCCCTTGAGGCTGCTGACGCTGACGATCTGCACCGGGGGGACACCCTTCGCTCGCGGAACACGGGGGAGCCGTCCGCTGCGGCCGGGAACCGGGGACGGGCGGCGGGGGGAGACGGTCCGGGCCCATCGTAGCCGGGCGCGGGCACCGGGCCCCGGCGCGGCGCGGGCCCGCGCGCTCGGGCACGCCGCGGCGCCGTGCGCCGTTGTGTGACGCTGTTCACGGTGCTCCGCCCTGCGGCGTGGTTGACTTGTGGCACGGCTCACGGCGGGGCACGCTGGTCCCGTCCGTGTCCTGGCGCCGTGCTGCTCCCGGCACGGCGCTCCTGGTCCTGCACGTTCGAGTATTCAGTGCCCGGCCCCTCCTGAGGACCCGGGCACGGGACGGTTGTCGATGTTCTCCAAGATCCTGGTGGCCAACCGAGGCGAGATCGCGATCCGCGCGTTCCGCGCCGCGTACGAGCTCGGGGCCAAGACGGTGGCGGTGTTCCCCTACGAGGACCGCAACTCGATCCACCGCCAGAAGGCCGACGAGGCCTACCAGATCGGCGAGGAGGGGCACCCGGTGCGGGCCTACCTCGACGTCGACGAGATCGTGCGGGTGGCCCAGGAGTCCGGCGCGGACGCGATCTACCCCGGCTACGGCTTCCTGTCCGAGAACCCCGGCCTGGCCCGGGCCGCGGAGGCGGCCGGGATCACGTTCGTGGGCCCCAAGGCCGAGATCCTCGAGCTGGCCGGGAACAAGGTCGCGGCGCTGAAGGCCGCCAAGCGCGCCGGGATCCCCACCCTCGAGTCCTCCGAGCCGTCCGCGGACCCGGAGGCCCTGCTGGCCGAGGCCGACCGGATCGGCTTCCCCATCTTCGTCAAGGCCGTCGCCGGCGGCGGCGGGCGCGGGATGCGCCGGGTGGAGACGCCCGAGGCGCTGCCCGAGGCGCTCGCCGCGGCGATGCGCGAGGCCGACACCGCGTTCGGGGACCCCACCGTGTTCCTCGAGCAGGCCGTGCTGCGCCCCCGGCACATCGAGGTGCAGGTCCTCGCCGACGCGGCCGGCAACATCGTCCACCTCTTCGAGCGCGACTGCTCCCTGCAGCGCCGCCACCAGAAGGTCGTGGAGATCGCCCCCGCCCCGAACCTCGACGAGGACATCCGCCAGGCGCTGCACCGGGACGCGGTGAAGTTCGCCAGGGAGCTCGGCTACGTCAACGCCGGCACCGTGGAGTTCCTCGTGGACACCGCCGGCGAGCGCGCCGGTCAGCACGTGTTCATCGAGATGAACCCGCGCATCCAGGTGGAGCACACCGTCACGGAGGAGGTCACCGACGTCGACCTCGTCCAGTCCCAGCTGCGCATCGCCGCGGGGGAGACCCTCGCCGACCTGGACATCGCCCAGGAGGACCTGCGCGTGCGGGGCGCGGCCCTGCAGTGCCGGATCACCACCGAGGACCCGGCCAACGGGTTCCGCCCGGACGTGGGCCGGATCTCCGCGTACCGCTCCGCGGGCGGAGCGGGGGTGCGCCTGGACGGCGGCACCGTCTACGCCGGGGCGGAGATCTCCCCGCACTTCGACTCCATGCTGGTGAAGCTCACCTGCCGCGGCCGCGACTACCCCACCGCCGTGCACCGGTCCCAGCGCGCGCTGGCCGAGTTCCGCATCCGCGGGGTCGCCACCAACATCCAGTTCCTCCAGGCGGTGCTGGCCGACCCGGAGTTCCTGGCCGGGAACGTGGCCACCGACTTCATCGAGCGGCGCCCGGAGCTGCTGGAGGCCCGGGTCTCCGGCGACCGGGCCACGAAGGCCCTCACCTGGCTGGCCGAGGTGACGGTCAACCAGCCCAACGGCCCCCGCGTGGAGGGGATCGACCCGCGCACCAAGCTCCCGCGCTACCCCGGGGACAAGGTCGAGGAGCCCTTCCGCTCCCCGTTCGACGGGCCCTCGGCGCACCAGCCGCCGGCGGGGTGGCGGCAGCGGCTGCTCGAGCTCGGCCCGGAGGGCTTCGCCCGGGCGCTGCGCGAGCAGACCGCGGTCGCGGTCACGGACACGACCTTCCGCGACGCCCACCAGTCCCTGCTGGCCACCCGGGTGCGCACCCGGGACCTGCTCGCCGCGGCACCGGCCTACGCCCACACCCTCCCGCAGCTGCTGTCGGTGGAGGCCTGGGGCGGGGCCACCTACGACGTGGCGCTGCGCTTCCTCGGCGAGGACCCGTGGGAGCGGCTGGCCCTGCTGCGGGAGGCCATGCCCAACATCCCGATCCAGATGCTGCTGCGCGGGCGCAACACGGTGGGCTACACCCCGTACCCCACGGAGGTCACCGACGCGTTCGTGGCCGAGGCCGCCGCCACCGGGGTGGACATCTTCCGGATCTTCGACGCCCTCAACGACGTCTCCCAGATGGCCCCGGCGATCGAGGCCGTCCGCAAGACGGGCACCGCCGTCGCGGAGGTCGCCCTGTGCTACACGGGCAACCTCCTGGACCCCGCCGAGGACGTCTACACCCTCGACTACTACCTCGAGCTCGCCCAGCGCTGCGTCGACGCCGGCGCCCACGTGCTCGCCATCAAGGACATGGCCGGGCTGCTGCGCCCGGCGGCGGCCGCGACGCTGGTCACCGCGCTGCGGGAGCGCTTCGAGCTGCCCGTGCACCTGCACACCCACGACACCGCCGGCGGCCAGCTGGCCACCCTGATGGCCGCGATCGAGGCCGGGGTGGACGCGGTGGACGTCGCCTCGGCCTCGATGGCCGGCACCACGTCCCAGGTCCCGGCCTCGGCGCTGATCGCCGCCCTGGAGAACACCTCCCGCGACACCGGCATCCCCCTGGAGGCCGCCACGGCCCTGGAGCCCTACTGGGAGGTCATCCGGGCGATGTACTCCCCCTTCGAGTCCGGGCTCACCGCCCCCACCGGGCGGGTCTACCGCCACGAGATCCCGGGCGGGCAGCTGTCCAACCTCCGCCAGCAGGCCATCGCGCTGGGCCTGGGGGAGCGCTTCGAGGCCATCGAGGACATGTACACCGCCGCCAACGCCATGCTCGGGCGGCTCGTGAAGGTCACGCCCTCCTCCAAGGTGGTCGGCGACCTGGCGCTGCAGCTCGTGGGCATGGGCGTGGACCCGGCGGAGTTCGAGGCGAACCCGCAGAGGTTCGACATCCCCGACTCGGTGATCAGCTTCCTCGCCGGAGAGCTCGGCACCCCGCCCGCGGGCTGGCCCGAGCCCTTCCGGTCGAAGGCCCTGGAGGGGCGCAACGTCAAGGTCGGGATCACCGAGCTGGCCCCGGAGGACTCCCGGGCCCTGGCGGGGGACTCCCCGACCCGCCGCGACACCCTCAACCGGCTCCTGTTCGCCGGGCCCACCCGGGACTTCAAGGCCAGCCGCGACAAGTACGGCGACCTGGCGCTGCTGCACACCCGGGACTTCCTCTACGGGCTGACCACCGAGCACGAGCACGTGATCTCGCTCGGCAAGGGCGTGCGCCTGCTGGTGACCCTGCAGGCCGTCTCGGACCCGGACGACAAGGGCCTGCGCACCGTGATGGTCACCCTCAACGGCCAGCCCCGCATGGTCGAGGTCCGCGACACCTCGGTGGCCTCGGCGGTCCCCGAGACCGAGAAGGCCGACCCGGCCAATCCCGGTCACGTCGCCGCGCCCTTCGCCGGGGCGGTGACCGTGACCGTGGCCGCCGGCGACTCCGTCGAGCCCGGCGCCCAGATCGCGACCATCGAGGCCATGAAGATGGAGGCCTCCATCACCGCGCCCACCGGCGGCACCGTCAAGCGGGTCGCCCTGGCCGGCGTCGCGCAGGTCACCGGCGGGGACCTGCTGGTGGAGCTGGAGCCCGCCGGCTGAGCCGTCGCCCGGCCGTGCGCGGGGCGGGCCCTCCTCCGGGAGGTCCCGCCCCGCTCACGCCGAGTACACCTCGCGGAACTTCCCGGTCCGGTCGGGCCGGGGCGGCTCGGCGGAGTGCTCGACGCGCACCGCGCCCAGTCCGTGCTCCGCGAGGAAGGCGCGCAGCCGGGCGTCCACGGCCGCGCGCACCGCGCCCGGATCGGCGCCGGGCGCCGGGTCCAGCCGCACGACCAGCACGTCGGGGCCCGTCCGGACCGCCTGGAACCGGCGCACCCCGGAGGTCTCCCCGACGACCGTGCCCAGCGCGAGGGGCAGGACCGGCACCGCGCGCCCGCCGGCCGCGCGGAAGGGGAGCGCCTCCCCGGTGCGGCCCTCGACCCGCACCACGGGCAGCGGGCTGCCGCACGGGCACGGCCGGGCCGAGACCTCGACGCGGTCCCCGAGGTCGTAGCGGATGAGGGGCTGCACGCGGTTGGCGAGGTTGGTCACCAGCACGGTCGAGGAGGTCCGGCCCGGGGGCACCGGCCGGTGCTGCTCGTCGACCGGCTCGAGCAGGTACCAGTCGGCGTTGACGTGCAGCCGCCCCCGGGGGCAGGCCACGGCCAGCCCGGGCACCTCGGACGCGGCGTACTCGTCGAGGACCGGGCAGCCGAAGGCCCCCCGGATCCGCTCGCGCGCCGCCGCGGTGAGGACCTCCCCGCCGACCGCCACCAGCGCGGGCGCGATCCGCAGCCGGCCGGCCTCCTGCTCGACCGCCAGCAGCGCCAGGGCGCTCGGATAGCCCAGCAGCACCGTCGGGCGCAACGCGTCGAGCTCCGCCACGAGCTCCCCGGCGGGCCTCAGCACCGAGAGCACCCGGACCCGGTCGGCCAGGAACCGGCTGCGCCGGCGCACGTCCTCGGCGGCGGCCGCCGCGGCGAAGTGCCCGCCCGTGGCGACGAGCACCCCCACGCGCAGGCCGTGGTGCAGCACGGGCCCCACCACCCCGGGCCGGAGCACGCTGCGCCGGGCCCGGACGCGCAGCACGACGTCGGCGACCGTCCACGAGCGCCGGTCGTGGAGCAGCACGACCGGCTCGCCGCTGGTCCCCGAGCTCGTGACCACGTGGTACCGGCCGAGGTAGGGGGCGCCCGCCGGGACCGGGCCGGCGAGCACGTCCCGGCGCACGGACGCGAGCGTGACCTCGGGGTCGGTCACCCACTCGTCGAAGTGCGCCATGAGCTCCCGCTTCGCGACCGGGGGGAGCACCCGCGGGTCGGCGACGTCGGCGGGCAGGCCCCGGTACAGCCGGCGGTAGTACGGCGAGCCCGCCCGGGCGTGCCGCACGAGCTCGCCCAGCCGGGTCCGCTGCCGTCGGGCCAGGGCCTCGGGGCCGGCGTGCTCGGCCCACCACGCGTCGCCCGCGACGCCCAGCGCGCCGAGCCTGTCCCGCATCGTCCGCCCCCCGCCGACCCGTTCCGGTCGCTCCAGCGTAGGCCCGCCCGCGGGTCCGCGCGAGGCCCCGCATAGGATGGGCGCCATGCGAGAATTCGATCTCATCATCATCGGCTCCGGCTCCGGCAACTCCATCCTCACCGAGGACTACGACGGGCTGGACGTGGCGATCATCGACGGCGGGACCTTCGGCGGCACGTGCCTGAACGTGGGCTGCATCCCCACGAAGATGTACGCCTACCCGGCCACCCTCGCCCGCCGCGCCGTGGAGGCCGACCGGCTCGGGGTGGACGTCGAGGTGCGGGACGTGCGCTGGCGGCAGATGCGCGACCGGATCTTCGGGCGGATCGACGCGATCTCCTCCGGGGGCCTCGACTACCGCCGGTCCCTGCCGCACGTGACCGTCTACACGGAGCACGTGCACTTCATCGGCCCCCGCACGCTGTGCACGGCGTCGGGCGAGGAGCTCACGGCCGCCCAGATCGTGGTGGCCTCCGGCTCCCGCCCCGTGCTGCCGGAGGTCCCGGGCATCGACCTGCCGCAGGTGCACACCTCGGACACCGTGATGCGCATCGACGAGCTGCCCCGGCGGGTCGTGGTCGTGGGCGGCGGCTACATCGGCGCCGAGTTCGCCCACGTCTTCTCGAGCCTGGGCTCCCGGGTGACCCAGGTCAACCGCTCCCACCGCCTCCTGCGCTACCACGACCCGGAGATCGCCGAGCGCTTCGCCCGGGAGGCGTCGCGGCAGTGGAAGCTCGAGATGGGCTGGTCCCTGAGCGCGATCGAGGAGTCCGACGGGGAGGGCTCCGCCGTGACGGTCACCTTCCGCGACCCCGAGGACCCGGAGCTGACCCTGCGCCTGCCCGCCGACGTCGTGCTGGTGGCCACCGGGCGGCAGCCCAACACCGATCTGCTGCACGCGCAGACGGGCGGCCTCGACGTGCGGGAGGACGGCCTGCTGGCCGTCGACGAGCACCAGCGCGCCCTGTCCGGGGGCGTGCCGGCCGAGGGCGTGTGGGCGCTCGGCGACATCAGCTCGCCCTACCAGCTCAAGCACGTGGCCAACGCGGAGGCCCGCACGGTCCAGCACAACCTGCTGCACCCCGACGACCTGCGCGCCACGGACCACCGCTTCGTGCCCTCCGCCGTGTTCACCAGCCCGCAGATCGCCTCCGTGGGCATGACCCAGGAGGAGGCGGAGGAGTGGGCGCTCGAGCACGGCACCGAGATCACCGTCAAGGTCCAGGACTACGGCTCCACCGCCTACGGGTGGGCCATGGAGGACCGCACCGGGCTGTGCAAGCTCATCGCGGAGAAGGGCACGGGGCGGCTGCTCGGCGCCCACCTGGTGGGGGAGGAGGCGTCGGTGCTGATCCAGCCGATCGTCCAGGCGATGTCCTTCGGCCTCGACGCCCACACGATGGCGCGCGGGCAGTACTGGATCCACCCGGCGCTCACCGAGGTCGTCGAGAACGCGCTGCTCGGCCTCGAGGTCCCGGAGCACTCCCCGCTGGAGCCTGAGGCGCTCGCCGGCGGCCGGTGACCCGCACCGGCCGCCGGGCGGGTCAGCCCTCGCCGCGGCCGGGCAGGTGCGCGTGGGAGAGCCTCTCCCGGATCCGCTCCGCCGCCCCGGCCGCCGCGGGCTCGGGGGCGGGGCGGGAGTAGATCTCCTCGATCTGCGCCCCGAAGTCCTGGGCGATCTTCGCCCGCTTGATCTTCATGGACGGGGTCAGGTGGCCGGAGGCCTCGGTCCAGTCGACGTCGAGGATCTCGAAGGCCCGGATGCCCTCGGCCCGGGAGACCGCCTTGTTGGCCTGGTCGACGATCTCCTGGACGTGCTCCACGATCCGGGGGTGGCGCGCGGCCTCGGCCACGGGCATCGCCGGGTCCAGGCCCATGAGCTCGAGCCGGGCCGGGAGCACCTCCTGGTCCAGGGTGATCAGCGCCGCGACGAACGGGCGGTCGTCGCCCACGACCATGACCTGCGAGACGACGGCGGAGGCGCGGATCGGGTCCTCCAGCACGTTGGGGACCACGTTCTTGCCGCCCGCGGTGACGATGATCTCCTTCTTGCGCCCGGTGATGCTCAGGGCCCCGTCCTCGTCGAGCTCCCCGAGGTCCCCGGTGCGGAACCAGCCGTCGTCGAAGGCCGCGGCGGTGAGGTCCTCGCGCCCGTGGTAGCCGCGCATCACGTGGGCGCCGCGGACCTGGACCTCCCCGTCGTCGGCGATCCGGATCTCGTTGCCCGGCAGGGGCAGGCCCACCGTGCCGATCTTGCCGATCTCGGGGGTGTTGACCGCGATCGGGGCGGTCGTCTCGGTGAGGCCGTAGCCCTCGACGACGTACACCCCGATCCCGTTGAAGAAGTGGCCCAGGCGCGGGCCGAGCGCGGCGCCGCCCGAGACGGCGTGCGTGACCTCGCCGCCCATGGCCTCGCGCAGCTTCGAGTAGACGAGGCGGTCGTAGAGCGCGTGGCGGGCGCGGAGCAGGGGCAGCACCCGCCCGGCCTGCTCGGCCTTCGAGTAGGCCACGGCGGTGGTGACGGCGCGCGTGAAGATCAGGGCCTTCAGCTTCCCGCCCTTCTCCGCCTTGAGCCGGGCGCTCTGGTAGATCTTCTCGAACACACGCGGGACCGCGAGGATGAACGTGGGCCGGAACGACGCCAGGTCCCCCATGAGGTTCTTCACGTCCGGGGTGTGGGCCAGCACGGTGCCGGTGTACAGGGCGATCACCTGGACGAAGCGGGCGAAGACGTGGGCCAGCGGCAGGAACAGCAGGGTCCGGGCGCCCGGGTGGATGATGTCGGAGACCACGAGCGCCGTGTTCTCGCACAGCCGCACGAAGTTGCCGTGGGTCAGCTCGCAGCCCTTGGGCGGGCCGGTGGTGCCGGAGGTGTAGATGATGGTGGCGATGTCCTCCAGGGTGCGCGACGTGCGGCGCGCCTCGAGCTCCTCGTCCGTCACGCCCGCCCCCGAGCGCTCGAGCTCGTCCAGGCCGGTCCCGGTGCCGTCCAGGCGCCAGATCCGCTCGGCGGCGGCGAACGGCGTCTCCCGGGCGGCCTCCACGACGGTGTCCTCCAGCGCCTCCGTCTCCACGAAGATCGCCTTGGCGTCGGAGTCGCCCATGATCCAGGCGATCTGCTGGGCGGAGGACGAGTCGTAGACGGGGACGGGCACCGCGCCGGCGTACCAGACGGCGAAGTCGGCCAGGGTCCACTCGTAGCGGGTGCGGCTGAGGATGCCCACCCGGTCCCCGGGCTCGATCCCCGCCGCCACCAGACCCTTGGCCACGCCGCGCACGGCCGCGAGGAACTCGCGCGCGCGCACCTCGCGGGCCGGGCCGTCCGAGGCCAGGACGGTGTACAGGTGCGGGTCCTCGGGCCGCTCCGCCTGCATCCGGAGGAAGTCGGTGATGCTGCGGTGCACGGGCGGGTCCACGAGGGCGTCGGTGGCGACGTGGCGCATGGGGTCTCTCCTCGGATCAGGGTCGGGCGTCGCCCCCCAGTCTAGTGAGTTGCCTCACGCAAACTCCGTCAGACGCGGGCGCCGTCGTCGAAGTCGTCCCGCTCCTCGGGCAGGGAGTGCAGCAGGTGGCCGATCGCCGCGACCACGGCGGCGAGCCCGGTCACGGTCGCCCACCACGGCATCGAGCCGGGGAGCAGGGCCAGGACCACGAGCAGCACCGGCGCCCCGACCAGGATCGTCCACGCCAGCAGCGCCCCCGGGCTGAGCCCCTGGGTGACGGGGCCCGGGTCGGGGGAGTAGGCGGCGTCGTCCTCCTCGGCGGGGGCCCGGTCCTCCTCGGCGGGGGCCTCGGCCTCCGCGGCCCGGCGGTCCTCCGGCGGCCCCGCGGTCCGGGTCTCCCCGGGATCCCCGGTCTCCCCGGGATCCCCGGTCCCCCTGGCGTCCTCGGTGCTCCCGGACTCCTCGGTGCTCCGGGACTCCTCGGTCCCCCCGGTCCCGCGGGGACCGCCGGCCTCGGGGGGCCGCTCGCCGGGGGCGGCGAGGTGCCGGTCCCCGGCCCGGCGCACGTCCTCGAGCTCCGCCACGATCCGCGCCCACTCCTCGTCGGGGCCCGGCACCGCCCCGCCCGCGGGCCCGGGGCTCACCGGGCGCCCCGCGGGCGGGAGCGGTCGAGGGGCAGCGCGGTCACGGGGTTGCGCCCCTCCACGAGGTCCCGCACGAAGCGCGCGGAGCGTGCGTTCACCACGTCCGCCTCGCGGTCCAGGGTGGCCACGTGGTAGCTCTCGGCGAGGCGCACGACGGCCACGTCCCCGCCGGCGTGGCGCAGCACGTGCCGGTGGGACAGCTCGGAGACCACGTGGTCGTGCTGCGAGCGCAGCACCAGCACGGGGGCGGTCACGGCGGGCAGCATCCTCCGGGTCCGGGTCATGAACCGGCCGAGCTCGGCGACCCCGGCCACGGGGGTGCGCGGATAGGCGTGCTCGGTGACCCCCGGCAGGCTGATGTCGTCGCCGACGCCCGGCACGGAGGGCACGGCCCGGTGCAGCGCCGCCGCGAAGCGCGCCGTGCGGCTGACGAGGGACAGCGCCGGGTTCAGGACGACGACCCCGTCCACGGGCAGCAGGGCGGCCAGGTGCAGGGCCAGGGTCCCGCCCATCGACA